>JACCDL010258423.1_pt1 | contig 39256 bp, 37 predicted proteins | sample 7441931 | NCBI WGS metagenome assembly JACCDL01 (sample SAMN15323437, study PRJNA562643) | freshwater metagenome | isolation source: river surface water | place: USA:Blue River Watershed | collected 2017-08-16
CGGGAGTGGCGAAATTGGCAGACGCACTAGATTTAGGTTCTAGCGTTGAGAGACGTGTGGGTTCAAGTCCCACCTTCCGCACCAGCAAGAATAAAACCTCGGTTTGACCGAGGTTTTTTCTTTTAACCGGGTATCACCATTGTTGCTGACCAGGGAACGCCATCGTTATGCCGCGGCGGGCACGAATGGGGGTTTGATCTTGCGAAGGATTAGAACCGCGCCCGCGGCAACCAAACAAAGCACTGCTGCCGTGATCCAAGCCACAAAGTAGCTGCCCTGCATTTCGCGAATCGCACCGGCAAAAGCAGCGGCGATGGCGGCACCGACCATGTGCGACGCGAATACCCAGCCATAAACCGTTGGTGACTGATTGATTCCAAAATGCTTGCGACAAAGCTCGATTGTCGGTGGCACAGTGGCGATCCAGTCAAGCCCGTAGAACACGACGAAGAACATCAACGGCAACTCAACGGTTGGGCCAAGCACAAATGGAACTGTGAAAAGAGCGAGGCCCCGAAGGCCGTAGTAGAAAACCAAGAGCCAGATTGGGTTCACTCGGTCGGTCAACCAACCCGACAGAATCGTGCCGACAAAGTCAAAAATGCCCACGAGAGCCAAAAGTCCAGCGGCAGTGCCCATCGGCATTCCGTGGTCGTGAGCCGCAGGAATAAAGTGGGCGCCGATCAGGCCGTTGGTTGTCCAACCGCAAACAAAAAATGTGCCGGCCAAGACCCAAAATGCCGGCTTTCTAAAGCTCTCAAAGAGCACCTGCAAGGTGGCAACCGCTGTTCGCGGTGCAGCTTTGCCGGTTGGTTCGTTCGAAACGCCGCCATACGGCTCCGCCCCAATTTCTGCCGGTGAATTTCTAAATCCAAGCAAAAATACCGGGATGATTGCTGCGGCAAAAACCGCAACCACCAACGAAGCCGAGCGCCAGCCTTCGACCATAACCAAGGCGCCAAGAGCCGGCAGAAAGATAAGTTGGCCGGTTGCATAGGCGGCCGAAAACACGCCGGTCACTAAGCCGCGGCGCTTTGTAAACCATCGGTTTGCCACCAACGAAGCAAAAACCAAGGCAAGGCAGCCGGTGCCAACGCCAACAAACGCTCCCCAATAGAGCGAAAGCTGCCAGCTCTCGGTCATCGTTAAAGTCAGAGCGGTTCCCGCCGAAACTAGAGCCAGCGCAAAGGTGGCAACCCTACGCGGCGAAAAGCGTTCCATCAGAGTTGCCGCAAATGGTGCGGTTAGGCCATAAACGACCAAGTTGATTGCGACCGCAGCGGATGTCTCTGAACGAGTCCAGCCAAATTCACCCTCGAGCGGTTCGAACATAATTGAGGTCGTTGATCTAAAAGCGGCAGCGCTGATTAGGGCCAAAAATGTTACCGAGGCGACAACCCAGGCGAAGTTGTTTTTGCTGAACATAGGCAAAGCCTAGTTAAGGAAGTGCCGCTACCGCCGCTACTGCCGCCGCCGCATTCACGATTCCCGCACCACATCGCCTTGCAACCTGACAGTTACTGTTTGCCGGGAACGGGGTAACCGTTTCTTGCATTATGTCGACGACTTGCACAAAGCCCATGGATGGCTTGATGGACAGCATTAGAGCTGCGACGCCTGCGACCACCGGCGAAGCCATACTGGTGCCCTCTTCGTAGTCATATTTGGGCGAGCCGGGTTTATCTTTGCCATCATTCATGGTCGAAAGAATCATGCCGCGGTGAACCGGGAAACCGGTGATCGGAGCTGCGCTGTCACCGCCAGGTGCAGAGATGTCTACGCCGTAGTAGTTTCCATCGCTGGCCAAGGTCGAGAAGTTCGAATACGAAGCGCGGTCACCGTCAAAACCCGTGGCTCCAACGTTGATGGTTGGCACGCAGTTACCCGGATAGGAAAGATTAGCCGAGCGGTTTGAGTTTCCGGCCGCGGTCACAACAACGACCCCGGCCTCTTTCGCAGCAATCAGTGCAATCTCAGTTGGACCATCGGTGCCGTCCCAGTTGCGGCAACCGGTAGACCTCGGAGTGCCCATAGAAATGTTGATCACTCGGGCAGGTGTTGGGTTGCTGGGAACGCCTTCAACGGCCAAACCGGCTGACCAACGAATCGCGGCGATCAGGTCTTCTTCGGTTGCACCGCCGGCACCCATTACTCGAACGGGTTGAATCAAAACGTTTGGTGCGATACCGGTAACCCCATCGGCGTTGCTTGCCGCGGCAATGATGCCTGCCACATGAGTTCCATGCCAAGAACTTGGCGTTCCGTCGTAAGAGTCGCCTGGGTCGGCTGCATTGGAATCCCAGCCATCGCCATCTTTGGCCGAGGCCACATCGCTGACAAAGTCATAGCCGGGCACTACTTTGGCATCTAGCTCTGGGTGCGAGGTGATGCCGGTGTCAATCACGGCAACTACAAGCGACGGCGAACCCATCGTGGTTTGCCAAGCTGTCGGTGCGTTGATTCCCCATTGCGTGTTCAGGTACCACTGCTTGTCATACTGGGCGTCGAATGGACGAACCGCAGAATCACTCAGCGAAGAACCACGTGCATTGGTTGCCTTCACCTGAACCGAGTACGTGATGCCCTTAACCAAGCCACTGAATTGGCAGGAGTTCGAGCTGGTCGTGCAAACCTTGCTTGGCACGCCGGTGGCCTTGGCAGTCGCCACATAGGTCACCGCCAACCCTCCGCGCTGAATGCTGTTTTGGGCAACCCAGGATGGCGAGCTGCCGCCGAAAGCAGTGTTGCCACTGGCCAAAATTGGCGCTGCCGGGGCGGTTGTGAAGGTGGCTTTGGCGACCGCAGAAGGCAGTCCAAGTTTTTGAACCTTGCCGATGTAAGTTACGGCTCGCACCCGGAATTGGTAGTTCACTCCTGCGCGAAGACCTGCCGAAATGACCGCCGAACGCTCGGTCGTGGTTGACCTGGCAACTACCTCCCAGGCTCTTCCAGCATTGATCTCGACCTGATAACCAGAGATTTTGGCGCCCGATAGTTTGGTAGGTGCAGCCCAGGTGAGTTGCGCTTGAGCGGTTGTGGGTTTGTCTTCTTGCCAAGCATCTTTGACCGCCAGCGAACGCACGGGCGATGCGGCCGTGATGGCAGCGACCGGTTTTAGCGCAACCGACTTGACTGCGGCAGGCTGAATAATTGCGTTGACTCGCACCGATTCGATTCGTGGATCAGCCGACAAACGAGAGGCGAAGCCGTTTGCCTGATAGGTAGGCAAGTTCTCATCGAACCGCAGCGAAATCCAGCCTTCCCCCAAGTTTGAGCCGACGTTCAGGTTGGTGCCAATGATGGCTTCGGCGAGCGGCTGCCCATCGGTGGTGAGTGGATCAACACCCTCTGCATATTTGACCAAGAGACCCGCCGAAGGCGAGTTGTCGATCAGCTGGTTGGAAGTTTGCAGAGAAGCTGTTGCGGGGTTGAAACCGGCCAGCAAAAGACCCGCGACCGAGAAAATGGTCAGGGCCTTTTTAGCGATTCTCATTCTTCCAATCTACGTTGCGATTCTGTGGAAAGCCTGTAAAAAACTACAGACTCTTCTGCATCAAAACGGTTCCGAGCCAGCGACCGAACTTGAAGCCAACCTTGCCCAGGTGCCCCTGATGCTTGAATCCAAAGCTCTCGTGAAGCGAAATCGAAGACTCCGCGCCCTTGTCAGAAATGACCGCGACGATCTCTTTAACGCCCGAGGCCTTGCTCTGCTCAATCAACGCAGCCAGCAGCTTGGTGCCGATTCGTTTTCCGGTGGCGGCAGGGCGAAGGTAAATGCTGTCTTCGACGGTGCGACGATAGGCCGCCTTTTGACGCCACGGCGCAACGTAGGCGAAGCCAAGAATTTGACCACTTTCACTGGTTGCAACGATGAAAGGCAGCTTCAGACCCTGAATCCACTCGAACTTCTCGCGCCAGTCATCAAGCGTCATGGTTTCTAGATCGAAAGTCACAACGCTGTTTTTGATGTAGTAGTTGTAAATCTCAAGCACCTGCCAGAGGTCGCCAATTGCGGCGGGTCGAATGACAACTTCGGTCGAAGCCGGTGCCGTGCCCTTCGCCTTCATCATGCGCACCAAGCGCCAGCGTGACTCTGAATCCAATGCCATGAGATCTCCTAACAAGACCAATCTATCGGCTGCTCGCCGACCAATTCGAGAGCAGCGTTTGCCTTAGAAAAAGGCTTGCTACCAAAGAACCCCTTGCGTGCCGACAACGGGCTCGGATGAGCCGAACTCAGCACCTGTGAATCGCAAAGCTTTGGTGTCAGCGACTGAGCCTGAGCACCCCAAAGAATCGAAACCAAACGACGACCGCGCTTTCGATTCAAAACTTGGATGACTTCGTCGGTGAAATCGGCCCAGCCTATATCCATCAGCGAGCCAGCTTCGCTTGAGACTGCGGTGAGGTGCCTGTTTAGCAGAAGCACGCCCTGCTTAGCCCACTTAGTTAAGTCGCCGGCGCGGGTGCTGCCATCCGAGTTAAGTCGGCCGAGGTCATCGCTCAACTCGCGCACTATGTTCGAAAGGCTGCGTGGCAGAGGCTTGGTTTCGGCCGAGACTGCGAACGAAAGGCCGTTCGCGTGGCCAGGCGTTGGGTATGGATCTTGCCCAACGATCAGCACGCGAACCTCTTCGAGCGGCAACTCGAACGCCCGCATCACCAGGTTTAGCGGGGGCACAACATCCGCGCCTAAATTCAAAACCTTTGACTCGATTGCATCGAGAAGTGGCTTTTTCGAGAGCAAAGCGTCTTGCCAGCTGGGGTGCATTTGCTCGAAAAACATGTTCTAAGCCTAAAGGTGGCAATATGGCGTTATGAGCGAAGCAACGAAGCCGTCATCACTTGTCGCAGAGGCAAGCAAATATCTCGAAACCCTTCAGGGAATTCGTCGAGAACTTCACCAAATTCCAGAGTTTGGCCTTCAACTTCCGAAGACGCTCGAGCGCGTTCTAGCCTCGGTTCACGGGCTCGGCGAAATCACCCTGGGCAAAGACACAACCTCTGCCGTTCTTCACATCAAGGGCGGGCAACCGGGGCCAACCGTTTTGCTTCGTGCAGACATGGATGCCCTTGCTGTGATCGAAGACACGGGACTGGACTTTGCCTCGACCAACGGCTACATGCACGCTTGCGGACATGACCTTCACATGGCAATTGGAATCGGTGCAGCGCACCTGCTGGCGACCCACGCCGACGAACTTAAGGGCGACGTGATCGTTTGGTTCCAACCAGGCGAAGAAGGCCACGGCGGTGCCGACGTGATGATCGATGAGGGTGCGCTCATGGTCAGCGGTCAACTGCCGATAGCGGCATACGGAATTCACGTGTTCAGTTCTTACCCGCTTGGCATGTTTGGTTCACGTCCCGGCCCACTGATGGCGGCGGCAGGCGGAATGACTGTGACATTCAAGGGTGCAGGCGGCCATGGTTCGATGCCTTGGCTCTCGAAAGACCCGATCACTCCAATGGTCGAGGCCATTCAGGCGCTTCAGACCATGGTTGCCAAGCGATTCAGCGCCTTCGAACCGGTCGTGATTAACACCGGATGGATCAAAGCCGGCGATGACCACACCGACAACGTGATTCCTGAAACCGCATCCTTCGGAGCAACAATCCGAACCTTCTCGAAAGAGAATTCGGAGCGCATTCGCAAGTATGTTCCCGAGCTGCTCGAAGGAATTGCCAAGGCCCACGGCGTGACCGTTGACGTTGAGTTCCACCCGGCAACTAAGGTGCTCATGAACGCGCCCGAGGCCATTGATCGCGTTGAGACCGTTATTGATGAAGCTTTCGGACCTGGTCGCTATTGGAGCATGGAACACCCGATTGCCGGCGGCGAAGATTTTGCCTCGGTGCTCGATGCGGTTCCAGGCGCATTCATCTTTATGGGCGCCTGCCCACCTTCGGTCGACCACCTTCAGGCTGCAACCAACCACTCGAACAAAGCGCTTTTTGATGACAGCATTTTGGCCGACGGTGCAGCATTGTTGGCATCACTTGCATTTGACGCACTAAACCGCGCAGCCGAATAAGCCCTCGACACCCGCCGATAAAGGCTTGGCCGAGCCGATAGGCTTAAACACCTATGGATTTTCAGACCTCAGAGGACACAGTCCCGTCAGCCTTCGTTACCGAGGAGGAACGCCGCTCGCTTGTCGGCAGGCCGCCGGCAACGGGCGCTTGGCGCGACGGTGACCCTGCAGGCGATCGAGAGTTTGCCACGATCTCAAACTTTAAGCTCGAGAGCGGCAGAACCATCAAGACCGCTCGCATCGCTTTCGAAACCTGGGGCGAGCTAAATCACGAGCACTCGAATGCAGTGCTTGTTCTGCATGCCCTAACCGGCGATTCACACGCTACGGGCAAGGCCAGCAAGCAGCACCCAACCGAGGGCTGGTGGAGCGACCTAATCGGCCCTGGCTTGGCAATCGACACCGACAAGTATTTTGTGGTTGCACCCAACATTTTGGGCGGCTGCCAAGGGTCTACCGGGCCTTCTTCGCTTGACACCAATGGTCGCGAATTTGGCTCAATGTTCCCCTACCTAACTATTCGCGATCAGGTCAATTCGCAGCGTGAATTTGCTCACTTGATCGGCATCAAAACTTGGTATGCAATCATCGGCGGTTCGATGGGCGGCATGCATGCACTTGAGTGGGCGATTTCATACCCGGATGACCTGCACCGCGTGGCCATTATCGCTGCCCCTGCAATTTCGAGCGCCGACCAGATTGCTTCGAACTCGGTTCAGGTTGAAGCGATCATGACCGACCCACAGTTCAAAGACGGCAATTACTACGACGAGAAACCTGGCTTTGGACCGCACCGTGGCCTTGCCCTGGCACGCCGCATGGCTCTGTTAAATTACCGATCATCGAACGAACTGAACGCTAGGTTCGAGCGCACTTGGCAGTCTGGCGTGAGCCCGTTGGGCGGCGGCGGTCGATTCGCCGTCGAGAGTTACCTAGATTTTCACGGCAACAAGTTCACCAGAAGGTTCGACGCCAACACCTACATCACCTTGGTTGAAGCCATGAACTCGCACGATGTGGGTCGCGGGCGTGAATCGCTTGAAGCAGCTCTTGCCTCGGTAAAGGCCAAGTCTTTGGTTGCCGGTATCGATTCAGACCGACTGTTTCCGATTGGCGATCAACAACTAATCGCCGACCACATCGGTGGCGAGATGATCGGTGGCGGCCTGCAGGTAATTGAGTCGGCCTATGGTCACGACGGTTTCTTAATTGAGCGCGACATCGTTGGGCCGCTGATTACCCAGCTGCTTGAGTCTTAGATTCGCCCAAACTAACAGCACAATCAGCGCGACATTGCGGGCGGTCAACAAGCCGATGCTTGTCCAACCCAAACCCATTAAATCCATGTATGCGACCGGGTAAACCAAGAAGGTAAGCAACGCAATCGCCAGCCCGCCGAGCACGGCAAAGCTCCAACGTCGCAACCCAAAGAGAACGCCGGCAACGATGGGCACCGCAAGCCAGCCTTCAAATTGCGGCGAGCCAACCTTGTTAAAGACGATCAAGTCGAGAGTCGCGGTAAGCCCCATAACCGCAAACAGCGCCTTCGAGTCGGCACCAGCTCGATATGCCTTGACGCCCAGCCAAACGGTAATCGCAACGGCCACAGCCATAGCCAAAGTGAGCAGCGAAGCAACCTCGAACGCCCCCTGGCCAGCAATCTGGTTGGTTAGCAGACCCTGGTCAAAATAAATCGACGAATCAAATAGCCCGAACTTTGCAAACCAGAGCCAAAATGTTGCCGCCGGTGCTTCAATTTGAAGCCCTCGATTGTTTTGAGTGAGCACGAAACCAAAAATTTGGTCAACTCCACCGCCAAACAGAACCATCCCCAAAACAAGGCCCAATGCAACCACCGCAACCACAGTCCAAGCGGCAGTTACGGCAAGTGCTTTTCTTCGAGCATCGCTAACGAATAGCGAGATAGCCATGGCGACCGGCCAGATCTTCATCCAGGCACCCATGGTGAACAAAATCATGGCGCGGCGAACGCGATTTTGATTCAGGGCAACCAAGCCGAAGATGGCGAACAGAGTGGCAACCGAGTCAATGCGACCAAGCGCCACCGGCCCAAGCAGACCCACGAAGATAAGCCAGTAATAGGCTGCGGTGAAGGCTTTTGCCGAACCTCTGCCCCAGTTCACCAGTGCGGAAACGGCGATTAGGTTGGCCATCGAAATCAAGGCCAGCCAGGCGTTCATTGTGGTTTGCCAAGCTACTCCCCCGCCGACTAAGAAGGCCAAGAGCATCGGTGCAACCGCTGGATATGGGTAAACAAATGGCTTCGAAATTCCGGGAATCGCAACGATCGACGAAGCCGAGTGCGTTAGGTCTTGCATCCAACTGCCATAGAGCGAGATGTCGTTGTAGGGGTTGACCTGACTCGGCAATGTGCCGACCCAAGCGAGATAAACGTGCACCACGGCACCGAAGACCAAAAGCGGAGCGAGGTGAAAAAGACGACTAGTTTTCAAGGCTTCGCCCAACTATTTTTTGAATCTCGTTGGCCAAATCCAGTGCGGCTAGCGGACCTTCGATGCCTGCCGCCGCAGCCGAGTGCAGCTGGGCTGCACCCTCAACAATTTCAGCCAGCGAAAGCTCTTCACGTTCCAGGGCATCAAAGTTTGCAGCAATCAGCGCACCGATCACACCAGCCAGCACATCGCCGGTGCCCGCCGTTGCCAGCGACGCAGGCGCTGCAGGCAAAACCTTCACCTGCGCCCCGGAAACCAAAACATTCTGGTGCCCCTTGAGCAAAATAGTTTGGCCGGTTAGCGCTTCGGCCAATTTGGCTGCACCTTCACGGTCTGCATCGATCTGCTCACGCGACAGGCTAGACCCAAGTCGGCCTAGCAAGCGGCTGAGTTCTCCCGAATGCGGTGTGAGCACACAGGTCGCCTGGCAGCTGGCAAAATCAATCAAATCAAGAGCACCGGCATCGACCACCAAATAGCCCGGCTGACCCGCCAGCTCAACAATTCGCGCAGCCTGTTCTCCGGCAGATTCAAGCGAAATGCCAGAACCAACCACCCAGCTCTGACATCTACCCGACTGCAAAACCACTTCAGGTCGAGCCTCGATTAACAGATTTGAAACGCTCTGGGGACCAAGATAACGAACCATTCCGACTCCGACGCGAATTGCAGCAGTGACCCCAAGAATTGCGGCACCGGGATACCCCTCCGAACCGGTAACGAATCCGACCACACCACGAGAATATTTGTCATCCTCCGCTCGCGGCTTGCGCAGCAGGCGAGCATACGTGGTGTTCATAATTCAAGGCTATCGAAACGTAGAGTGGATGCATGGCCAAGTTATTTGAATCTATTCGCGTGCGCGACCTTGAAGTTCGAAACCGTATCTGGGTTGCCCCGATGTGTCAGTATTCGGCAGAAGACCAAGACGGCATGCCAACCGAATGGCACTTGGTTCACTATGGGGCGCGAGCCACCGGCGGCGCCGGAATGGTGATTGTCGAGGCTACCGCGGTTAACCCGGCCGGGCGAATCAGCGCCTGGGACACCGGCATTTGGAACGACCAGCACACCGACGCTTGGTCGTACATCATCGATTTCATGCACTCGCAAGGTGCGGCGGTAGGAATTCAACTGGCCCACGCGGGCCGCAAGGCATCGGTTTATCGTGAGTGGTCTGGCCACGGGTCTATCCCACTCGACGAAGGCGGTTGGCAGTCGGTTTCATCGACCGATGAGGCTTTTCCAGGCTATGCAGCGCCCCGCAAATTGACCACCGACGAGGTTTGCGAAGTGATTGCCGACTTTGCCCGAGCTGCTAGACGCTCGGTCGATGCCGGTTTTGATGCACTCGAAATTCACGCGGCACACGGCTATTTGATTCACCAGTTCCTGTCGCCATTGACCAACAAACGAAACGACAAGTATGGCGGCAGCCTTGAAAACCGTGCTCGTCTGTTGGTCGAAATCGTCGCGGCCATTCGCGCCGAAGTTGGCGAAGCCACACCAGTGATGATTCGATTCTCGGCGACCGACTATGTCGAGGGCGGCTGGGATGAATCGCAGACTGCCGAGGTAGCGCGCATGTGCGCAAGGGCTGGCGCTGACCTGTTCGACATTTCAACCGGCGGGTTGGTTACCGGCGTTCAGATTCCAACTGGCCCCGGCTATCAGGTGCCAATTGCCGAATTCGTTGCCGAAAGAGTCGATGAACCGGTAGCGGTTGTCGGTCAAATCACAACAGGCACTCAGGCCGAAGAGATTCTTCAGCAGGGCAAGGTTGAGGTGGTCATGATTGGCCGCGCCGAACTTCGCGATCCGATGTGGCCGCTACGCGTCGCTTCTGAGCTTGGCGTTGAAGTTGACTACTGGCCTAAGCAGTACAGCCGAGGAAAGTTCTAAAAACTAGCGCTGCGACGCGTCGTTTACTTCGCCGACAAGCTCTTCGAGAATGTCTTCGAGGAACAGCACTCCGCGAACAACGCCGTTGGCATCGAACGATTTAGCCATGTGGGCGTGAACGCGACGCATTGAGGCAAGGGCATCTTCGAGTTCCATGGTCGCGGGAAGTGAAATTAGAGTTCTAACCCGCTTCGCCGGAAACGCATCATCGCCTTCATCTTCTCGAAGGTCAATCACATCTTTGAGGTGCAGGTAGCCAACCAGTTCGTCTTGCTCATCGGTCAGCGGATAACGAGAAAAACCGTACTTAGCCACCGCCTGCTCAACCTCGCGCGGAGTTACTGTTTCGCGGAACCAAATCAGTTTTTCGACTGGAACGGCCACGTCGTGAACCTGCTTTTCGGTGAACTCGAAAGTGTTGGTTAGCGTGCCGCTGAAGTCCTCGAGAGCGCCCTCGCGAGTCGAGTGCTCGACGATGTCTTCGACCTGGTCGAGTGTGTAAGAACTGTTTGCCTCATCTTTGGGCTCAACTCTGAACAATCGCAGAATCGAATTCGCAGTCGCGTTCAAGGCCCAAACCACCGGTCGCAAAACTTGAGCAAGGCCATAAAGCATCGGCACCAAAATCAACGCAGCTCGCTCGGGAATCGAGAACGAAATGTTCTTCGGAACCATTTCGCCAACCACGACGTGCAAGAAAGAAACCAAGATCAAGGTCAACGCGAACGAAACGCCCGAGACCAAACCTTCTGACCAACCAAAACCAGAAAGCAACGGTTCGAGCAGGTGGTGAATGCTCGGCTCGGCAATCAAAAGAATCAGCAGCGAGCAAATGGTCACGCCCAGTTGCGCGGTTGCAAGCAGCAACGAGACAGATTCCATGCCCTTGATGGTCAACTTTGCCGGTCGGCTGCCTGCGTCGGCTCGGGGTTCAATTTGGGCACGTCGAGCAGAAATAACCGCAAATTCGGCACCCACAAAGAAACCGTTGAACAAGATCAAAACCAAGAACCACAGGATGCCTGCCCAGTCGCTACTCATTCGACACCCCCTCAAGTGTTTCGGGGTTAGGGGTGAAACGAACTCGGTCGGCACGGCGGCCATCCATGCGTTCAATTCTTAGAGTGCCGTCTTCGATTTCGACCTCATCGCCAACGGCTGGGATACGACCTAGAACACTCATCATGTAACCGGCGACGGTTTCATAGGCGCCATCGGCAGGAACCTTGATTGCCATTTCGAGAAGCTCGTCTGGGCGAATCATGCCCGGGAATAACACCGAGGAGTTTGCGCCTCTGGTGACGCCAGCCTTTGCGCGGTCGTGTTCGTCGACAAGCTCGCCGACCAACTCTTCGATCAGGTCTTCGAGCGTGGCGATGCCTGCGGTGCCGCCGTATTCGTCGACCACAATTGCAAGCTGCAGACCCTTGGCGCGCAACTCGACCAAAAGCGACTCGAGCGGCATGGTTTCTGGCACTCGCAAGGCCTCGACCATGATCGCGGTGACGGCAAGGTCGGCACGCTTTTCACGAGGCACCGCAACGGCCTGCTTGATGTGCACGACGCCGATGATGTCGTCGGTTGAACCTTCGTGAATCGGAAATCTTGAGTATCCGGTCTTAACTGAAAGCTCGATCACTTTCGAGACTGTGGCGTCGCTTTCGAGCGCCTGCATGCGAGGCCGCGGAGTCATGACGTCGGCAGCAACCAGATGGCTCATCGCCAAAGTTTTGGTCAGAAGGGTTGCGGTTTGGGCATCGAGTGCGCCCAAAATTGCCGATCGGCGAACGAGCGATGACAGCTCTTCGGCGGTTCGAGTCGAGCTCAGCTCTTCTTTGGGTTCGATGCCGATCGATCGCACAATCGCGTTGCCAACTCGATTGAGCACAAAAATCATCCAACTGAAAAGCCATGTGAACGCAAGCTGAAAACCAACCACAAACTTATTGACCTGGAGTGGAATCGAAAGCGCCAACTTTTTGGGAACGAGCTCGCCGATGAGGGTAGAAACCACCGTGGCGATGAACATGCTGATGGCCAGACCAACGCCCTCGAGAAGGTTTTCGGCGACGCCCACAGATTGCAGGGTCGGCTTCAAAAGGTGAGTGAGCGAAGGCTCAACCAAGAATCCTGTGAGCATCGTGGTCAAAGTGATGCCGAGCTGTGCACCAGAAAGGTGAGTGCTGGTCTTTTTTAGTGCACGGATGCTGTTGCTCAAGCCGCGTTCTCCGCGTTCGCGACGAGCTTCGAGATCGCTTCGCTCAAGGTTTACCAGCGAAAATTCGCTGGCTACGAACAAGCCTGTTCCAATGGTCAGAATCATGCCAAAAAACAGCATCAGCCACTCGTTCATCGTCCTATCAGCATAGCCTTCTTGGGGTAGGCTTGACCTGCACATCGAACGGACAATCATAAAGAGGTGGTTTCTCTGTCAGGCAACGGCGAGAACGCAAACGGTGACAACGCTTTCGGAGCTAACGATTGGTTAGTCGACGAAATGTACGCACAGTACAAGGCAAACCCTGACTCGGTAGACAAGGCCTGGTGGCCGATTCTCGAGAACTACAAGCCAACCGAGACCCCTCACGCAACTACCGGTCCAGTCACCATCCCGGTTCAGGCTGCAACCCCGGCTCAGCCAGCCGCCCCAATCACTGCCCCAGCCGCACCGGTCGCACCGGTTGCTCCAGTTGCGCCAGCAGCGGTCACCCCAAGCGAGCCGACCCAAATGGTTGCCAAGACCACCCGCGTCGAAGCCAAGCCACAGCCGATTCCGGCACAGGCACCGGTCACCGGCCTAATCGACACCATCGAGGCTGGCGAAGTCGAAGAAGACACCGTCAACATCCTCAAGGGCATGTCAAAGGCTTTGGCCACAAACATGGATGCCTCAATCGAGGTTCCGACCGCCACCTCGGTGCGCACGGTTCCAGCCAAGCTCTTGATTGACAACCGCATCGTTATCAACAGCCACCTCGCTCGCACTCGTGGCGGCAAGGTGTCGTTCACCCACCTAATTGGCTTCGCAATCATCCGTGCTCTCAAAGAGTTCCCAAGCCAGAACGTTTACTACGACGTAATCGATGGCAAGCCTGCTGCGGTTAGCCCGGCGAACATCAACTTTGGTCTCGCCATCGACATTCCAAAAGAAGACGGCACTCGTGCACTTTTGGTTCCAAACATCAAGCGCGCGCAGCGCCTCAACTTTGCCGAGTACCTGAGCGCGTACGAAGAGTTGGTTAAGAAGGCTCGCGACAACAAGTTGACCGCTGGCGACTTTGCCGGTTCGACCATTTCGCTAACCAACCCGGGAGGCATTGGCACGGTTCACTCGGTTCCTCGCCTAATGAAGGGTCAGGGCTGCATCGTTGGTGCTGGAGCACTCGATTACCCAGCCGAGTTCCAGGGCATGTCTGAGTCTCAGCTTTCAAAGCTTGGTGTCAGCAAGACCATCACCCTGACCTCGACCTACGACCACCGCGTCATTCAGGGCGCTGGTTCGGGCGAGTTCCTAAAGAAGGTTCACGAGCTGCTTCTTGGAGCACGTGGTTTCTACGACGAAATCTTCGCCGATCTACGTATTCCTTACGAGCCAGTTCGCTGGGCAACCGACTTCGAGCGCGACATCGAAGACGACCGCGCCAAAGAGACCCGCATCCAAGAGATGATCAACGCCTACCGCGTTCGTGGTCACCTGATGGCCGATGTTGACCCGCTTGAATACAAGCAGCGTTCACACCCAGACCTAGACATTCGCACCCACGGCCTAAGCCTCTGGGACCTAGACCGCACCTACAAGACTGGTGGTTTTGGCGGCAAGCCAAAGATGCAGTTCCGCGACATCTACAAGATTCTGCGCGACAGCTACTGCCGCACCGTCGGTGTTGAGTTCATGCACATTCAAGACCCTGCGCAGCGCGCCTGGTTCCAAGAAAAGCTTGAGCGCCCATACTCAAAGCCAACCCGCGAAGAGCAGTTGCGCATTCTTGAGAAGCTAAACGAAGCCGAGGCCTTCGAGACGTTCTTGCAGACCAAGTTCGTTGGCCAGAAGCGATTTTCGCTTGAAGGTGGCGAATCAACCATCGCCGCACTTGACGAGATTCTTCAAGAGGCTGCCAACGCCGAACTACACGAAGTTGTTATCGGTATGGCACACCGCGGTCGCCTAAACGTTCTAACCAACGTTGCCGGCAAGACATATGGTCAGGTGTTCCGCGAATTCGAGGGCAACACCGATGTAAAGACCGTTCAGGGTTCTGGTGACGTCAAGTATCACCTCGGCACCGAGGGTACCTTTACCAACATGGAGGGCAAGCAGGTTCGCGTTTCACTGGCTGCAAACCCATCACACCTCGAGGCTGTGAACCCTGTTGTCGAGGGTATCGTTCGCGCAAAGCTCGACGCGGTTGACGCGATTCCAAACGATGTCTACCCAGTGCTTCCGGTCATTATTCACGGTGACGCGGCATTCGCTGGCCAGGGTGTTGTTCCTGAGGTCTTGAACATGTCGCAGCTGCGCGGCTACAAGACCGGTGGAACCATCAACATCGTGATCAACAACCAGGTTGGCTTCACCACCCCTCCGGGCGAATCACGTTCGACCGTTTACTCAACCGACATCGCCAAGGGCATCCAGGCACCGATCTTCCACGTGAACGGTGACGACCCAGAGGCCGTTGTTCGAGTTGCTCGTCTGGCTCTCGAGTTCCGCCAGGAATTCAAGAAGGACGTCGTTATCGACATCATCTGTTACCGCCGTCGCGGTCACAACGAAGGTGACGACCCATCGATGACCCAGCCACTGATGTACAACTTGATTGAGGCCAAGCGCTCAGTTCGCACCCTGTATCTAGAGTCACTTGTTGGCCGTGGCGACATCACCCGCGAAGAATTTGAAGCGGCTAACACCGGTTTCCAGAGCCGTCTCGAGAACGCTTTCGTTGAGGTTCACGAGGCCATGGTTGCGGCACCGGCATTGGTTCCGCGCCCGGTTGGCATCGGAACCACAGCCAGCGACCACACCGGAGTCGAGCATGCGACCGCGATTTCGCGCAACGTTGTCGAACTAATCGGTAACGCCCACAACAACCAGCCTCCTGGCTTCAACGTGCACCCTAAGCTTCAGCAGCTTTTGGCAAAGCGCGTCGAGATGAGCCGCGAGGGTGGCATCGACTGGGGCTTCGGTGAGCTTTTGGCTCTCGGTTCGCTTCTGCTTGAGGGCAAGACCGTTCGTATGGCTGGTCAAGACAGCCGCCGCGGCACCTTCGTTCAGCGTCACGCCGTGTTCCACGACCGCGAAAACGGTCAAGAGTGGATGCCACTTCGCAACCTCAGCGAAGACCAGGCCAAGTTCTACATCTATGACTCACTGCTCAGCGAGTATGCGGCAATGGGCTACGAGTATGGCTACGCCGTCGAGAACAAGAACGCTTTGGTTCTCTGGGAAGCCCAGTTTGGTGATTTCGCCAACGGCGCCCAGACCATCATCGATGAGTTCATTTCGTCGGCAGAGCAGAAGTGGAACCAGCACTCGGGTGTAGTTCTTCTCTTGCCTCACGGCTACGAAGGTCAGGGACCAGACCACTCGTCTGCCCGCATCGAGCGCTACCTGCAGCTTTGTGCCGAGAACAACATGACCGTTGCTCAGCCATCGACTCCGGCATCGCACTTCCACTTGCTTCGTCGTCAGGCTTACTCAAACCCGAAGCGTCCGCTGATTGTCTTTACACCTAAGTCGATGCTTCGCCTCAAGGCAGCGTCGTCGTCGGTCGAAGACTTCACCAACGGCACCTTCCAGCCGGTAATCAAGGATGAACAGAACCTCGACAAGAACGCGGTTCGTCGCGTGCTGTTCTGCTCTGGCAAGGTTTACTGGGATCTTTTGGCTGAGGCGCAGAAGCGCGGCGACGGCACCACCGCCATCGTTCGCGTCGAGCAGCTCTACCCAACCCCGGTTGATGAAATCAAGGCCGCCTACGCAGAGTATCCAAACGCCGAGTTGGTCTGGGTTCAAGACGAACCTGCCAACCAGGGCCCATGGACCTACATCGGTTTGTTCTTGCCTCGCTACATGGACGGAAAGGTTGCCAAGCTTGTGTCTCGCCCAGCGAGTGCATCGCCAGCAACCGGTTCGGCCAAGAGTCACGCCGTAGAACAGGCCGACCTCGTGCAGCGCGCCTTCTCGATCTAACATGCAGCAAGAACCGCGCCGCGACGTGCGCATCGTCATTCTTGGCGATGCGCTGGTTTCGGCCGCCGGTGACCCAAAGGGTATGGGCTGGGTTGGCCGCGTAACCGCGAAAACCCCTTCAACAGACCCGCGCATCGACATTTTTGCGCTGCCTGCTCCAGACGAAACCACCACGATGTTGGCCGAGCGCTGGGCTATCGAGGTTCAAAAGCGTTTCAGCGCCGACACCGAAAACCGCCTGGTTATTGCCCTTTCGAATGCTGATCCGGCTGCCGGAATCTCGATCTCTCGCAGCCGCCTTAACATCGCGACAATCGTCGACGAAGCAAAGCGCGCCGGTATCGAAACCTTCTTGGTTGGCCCAACCCCGCACCGAAACCCAGAGCTAAACAACGAGATTGAACACCTGGCTTCGGGCTTTGAAGACGTTGCCACCAGACGAGGCATTCCATTTGTCGACTGCTTCAGACCATTGGTCGAACACGAGGGCTGGAATCAAGACCTCACCGATTCGGTGCACGGCATTCCTGGTCAGGTCGGTCACGGCCTACTAGCCTGGATGGTTCTAAACCGTGGCTGGTATGAATGGTTGGGGCTACCCGAGCCCGAGTAAAAGAAAACCACCCCGAAGGGTGGTTTCTCTATTTATTAACGTTTGAGGCTGCCTAGTGGCTGCCACCGTTGGCCTGAATGCGGCGAATCTCGGCAAGCACACGGTCAGCAAGCTCTTGCGGCGGAACCTCGGTGCAAGATTCGCGAATGGCACCGTTGATCAGGTTCTCCATGTCGTAGTCAGTCTCACAGCTATCGCAGTTGGCAAGGTGAGCGGTGATCTCATCGATTTCGGTGTCGCTCAACTCGTTGTGCAGATACTCGTGCACATGGCGCTTGGTCTCTTGGCAATCGAAAGACATTATTTTTCTCCCTCTCCGGTTACGTCGTAACCTTCGCTGGCGGCATACTCGGCTAACAGTTTTTTCAAAAGTTTCTTGCCTCTGTGCAAACGGCTCATGACTGTGCCGACCGGGGTTTGCATCACTTCAGCGATTTCCGCGTATGGCAGTCCGTCAACGACCGCGTAATAAACGACCATGCGGAACTCATCCGGGATTTCGTGAAGTGCCTTTTTGATGGTTTCAGAGGGCAAGTTGTCGATGGCTTCGAGTTCAGCCGAGCGCGAGGCGAGCGAGGTGACCGATTCGGCCGAACCGAGCTGCCAGTCTTCGAGATCGTCGAGGCCACCCTTGGCCTGATCTTTCGCGCGCTTGTTATAAAGATTGATGTGGGTGTTGGTCATGATTCGATAGAGCCATGCCTTCAGGTTGGTGCCCTGCTGAAACTGACCCCAAGCAACGAACGCCTTGGCGAAGGTTTCCTGAACCAAGTCTTCGGCGTCTGAAGGGTTGCGGGTCCAGCGTAGGGCAGCTCCGTAAAGCTGAGGCATGAGTGGCAGAGCCTGCTGCTCGAATGCCTGAATCTTGCTGCGTTCTTGCTCGTTCGGTTTTGACGTCATCGTCTTTGAGTTTAGCCTGCGGCCACCAAAGGTCGGGCTGTTGAACGCGAAGCCAGACATTGAACGACCTTTCTATCTTTTGATTCCGAATTGTGCTGGTAATTTAGAAACCAATGACTTCGACCACGTATTCCCAGCCCTGGCCCGCGCCCGTTTCTAGCGCGCCGCTAAACGCAACCGTTTCTCTGCCGGGCTCAAAGTCACTGACTAATCGCGAACTCGTTTTATCGGCCCTAGCCGACAGCCCAACGTTGCTGACCGCTCCCCTAGCCTCTCGCGACAGCGCACTCATGATCGAGGCGTTGCGACTGCTTGGCACCCAGGTTGAAGAGCTCGAAAACGGCGACCTAAAAATCACGCCGGCGGCCTTCGATCGATCAGCAAACATTGACTGCGGCCTTGCCGGCACCGTCATGCGTTTCGTGCCACCGATGTCGGTTCTGGCCAATGGCGACATCCGTTTTGATGGCGACCTTGCGGCCCGACGCCGCCCGATGCACACCACTATCGAAAGCCTGCAGGCTCTTGGCGTAAAGATCACGGATGAAGGCGCTGCGGCACTGCCTTTCACCGTTCACGGCACCGGCTCAGTTGCCGGTGGCGAAATCACCATCGACGCTTCGGCCTCGAGCCAGTTTGTATCCGGCCTGCTTCTTGCTGCCGCACGCTTCGAAAACGGCCTAACTCTAAAGCACGAGGGCGAGCACCTGCCATCGATGCCGCACATCGAGATGACCCTCGACTGCCTCGAAAAGCGTGGTGTCAAAGTTTCGAGCCCGGCCGAGGCGGTTTGGCGAGTCGAGCCGGGGCCGATCTCGGGTGGAACCTTTGCCATCGAACCCGACCTATCGAACGCTGGCCCATTCTTGGCAGCTGCGATGGTTGCCGGCGGTTCGGTAACCGTCACCGGTTGGCCAACTTCGACCACTCAGGTCGGCGACGAATTTGATGGCATTCTTCAGCAGATGGGCGCAACCATCGTGCGCGACGAACGTGGCCTAACTATCACCTCTGATGGCACAATTCAAGGTCTCGACATCGACCTTTCAATTGGCGGCGAGCTCACGCCGGTTATTGCCGCACTTGCAGCCATCGCAGATTCACCGACCGTCATCCGTGGCGTTGCCCACCTTCGCGGCCACGAAACCGACCGTTTGGCTGCCTTGGCTGCCGAAATCAATCGCATCGGTGGCATAGCTCGCGAAACCCCTGATGGCCTCGAGATCGACCCAAGCAACAACCTGCACGGCGCACTGTGGCAAACCTACGAAGATCACCGCATGGCAACTGCCGGCGCAATCATCGGTCTAAGGGTTCCCGGCATCGAAATCGAAGACATCACCACAACTTCAAAAACCATGCCCAACTTCGACAAGATGTGGCTAAAGATGCTCGAGGGCTGCGCTTGAGTTGGCTCTATGAGCCAGATCCGGGACAACACGACCTGGATGAAACCGATGTGCGCGTTCGCCCCAACCCAAAGGGCAACAAGCCTCGCACCAAGAAGCGCCCAGAGCACAAGTCTGCTCCGATTGGCCTAGTTACCGGTGTCGACATGGGCAGGTACCACATTCTGCTCGAAGAGGATGAGCGCGTAATAACCGCGACCATGGGCAAAGAGTTGCGCAAGGCGGGTGCTGCGGTTGGCGACCGAGTCGCCTTGGCCGGCGATACCTCTGAAACCGAGGGTGCCCTCGCTCGAATTGTGCGCGTCGAACCTCGCACGTCGCTTCTGCGACGCAGCGCCGACGACAGCGACCTGGTTGAGCGTGTGATTGTGGCAAATGCCACACAGATGGCCATCGTGGTCGCCATCGCAAACCCAGAACCTCGCACCAGACTCATCGATCGATATCTTGCCGCCGCATACGATGCAGGGCTAAAGCCGATTTTGGTGATCACCAAGGTTGACCTCGCCGACCCCGAACCATTCCTAAAGAACTTCGCTGGCCTTAGCATCCCGGTTATTTTGAACCGCTCGGATGACCCGAGCATCGATGTGCTTCGCGACCTTTTGAAGGGTCAAACCACCGTGATGGTGGGTCACTCGGGCGTCGGAAAGTCGACTTTGGTAAACGCGCTTGCTCCCGACCAGTTCAGGGCAACCGGCGGCGTGAACGCAGTAACCGGTCGCGGTCGCCACACTTCAAGCTCGGTGCGGGCAATACAGCTCAGCGACGCCTGGATCATCGACACCCCGGGTGTTCGCTCGTTCGGGCTAGGGCACGTGAAACCCGAAAACATCCTGCGATCTTTTGAAGACCTGTATGCGGTCATCGAGACCTGCCCGCGTGACTGCAGCCACCTTGCCGATGCGCCCGACTGCGAGCTTGACCTGGCACTAACCGACGGCCGCTTGGGCGAAACCGGTGCAGGCCGAGTCGATTCACTTCGACGACTCATGAGCTCGCTGGCGACCCACTCAGACCCATTCGAGAAGCGAAGCGACGCCGATAAGCGCGCTGGCGCAGACGAATAGAATTACCCCATGACCTACCAAGCCGACCTTGAACTGGCGCAAGAACTCGCGGATGTGGCTGACGCCATTTCACTCGAGCGTTTTCGCGCGCTTGACCTGAAGGTCGAGAGCAAGCCAGATCGCAGCCCGGTTACCGATGCCGATCGCTCGGTTGAGCAGGCGCTGAAGGCAGTTTTGGCGGCAAAGGCACCAAACGATGCCCTGATTGGCGAAGAGTATGGCAACAGCGATGCCAAGCAGGGCTCAAACCGAACCTGGATTATTGACCCAATCGACGGAACCGCGAACTATCTTCGAGGTGTTCCGGTTTGGGCAAGCCTGATTGCGCTTGCGGTCGATGGCAAGCCGGTTGTTTCGGTGGTTTCGGCTCCAGCGATGGGCCGACGCTGGTGGGCGGCACCAGAAATTGGCGCTTTCACCCGCGACATTGATGGCTCGGTGCGCAAGCTTTCGGTCTCGGGCATCGCTGATCTAGAACACGCCTCGCTCAGCTACAACAACCTGCAACTTTGGGATCAAGCGGGCAAAGCACAGCAGCTGATCGAGTTCAGTCGAAGGATTTGGCGAACCCGTGCCTACGGAGACTTTTGGAGCTACATGCTGCTCGCCGAAGGAGCCCTCGAAATTGTTACAGAGAATGACTTGAAGATTTACGACATCGCGGCTCTTGTGCCTATCGTTGAACAAGCAGGTGGTGAATTTAGCGCACTCGAAGGGCCTCTGACCGCCGACACTTCGAGCGTTCTGGCCACCAACGGAAAACTTCACAAAATCACAACCCAGGCTTTTGCCTAAACCGATTGGATCATCATGCCGATTCTTAATGACATCACCGCAGCTTTTGGAAACACTCCCCTAGTTCGCATCAACCGTCTTTACCCAGAGTCAACGGCGACCGTTGCGGCAAAGCTTGAGTTCTACAACCCGACCTCTTCGGTCAAAGACCGTTTGGCAATCGCCATGGTTGATGCAGCCGAGCAGTCTGGTCAGCTAAAGCCTGGTGGCTCAATCGTTGAGGCAACTTCTGGCAACACCGGTATCGCACTTGCAGCCGTTGGTGCTGCTCGCGGCTACAAGGTCATTTTGACCATGCCTGAGTCGATGTCAAAAGAGCGCCGTGCGCTTCTTCGCGCCTACGGTGCAGAGCTAGTTCTAACCCCGGCACCTGAGGGCATGAAGGGTGCGGTTTCGCGCTCTGAGGCCATCGCCGCCGAGACCGGCGCCATCCTGGTTAAGCAGTTCGAGAACCCAGCTGGCCCGTTCATTCACGCAACCACCACCGCCGATGAAATCTGGCGCGACACCGACGGCAAGGTTGCCGCAGTTGTAGCCGGAATCGGAACCGGCGGAACCATCACAGGTGTTGGCGAGGAACTAAAGAAGCGCAACCCCGACATCAAGATCATTGCTGTTGAGCCTGCTGCCTCACCAATTCTTAACGGTGGTTCACCTTCTGGCCACCCAATTCAGGGAATCGGCGCAAACTTCGTGCCACCTGTTCTAAACACCGGCATCTACGACGAGGTTCTAGACGCTCCAAGCGATGAGGCTTTCGCGTGGGCACGTGCCGCAGCCACCCAGGAGGGCATCCTGGCTGGTATTTCTGGTGGAGCCGCACTTTGGGGCGTAAACCAGATTGCAAACCGCCCAGAGTACGCTGGCAAGATTATTGTTGTAATCTTGGCTTCGTTCGGTGAGAGATACCTCTCGACCGCTTTGTACTCTGACTTGATGGACTAAATGCCCCAAAACCTGCTTTCTCGAGTAATCGAGGATATTGACGCAGCTCTAGTGCGTGACCCAGCGACAAACACTCGATTCGAGATGTTTATGACCTCGCCGGGTCTTCACGCTGTTTGGCAGCATCGAGTTTCGCACTGGATCTGGAAGCGCAAACTGCGCACACTGGCCCGTGTGCTTTCAAACCTGACCCGTTTTTGGACCGGCATCGAAATTCACCCCGGCGCTCAAATTGGCCGCCGAGTATTCATCGACCACGGCATGGGCGTTGTGATTGGCGAAACCGCAGTTATCGGCGATGACGTTTTGATGTACCACGGCGTAACCCTTGGTGGTCGAACCCTTGAGTCGGTTAAGCGTCACCCAACCGTCGGCAACAACGTTTCTATTGGCGCCGGCGCAACCCTGATTGGCAACATCACCATTGGCGACAATGCCATCATTGGCGCCAACACCACCGTGACCCGCGATCTAGCCCCTGGCTCTCGCGTGGTCGGCTCGCCAATGCGCGAGGTCGAAGACAAGTAAACAATTGCGCTCGCTTGCTGAGCGCTATTGACGCTAGTTCTGCGGGAAACCCAAATTTATGCCGCCGTGGCTGGGGTCTAACCAGCGACTCGTAATCGCCTTGCCTCGAGTGAAGAAGTGAATTCCCTCTTCGCCGTGAGCTTTGGTGTCGCCAAACAGCGAGTTCTTCCAGCCGCCAAAAGAGTAATAGGCAACCGGCACTGGAATCGGAACGTTGATTCCGATCATGCCGACCTCGACTTCATTTTGGAATCGCCTTGCGGCTCCGCCGTCATTGGTGAAAATCGCGGTTCCATTGCCAAACTCAGATTGGTTGATCAGGGCTAGGCCCTCTTCGTAGCTTTGAACTCGAACCACCGAAAGCACTGGGCCGAAAATCTCATCCCGGTAAACCGCAGAATTAGTTGAAACCCGATCGATGAGCGTTGGGCCTAGCCAGAAGCCTGCTGCCTCGCCGTCAAAATTACCCTCGCGACCATCAACCACCACGGTTGCCCCGTCGGCCTTGGCAACATCGATGTAAGAAGCAACCTTGTCGCGGTGAGCCTTGGTGATCAGCGGACCCATGTCGCAACCACGACGCCCATCACCGGTTTTTAGAGCCTTCATTCGCGCGACGACCTTCTCAATCAGCGCGTCGGCTACGGGCTCTACCGCAACGACCACCGAAATGGCCATACAGCGCTCACCAGCCGATCCAAATCCAGCATTGATGGCTGAATCGGCAACCAGCTCCAAGTCGGCGTCAGGCAGCACCAGCATGTGGTTCTTTGCGCCACCGAGCGCTTGAACGCGCTTTCCGTGCTTGGTTCCGGTTTCGTATACGTATTTCGCGATCGGGGTTGAACCCACGAATGAAATTGCCGCGACATCTGGGTGCGTAAGCAACCCGTCGACGGCCTCTTTGTCGCCGTTCAATACGTTGAATACACCGTCTGGTAATCCAGCCTCTTTGAAAAGTTCGGCCAGCCAAATGGCAGCGCTCGGATCTTTCTCAGATGGCTTTAGAACCACAGTGTTTCCGGCTGCAATTGCCAAGGGGAAAAACCACATCGGCACCATTGCCGGAAAGTTGAATGGGCTGATGACGCCAACCACGCCGAGCGGCTGTCGAGTCGAATAAACGTCAACGCCAGTCGAAGCGTTCTCTGAATATGAGCCCTTCATGAGGTGAGGGATTCCGGTGGCAAATTCGACCACCTCTTGGCCGCGGGTGATCTCGCCAAGAGCATCGCTAAGCACCTTGCCGTGTTCGGCGGTAATAATCTGCGCCAACTCGCCTTTGCGCGCATTTAGCAGCTCGCGAAAGGCAAACATCACCTGCTGGCGTTTAGCCAAAGAGGTGTCGCGCCAAGCCGGAAAGGCAGCATTGGCAGATTTGATGGCCGATTCGATCTCAGCTTGGTTGGCAAGAGCAACGAGCTTGGTGACGGCACCCAGGGCCGGGTCAAAGACCTCGGCGGTTCGCCCTGAAGTGCTTGGCTGGCGGTGGCCCGAAATGAAGTGGCCAACTGTTGGAAGATTCATCATTGAGTTCCTTTTCTAAGCCAAGGCTAAACCGTAAAGAAGTGCCAACCCAACCACCACCACACCACAATCACTGCGATGCGGGTATTTCGGTTGTGCATGATTCGAGCAATGAGGTCGCCAAAGGGTGAAATCAGATCTGGTCTCAGCCTGCCCAAGAGCCAAGCGGCAAAACCAGCCAGGATGACGGCAAGGTATTCGATTACCGGAATTGGAGGCATTATTTCTTCCTCCAGAGCTGAAGAATTCCAACGCCGATCAACATCCAAAGAATTAGGAAAACGCCTCGGCCGTATGGAGATTCAAGAATTGGATTCACGATGATCGAGATGGTTGGGTAACTGGTGTCATCTTTGTAGACGTTGGCCCAGATGTAAGCAAAGAGTTCGCTGACCGCCATCACTAGGGAGAGGGTCAACCAAATCCACTTGGTTCTGGCCATCAGCTTTGTTGACGAAGGCTTTGGCCCGTGATCGCGGTAGTAAATCAAGGCGATCGATACTGGCGCGAGTGCCAGCAAGAGAACAATGTCTTGCCAGCCGCCTCGCTCAGAAAAGAACAGCACCGATGAGCTCAGCAGGATCGCGATTACCACTGAAGTTTTGCCAAACCTAGGGCGCTCCGGCATATGCCATTTGAAAAGTTTCTTCCAGTCGGCAATCAGAAGCACGGTGCCGATTCCAAAGATGATCGCGTCGCCGATTGCACCTCGCATCACGTGAAACATGGTGACGAATGCAAAGACCGGCAGCCAGGGATTAATGCCCCGAAGGAGTTGTTTCACTTTTTGCGGCCGTAGCCCTCGGCGATTTCGCGCAATCGAGTATCAATCAAAAGCTGCACCTGGCTATCGGTCAACGGCTGAGCGGCCGTGAAATGCAAAGCACCTTGAGTTTGGGAAAAATCTTTGAACTCGGTCAACGACTTCAGGGTCTGCCCACTGAAAGGAAAATACGATAGATGCTTTTTATACGGGGCAAAGCCTGCAACACCCTTACCATCGACTTTGAAGCAAGGCACCTGGTATGAAATGCACTCAACGGCATCGGGAACGAGCGCCAGAATCTGCTTGCGAAGGTGCAGCAAAGCAGACCTGTCTGGCTCTGGGGTTGACTCCAGATAGTCGTCGATGACGGTCAAGTTACTGCCAAACAGTAAGGATCGCACCCGCGATAGTCAGGCACAAAACATCAGGGGCAACTTCAATCAGCCAAACGGTGAATGCCTTTTTGTGAGCAAACAGTCGGTGTGAAAGCGATGAGAAGGCAACCAAACCGAGCGAAACCAAGAAACCGGTTGCGATGCCCTGGAGCAAGCCAAAACCGGCATCCGCTTTGATTGCCAGCTCGACAACAACTGCAACGGTGAAGACCTGTGCCACGGTTGCAACGAATGTGGTGCCGAACAACGCAGCCATAGGCAGGGTTGAGCCATTGATGTCATCTGGGTTGCGGCCCATGGCCTTTTGCCAGGCTGGGTAGAAGGTCTTTGGGCCAAACCAAATGCCCGAAACCATGAAGTAAACAATCGATGAAACGGCTACGGCAAGCCAGTTGATGTCAGAAATATTCATGCCAACAGTTTGGCACAGGCGAAGCTAAAAAAACGCTAGCTTCGAGGGCGAAGCGTTGCCACCATCGGGCAGACAAACGGGTCGGTGTTGTTGCTCAAGCCAACCTTGCTTAGGTAGCGAATGATTACCGCATAGCTCGAGATCAGATTCATCTCAACGAGGGTGATGTCGTTTGCTCGGCAATACTCGCCAACGATTTCGTGAGCCTTGCGCAGGTATGGGCGAGCCATCGACGGAAACAGGTGGTGCTCAACTTGATAGTTCAGGCCACCCATGAGGTTGTCTTTCAACCAGCTGCCACGAATGTTGCGGCTAGTAAGAACCTGACGCGAGAAAAAGTCGAGTTTGGCGTCTTTTGGAACCAGAGGCATGCCCTTGTGGTTTGGCGCAAAAGCGGCACCCATGAAGAAGCCAAAGATCATCATCTGGAACACCCAAAGGGCAATGGCCCAGAGCCAGCCGAACATCAAAGCCATGCCAACGTATGGAGCGGTCTGGCGAACCACCATTAGACCAAATTCGAGAAGGCGAATTTTGAGCGGTCGATCTTTGCGGGCTAAGCCGGCAAAGCTGTCAAGGAGCAGGTCAAACCCGGTCAGGAACAATAGGAACGGGAACAACCAGCCCTGGCGTTCGCTCAACCAGCGTTCGAAACCCTTTTTGGCGTCGCGAGATTCTGGCGTAAAGCTCAGAATGCGAATTGCGATGTCTGGATCGGCGTCGATCTGGTTTGGCTGTTTGTGGTGCTGGTTGTGCTTGCGCATCCAGAAGCCATAGCTCAGCCCTGCAAAAAGGTTCGCAAGAATCAGACCAAGCCAGTCGTTTGCTTTGTTGTTCTTAAAAATCTGGCGGTGGGCGGCTTCGTGGGCGATAAAGCCATACTGAGCGCTCATAATGCCGAGCAAGCCAGCAGCCAAGAAGCCCATCAAAATCCATGCGCCGTGATCTTGAGCAGCAAGGCCAACAAATGCAGCGCCGGTCCATAGGCCGCCGGCGATCAGCGAGATTACACCTAGTCGAATCATGTAGAAACTTGGACGCTTTTTAAGCAAACCAGCGGCTTTCACCTGGGCCAGCACGGCGTTGAAGTTAGATACCTGCTTGCTGGTTTGAATGAGCGTCATTAGGCAACTGTATGCCCTTTATCGGGCTGCGCCCGCAGACTCCCAGATGATTGGCAGAATCCGCCTATCGTTCGCAGGCGATTCCGTCTTTATCGCGATCAAGACCTGCATTCAACGCATAGCCCGAAGCTAGAACAAACGGCTGGTAATTCAGCAGCGCGCCCTTGTTCTTGAACTTTGCCACCTTGGCGATTCCACCTGGAAGCACCTTGTTCATGGCTGCACAGTTTGCGTATCGCTTTCCAGCTAAGGCTTTTTGACTCGCAAGCAGCGCGGCTTCCATCTTCTTCTTGACTACCGCCAATCTAGAAGTGAAGGATGTCTTCACCGAACCGTTTGGCAGGGCATCGATGGCATCTTTTGCAGCTTCGTACCCGGCAAAGTCTTCTTCGGCTGACTCCAGTGCTGAACGAGCGTCGATAATGGCGCCAACGACTTCAAGACGAGCAATAAGAGCATCCTTGGCGTCGCTGTCTGGCAAATCTGCAACAAGGTCAACGGCGGCATCGTAGTTGTCGTTGTCAGCCTCGGCCTCTTCAACCGCAGAGGTAGCTTCTTCAAACGCGATAATTTCATCGCCATTTGTAGCAGGCGTCACTTCAAAAAAGCCAATCGGCGCGTAGTCATATTCCGCCCCATCATCTGCCCCGTGATCAACATATCCCTGGATTCCGAAGGTCTCGGGGTAGTCGAGACAAGAAGCATCGACAGAAAAACCAATCCATTTGACTGATTTGGTTAGGTCACTCCAGAATTGGGCGTTGCAACCGGAAACATACTCTTCGTTTAGGTCGTCGTATAGCTCGATGTCGATGCCTGTGTTTCCAACAAGAGGGTCTGAAGACGTGCGCAAACTGTAGTCAGCCTCTTCATCTCCATCGAGGTCGATAAAGACTGCAGCCCAACTGCCCGAAGCATCGTTGAAGCTGTTCTTGCGAATTATGCCGTCGGTGTGAACCCAGAATAGGTACTGATCTGGGCTGTCGGTGTCTTGGGCAAACTCAACCTGCAAAGCATCAAAAATGCCCGTGCCGACGTTGTCATTGCTTTCACCCACTTCAGAGACCTGACGGTCGTAAATGGTGGCGTTCGCTGGAGTTACAGCAGAAAAAGTGAGCAGAGTTGCGATCGACGCAACAAGAATTTTTTTGAACACAATTCCCCCGAATCAATTTGACACTTAAGTCTACTTGTTTAGGTAAAGTTCAAGGTTGTCGAGGTAACTTTCCATGCCCTGACGGCTGGCCTCGGCCTGTTCGGCAGGCATTTCGCCGAACTGCGTGAAGCGAACCCAAGTCTTGTCGCCACGTGGCTCAAAGTCGATGACGATCTTGTGAAACGGGGTGTTCATGTCCTTAGCAACGAACTCGGCTTCATCTTGGCTGTAGTGCAAGGTGTGCTCGAGTTTGGCAAGCGGTTCGATTGCAAGGTAGCGACCCCAAAAATAGGCGTTAAAACCGTTTGCCGAAACATCGACGCCGATGGCCCAAATGCCACCAACTTCGGTTTCCGAAATTGCAGAACCCTGCACGACACTCAACATGGTCGGGCTGTACCACTGCTCAAGCTGAGCTGGAGTGGTCCACGCGTTCCACATGGTGTCGAGACCGGTCGCGTATTCGCGCTCAACCGAGTAAAGAAAATCGTGCTTCATGGTGCCTTCCAAACGTTTTGCTATAAGCCTAGAGGCTAGCAATCATAAGCAAAACTTGGGTCACCCATGAGCTGCTGCGCTGATAGCCTGCAACTAATTTCAACGATGAAAATGGGGCGAAACTATGGCGGCCACGAACCTCGGCAGCACGACCACGACCAAAATCACCAATTACCCTCTGAACGCTTGGTACGTAGCGGCGTGGGATTACGAAGTGACTCGCACCCCGCTAGCCAGAACCATTTGCGACCGCCCGTTGGCTCTTTATCGCACCGAAGATGGCAAGCCGGTCGCCCTAGCCGACGCCTGCTGGCACAGACTCGCTCCGCTTTCCATGGGCAAGGTGGTTGGCAAAGACGGCATCCAGTGCCCGTATCACGGCATCGTCTACAACTCAGCCGGTCGGTGCACCTCGATGCCGGCTCAAGAAACTATCAATCCAAGCGCAACTGTTCCGTCTTTCCCAGTCGTTCAACGCCATCGATTTGTTTGGGTATGGCTCGGCGATGCCGCCCTAGCGAACCCGGATTTGATTCCAGACATGCACCAAATGGACCACCCTGATTGGGTCGGTGAGGGCAAGACCATTCACGCAGATTGCAACTACCAACTAATCGTCGACAACTTGATGGACCTAACCCACGAGGAGTTCGTTCACGGCTCAAGCATTGGGCAAGAGGAACTCAGCGAATCTGACTTTGAAACCACGCACAGTGGCAACACCGTAACCGTGACCCGCTGGATGAAGGGTATAAATCCCCCACCGTTTTGGAAGAAGAACATTCAAGATGTCTACCCAGATTACGAGGGCAAGGTAGACCGCTGGCAAATCATCCACTTTGAAGCACCATCAACAATCAACATTGATGTGGGCGTGGCCAAGGCCGGAACCGGCGCGCCAGAAGGCGATCGAAGCCAGGGCGTCAACGGCTTCGTAATGAACACGATCACGCCAGAAAGCTCGTCGACAAGTCACTACTTTTGGTCATTCCAGCGAAACTACCGACTCAAAAGTCAGCTAATCACCACTCAACTTCGCGAGGGAGTGACGAGAGTGTTTGGCGAGGATGAAGACATGCTTCGCGCACAACAAAAGGCGATCGAAGCGAACCCAGACTACGAGTTCTATAACCTAAACATCGACGCCGGCGGAATGTGGGTGCGCAGATTGCTCGAAAAGATGCTTTTGGCCGAGGGCCGTCTCGGAACCCGCGCAGAAGGCCAACCTGGCAACAAATAATGGCTGCCACAAATGTTGAGGTCTGGCAAAAGGCCATCCTAGTTTCATCGCTTGAAATCGCAGAGGGCATAAGACAGATTGTCTTGCGTCAAAATAATCCCGCGAAGGCGGCACCTGGCTCGCACATCGACTTGATGATTTCAATCGACGGCGAACCAACTCGACGCTCGTATTCGATCGTTGAGCAGTCGCCAGACCTAAAAGACATAACCATTGCAGTTTTCAAAGTTAGGAGCTCTCGCGGCGGATCTATTGCTCTACATGCACTCGCCGAGGGAACCGAGCTGGACATCACTCAGCCGATCCAGAATTTTCCGCTTCGATTCGGTGCCACCAAGTATGTTCTTTTGGCAGGTGGCATCGGAATCACTGCAATCCTTGGGATGGCGACAGCGCTCAAGAATGCGAATCTTGACTACCGGTTGGTTTTCGTGGCTCGCAGCAAAAAGGCCATGGCTTTTGCAGCCGAACTAGCAGAGGCGCATGGAAACCGATTCGAACAACACATCGATGACGAGGGGCAAACGCTCGATGTTAAAAAACTCATCGCATCACTGGATAAAAACACCGAACTCTACATGTGCGGCCCGATTCGCCTAATGGATGAGGTTCGTCGTGAATGGTCAAACACCGGCTTCGACATCACCAATCTGCGCTACGAAACTTTTGGAGCGAGCGGATGGTTTGAACCAGAGCCCTTCGATCTCAACTTTGCCAATAGCAGCGTCAAGATAACCGTCGGAAAAAACCAATCTGCACTCGAGGCCATCGAAGCAGCCGGACTCGAAGTGATGTCGGATTGCCGCAAAGGTGAATGTGGCCTCTGCGAAATCAAAATTTCAGGTTTGCAAGGAAAGATCGACCATCGCGACGTTTTCCTTTCACCCGAGCAGAAAGCCGCCAACGAGAAGTTTCTTTGCTGCGTAAGTCGAATTGCTGCCGAAGACAGCGATCGGGGTTCCGTTGAACTAGTTCTAGACTCGGCGTATGACTTTGAGTCGTCAAGCAATAGAGCCAGCCGCTAGAGGTGCCGCTCAAATAATCGACGGCCGTCGAGGAATTCTTTTCAGTCGCCTGCCCGCTTGGACTTATGAGCAGCACGCCCACGCGCCCATTGTGGCAAAGATTGCAGAACGTCTCTCTGGCGTTCACCTCGAAATTGAGACTGCAGCCACAAATATCTCGGTTCGCTACCGCTCGCTTCGCGATTCAAACCCATCGGCTAATTGGCTGGCTGGCCCGAGCACCATCTCGGTGACCACCGAAGGCTTTCAGCAGAGCGTTTCGCACGTCAACGGAGATTTGCGAGTCTGGGATGGCGAAGAAATTGTCGAGGTCATCGAAGGCGAAGATTCGGTGGCGAATTTTAACTTGCCGCCATCCGCCTCGACCCGTTTAGTGAAGATCTGGCTCCCCCACAACTGCCCTATCGAACTTATCGACCTAGAGCTCGATGCACCTTGGCAACCTGCCGAAACCGTGTCACCCAAGTGGGTTCACTATGGCAGCTCGATTAGCCACTGCGAAGATGCTGCCAGCCCGATTGAGGTTTGGCCAGTCGCCGCGGCCCAATCGATGGGACTGTCAATCACAAACCTCGGCCTTGGCGGTTGCGCAAACCTCGAACAGTTTGCCGCCAGAACCATTCGCGACCTGCCGGCAGATCTAATTAGCCTCAAACTGGGCATCAACGTGGTCAACGGCGCCAATTTAACCTCGCGCACCTTTGGCCCGGCAGTTCATGGGTTCATCGACACGATTCGCGACAAGCACGCCGAAACGCCGATTCTGATCATTTCGCCAATCTGCTGCCCTGGCCACGAGAACAATCCCGGCCCATCAGAAACCAATGAACACGGATTAGTTGTGGGTCAAGATTTCAGTGGCCACTCATGGATTGGCGAACTCACGCTGAGCGGCATCCGTGAAATTTTGGCTGAGATTGTTGCAACGCGCAGTGCTCGCGACTCGAAACTTTTTTACATGGATGGGCTGGTGCTGTTCGACGAGGTTGAGGCACAAACCATGCCTGACGGCATTCACCCCGACGCCGCGGGCTATCGCGTAATTGCACAGCACTTCGTTGAACGTCACCCTCGCGAGTGGTCAGGTTCGATTAAACGTTGAAGCGGAACTCGACTACGTCGCCATCCTTCATGACGTAGTCCTTGCCTTCCATGCGCACCTTGCCGGCGGCCTTAGCATCGGCCATTGAGCCAGCCGCCATTAGGTCGTCGAAAGATACGATTTCCGCCTTGATGAAGCCGCGCTGGAAATCGGTGTGAATCACGCCGGCAGCCTGCGGAGCAGTCCAACCCTTGTGGATTGTCCAGGCACGGGCCTCTTTGGGGCCAACCGTTAGGTAGGTCTGAAGGCCTAGGGTGTCGAAACCGATGCGAGCAAGCTGGTCTAGACCAGACTCCTCCTGGCCAAGTGAAGCCAAAAGCTCAGCAGCCTCGTCGGCCTCAAGGTCAATAAGTTCAGACTCAACCTTGGCATCCAAGAAAACAGCCTCGGCTGGGGCAACCAAGTCGGCGAGCGCCTTCTTCTTGCCGGCATCGGTCAAGATGCTCTCGTCAACGTTGAAAACATAGATGATCGGCTTGGCGGTTAGCATGCCAAGTTCTTTGATCGGGGTTAGGTCAACATCGCTAGCCGAAAGTGGCTTGCCCGAGTCAAGAACAGCCTTGGCTGCGTCGATCGCTTCAAGAGCCGCTGGCTCCATCTTCTTGCCCTTGACTTCTTTTTCGATGCGAGGGCGAGCCTTGTCGAGGGTCTCCATGTCGGCAAGAATCAGCTCGGTGTTGATGGTTTCGATGTCGCTTGCGGCGTCAACCTTGCCATCCACGTGAATAACATCGCCGTCGACGAATCCGCGAACCACCTGAGCGATTGCGTCGGCTTCACGGATGTTGGCGAGGAACTTGTTGCCCAAGCCTTCACCCTCAGATGCGCCGCGAACGATACCCGCGATGTCAACAAATGACACTGGTGCAGGCAGCAGACGCTCAGAGCCATACATCTCGGCAAGTTTGCCAAGGCGAGGGTCTGGAAGGTTCACCACACCAACGTTTGGTTCGATAGTTGCGAACGGGTAGTTCGCCGCTAGAACATTGTTCTTGGTCAGTGCATTAAAGAGGGTCGACTTGCCAACATTTGGCAGTCCCACGATTCCGATTGTTAGAGCCACGAGGGTCAAGTCTACTTTGGTGGCGAGGCGTTTCGTTGGTGTCGCTGGCAACTGGCAGACTTAGCCGGTGCCCCTAGATTTCACCGCAATCGACTTTGAGACCGCCAACGGTTCGCCAGCCAGCCCGTGCGCGGTTGGCATGGTTCGCGTTCGCGCTGGCAAAATCGTCGACTCCCTCGCATTCTTGATTCAACCGCCTTACCCGCACAACTGGTTTCACGAGGGCAACATCCGAGTTCACGGCATTCGCCCGAGCGATGTTGATGGCGCGCCAACCATGCCCGAGGCACTCGACTTTATGCTGCGTTTTATTGACTCGGATGTCTTGATCGCGCACAACGCCCCCTTTGACATGGGAGTTTTGCGAGCTTCGGCTGCGGCGATTGAAGCACCGCTGCCAGACCTGAACTATGCCTGTTCGTTGGCTATCTCGCGCAAAACCTACAACTTAGAGAGCTACCGACTAAACGCAGTTGCCTATGCGGTCGGGCACGAAGAATTTGACCACCACGATGCCCTTGCCGACAGCGATGCCTGTGCTCGAATCATCATTCACGCGGCCGCCCGACACGATGCCGAAAACTTGGATGAGTTGCTAACCGCGACCAAGCAGGTTTTGAAGCCGGTTATAAAACTCGCCTGAGATTACCCGAGCATAGGTCGCCGAGAGGTGATCGGCATTTCGATAGATGTAAATGCCACCTCGCTGACTTGGGCAGGCTTTGGCATCGCAGTAGAGGTCAGTTAGGTCAAGCGCGAAGGCACCGGCCAAGCCAGTTGCTGCCTGCTGTGAATAGTCGGGGTAAAGCATTTCGTCTCGAGCCCCCGCACACTGCGATGCGTCTGAGACCGCTTCGTTCCAGCAGGCCTTCATTGCTTCGGTCATCTGTGGGTTATCGCGCAGCGCAACAACCTTGGCCCCGCGGTCAATTAGCGGTTGCCAGGCAGCTCGATAGCCGGCAATCGCGAGCTCTGACCAGTTATCGGCTTTGATGTCGGCTAGGAAGTTGTTCGAATAGTTTGCTGTGACCACAAGATCGAACGGCGCCCCAGCAGCTAGGTCGGTTTGTAGGTTGTTGTTCCAAGCAACACACGAGGTTCCGCGAGCGGTTGAATTGCGCTCGACAAGGCTGAACGAACAGCCGGCCTTGTAGGCGAGGGTCAGCGCCCAGTCGTGTTTTATTGCGAGCTCTTTGAAGCCCGAAAGGTGAGTGGCGGCATGCGAATCACCAATCAGCAAGACTCGGTATGCGGCTTTCTGGTTGCCAAAGTTGCACCAAATCACTTCGCTAGCCTCGGCCTTGGTCATGCATTGTGAACCGATGTCGGCCGCGTCATGCTTGGCCTGATCGAGCGAAATGATGTTGTTCTCGATGACTTTTGGTGTCGCTGCTGAAACGGCGGTTAGCGAGACTGCAAGAACCACCGATGAAATCAAAGCGGTGATGATTGTCAGGCGCGGCTTGGCAGCAACGAACATCCGTGAAGTTCTGGCAGGGTCTTCGATAAATCGCTTGGTTGCCCAAGCCAGAGCAATTGAGATGGCCAGCAACAAGAGCTTTTCAATTGACGTGGTTGCGCGGTTGATTATGAAGGGCGCGAGCACAATCACCGGCCAGTGCCACAGGTAGATGCTGTAGCTGATGTCACCGAGAAATTGAAACGGCTTGAATTCGTAGACGCGCGTCAGCCCAGAGGGCAAGCCACCGAGCCCTGCGACGATGACCAAAGCCGTGCCAATCACTGGCAGCAGAGCCGCGACACCCGGAAAACCTGAACCGGCATCGAAATAGAACGCCGACACAACGATTAGGGCCAGACCAAGGATGCTGATTGCGGGTGAAACCTTGATCGAAAGTGACTTTTTCGCGAGCACATGAGCGATGGCGGCACCAACCGCGAATTGCCAGACACGCAGGAAAGAGTTGAAGTAAGAGGCACCTGGATCTAGCGCGGTGAGTGCGACTGCGAAGCCGAAAGAGACGAGCGCCGAGACAGCGATGAGAACTGTGATGGCCGCCTTCGACTTGGTTCTAGCGATCCACGTCACAACTAGCAGAGCCAGCGGCCAGACCAGGTAGAACTGTTCCTCGACGGCTAGCGACCAAAAATGTTGAAACGGCGAGGCGTTTGAATCGGCGAAGTAGTCGGCCGAGCTAAGCGCAAGGCTCCAGTTTTCGTAGTAGAAAATGCTGGCAAAGCCCTCGGCCAAAAATTCGGCTCGCGTGAACGGTGGCACAAAAATCGCCGAAAGGATCGCTGTTGCCGCAATCACAACGAAGGCGGCAGGCAGCAGGCGCCTCATGCGCTTTGCCCAAAACTTGGCCAAACGAATTCGGCCCGAGGCCGCGAGTTCGCCAAATAGAGATGAGCTGATCAGAAAGCCCGAGATTACGAAGAAGACATCGACGCCTGCGAAACCGCCGGTCAGTCTGCTTGGAAAGAGGTGAAAAATCACCACCATCATCACGGCGAGCGCTCGCAAGACCTGAATGTCTGGGCGGTTTTTTCGAGTTTCGCTCACGACCAGTGAGTTTACCCTCCAATAAATGTCACACCCAGATGAAATACTCGGGACATGGAGTCTTACATTTTTCTTGCCGTTGGTTTGCTCGTTGGCGCAGCTCTAGGCTGGTTCGCTTCGAGGGCTAAACAACCAAAGGCCGTTGCCGACGATTTGAGTCAAGAGTTGGCCATTAAAAACGCCGCAGCCGAGGCAACAATCAGTGGTCTAGCCACCCAACTTGCCGAGTTGACCCGCGAGCGCAATGAGCGCGATGAACGCGACCGCGAAGAAAACAAGCTGCTTCAGGCGCTTGCTCCCGTAAAACTTCACCTTGAACAGATGCAAAGCACTGTGGCCAAGCTCGAAGAAGAGCGCACCAAACAGTTCTCAAGCATTCAGCAGCAGGTTCAAAACGTGGTCGAGTCCAACGAAAACGTGCGCAAGCAGGCTCAATCGCTTTCACAGGCCCTGTCTTCAAACTCGCTTCGCGGTGTTTGGGGCGAAACCCAGCTTCGCAAACTGGTCGAACTAGCAGGCCTAATCAAACATGCCGACTTTGACGAGCAAGCGACCATCTCGACCGATGGTGGTTCAGGTCGCGCAGACATGGTTATCAACCTGCCGGGCGGCAAGTCTTTGGCGATTGACTCAAAGGTTCCGTTCAACTCTTATCAAGAGGCATCGACCATCTCAGAGCTTGCCAGCGGCGAAGAGCTTGCTCGTCGCAAGCGCCTGCTTGAAGAACACGTCAAGGCAGTCAAGGGCCACATTGATGCACTCGGCAGCAGGGGCTATTGGACTGGCCTCAACGCCAGCCCAGATTTTGTAATCGCATTCGTGCCAAGTGAGTCTCTACTTTCGGCAGCTCTCGATGCCGACCCTGGCCTTCTCGAATACGCCTTCAAAAAGAATGTTGCGCTGGCCTCACCGGTCAGCCTCTTCTCGGTGCTCAAGACCATCAACTACATCTGGCGCCAAAACGCCGATGAAACCTCGGTTCGAAGCATGATCAAGCTGGGCAAAGAGCTTTACGAACGCATCAGCACCGTGGCAAACCACGCCGACAAGCTAGGTCGCTCGATCATGTCAACCGTCAAGGATTACAACACCTTCGCCTCTAGTCTCGAGAGCCGCGTGCTGGTAACCGCGCGCAAGCTCAATGACCTTGACGAAAACGCACTGGGAACCGAAGAAATCATCACCCCGCGCGAGATCGATGCTGGCCCGCAGTCGCTGACCGCGAGCGAGTTGACCATCGAAAGCGAAATCGACGAAACAAAGAATTAATCCGTTTGGCAACCTGGAAACATTTTCTAGACTGCCGAATCGGTATACTTTTTGAAGCGCTCGACAAAGGTGTTTGCAGCCGAAGTAATCCGAAATCTTCTAGGTTCGGCAATCATCAAAAGCATTCGAGGAGTTCTGCATGTCTGTTGTTAATAACGGTGCACCTATCGTCACACTTACCCCAGCCCCAACGCTTGACCGCACCTACTATGTGAGCAACCTCATCGAGGGTGGCGTAAACCGTGCTGACGGCGTTGCAGAAGAGCTCGCGGGCAAGGGAATCAACGTCACCAAGGGCCTAATTCTTGCCGGCATCGACGCTCCAGGCGTCATTCCAATCGGCAACGCAGACCCCGGCGTACTTGAGCGCACCGGCCACGCAAAGACTCTTATTCCACTCTGGATCGACGGCACCCTTCGCGTTTCGACCACCATGGTGATTCACAACGGTGCAACCACCAAGGTCAACGAAGCGCCACGCCCTCTAAGCGAAGAGGACTGGGCAGCAGTGGTCGAGCTAACCATCAAGACCGTTCGCGACAACGGCGCCAAGTGGCTTGTAATCGCTGGAGCACTTCCCGTTTACAAGAGCTCAGGCGAGTACGTTGACTTGCAGCCAATTTTTGACGCCATGAAAGAAATGGGTGTTCGCGTAGCGCTAGACACCTCGGGCGAGCCTCTTCAGTTCTGGGCACGCAAGGGCGCAGCAAGCATCATGAAGCCAAACGCCGAAGAGCTTGCATCGGCTGTCGGCCGCACCCTTACCACCATCGGAGATGTCATCGACGCTGCTCGCGAGCTTTGCTCACACGGCGTTGAATGTGTTCTAGCCAGCCTTGGTGCCGACGGCATGATCGCGGTAACCGCAGATCACGCATGGGCAGCCCGCACTCCACCGGTGAAGGTAATCAACACCGTTGGCGCCGGCGATGCAACTCTTGCAGGGTTCTTGTCTGCTGTAGTCAGCAACCCGGTAGCAGAGGGCGACAACCACTTCGGTGTGGGCTTCGACGTGCCTCACGGTGTTTCGGCTGCGGTTCAGTGGGGTGCTGTTGCAGTTACTCAGGCAACCTCGGGTCTTGAAAACCTAGACCACATGCCACCGGCAATCTTGACCGAAAACCCAGACCGCAGCACTCTACTTGAAGAGCCTGCTGTCGCCTAAAGCTGAATTTAGATTTGAATCGTGCCTCGCTCTAGTAGCGAGGCACTTTCATTTCTGCAACAAACGCTTCGCCGAGTTTGCTGTCGAGAATGAAACTTTGAATCTCGAGGTGCTCTTCGAATTCGCGCACTCCCCGAACCAGAACGCCATCGGTGATTCCGGTCAAAACGAATACAAAGCTCTCGCCCGACACCAGGTCGTTGAGCTCAAACTTTCGCTCGAGGTCATAGTCGGCCTGAAGAGCTTTTTCGATTTGGTCTGGCGTCTGCGGAGCGAAGCGCGCCTGCATAAAACCGCCAAGCACCTGAACCGCAACTGCGGTAACCACGCCTTCGGGTGAACCGCCAACGCCAAGCAGTAAGTCAACGCCGCTATCTGGGGTTGCCGCGGCAACCGCCATCGCGATGTCTCCCTCATCAAACCTGACCCAAGTAGCACCAGCCTCTTCGACCTGCGCAATAACTTCGAAATTTCTTGCCTTGTTTATGACAGCCACGCGAATGTCGGTCACAGGCTTGTCTAACGCAATAGCCAGCGCGTTGATGTTTTCTGCAACGCTCGCATCTAGGTCGAGAACTCCCCTGGCATGTGGCCCAGAGATGATCTTCTTCATGTAGTAGACCTCTGATGACTCGAGCATCGTGCCGCGCTCGGCAGCCGCCATCACAGCAACGGCGCCTGGAGTTCCGGCTGCGGCCAAGGCCGTGCCGTCCACGGGATCAACCGCGATGTCCCATTCGATTGCTTGACCCTGGCCAATCATTTCGCCGTTGAAAAGCATCGGGGCTTCATCTTTTTCGCCCTCGCCGATCACAACAATGCCGCCGAAATCGGCACCCATCAAAGAGGTTCGCATTGCATCAACCGCTGCCCGATCAACCTCTAGCTTGTCGCCGCCACCCACGTGCGCCCAGCTTGCAGCAGTTGCGGCTACGGTTGCGGCCAGAATATCGATTGCCGGCCGATTGGCGTTATGCAAAGTCATGTGGCCTTTCGTGCAGCCTTCAGGCGGAGCAACCCGCATCCTTGCTAACATCATAGGTAAGTCGCCGACGGAGTCGCCTAAATCCCCATCTAATTAGGAGAACTGCTATGCCTGTAGCATCACCAGACCAATACCTAGAAATGC
>JACCDL010173949.1_pt1 | contig 39253 bp, 37 predicted proteins | sample 7441931 | NCBI WGS metagenome assembly JACCDL01 (sample SAMN15323437, study PRJNA562643) | freshwater metagenome | isolation source: river surface water | place: USA:Blue River Watershed | collected 2017-08-16
ACCTTGATCTCGGGCCAAGGCCGCACCCCGGTACAACTCACTTTACCCGATCCCGTCGTCCAGGAAGGGCTGACCAAGGAGGAGGTCGGAGAAGTGATCCACAGCCACCTTTCTGAAATTCGCTACTGCTACGAAGCCGCCATGCTTCGCGCTTCCACCATCGAAGGAAAGCTTCAAGTGGCCTTCACGATCGGCGCGACAGGTCGGGTCACTCGAGCAGAGCCCAAGTCCAGCACTCTCAGCGACGCCCGACTTGGCGAGTGCGTGATCGCAAAACTCAGAACTTGGCAGTTCCCTCGCACCAAAGGGGGCGTCGATGTCGCTGTGAACTATCCGTTCCTCTTCAAAACCCTGGGCAAGTGAGGTTCGACCGATGACTCTCTTTCAAAGAACTGGAATCCTCGTGGCCCTGCTTCCGTGGCTTGCGCATGCCGAGGAAAAAGTCGACGTCGAGAAGCTCCAAGAAAAATACTGGGCTCAAGGGAAAGAAGCCGAAATGGGCGTCGTTCAAAACCGACGCTACAGCAAAGCCAAGCGCTTTGACCTGGGCTTTCAGAGCGGCATCCTGAGTTCCGATCCCTTCCTATCGACCCATGCCAGTGGGCTCACGCTGGGTTACTCTTTCAGCGAATTCTGGGGCTTTCGTACCCTCGCATGGAAATCCATCGCCGCAGGCTCCTCCGCTCGACGCGCTTTGGAACAAACCGGAAAGAAAGCGAGCACGAACGAACCTCAAGGTTACGTCGGAGCTGAGGCCGTTTTCAGCCCCATCTACGGAAAACTCTCGGTTCTCGGAAAATCCATCATCCACTACGACTTTCACCTTCTCGGCGGAGTCGGAGTCACTTTCCTCGAGAATCCTTCCTACCCAAGTGGCCTGACCGGGCACGCAGGTTTAGGCCAGCAGATGTTTCTCGGAAGAAACCTTGCCCTGCAGGTGGACTATCGAATGATGGTCTACCGAGAGCACCTGCGCGAAAAGGAAATCCCCTCGCGGCTTGGCGAAGACCTGGGCGCCCGGACAAACTTCACCCATGCGATTACCTTGGGAGTGAATTGGTTCTTCGGCGGACCCAAGGAGGAATGAGATGAAACACATCCATCAAGCCCTCCTAGGACTTTGTCTCATTTCCCAAGTCGCCCGCGCAGAAAGCCACATCAGCGGCGCCTGTACGAGCGGTGAAACCTGGAGCCCAGTTCCCCAGCTCGTCGGTGCGGATTCTTCTGACTTTCAGAATTTCCTAGCCGGGAAACTTTCCGTTCCACAGGGATTCTCAGTGGCTTGGGCCATCCGGCAACACTTTAGCCACGATCCCGAGCAAGAGGCGATTTCTCATTACTGGATCGGACTGACCCTGTTCCGCGCACATCAACTGGATTCAGCGCACCGACTTTTCACCGAACTCCTCGAGTCACCCACTCAGCCAGGCAGGCTTCGCCTAGCAGCACTGGGATGCTTGAATCAAATCCGCACCATCCAACCTACATTGAATTTAAACCCACAAAGTGCGGAAGCAGTTCTCTCACTGACCCTGGACGCCAAAACCAACTCCGAGAAAGAGAATCTTGCACGCGCGACGGCGTATCTGGTTCTTCGGGCGCCCGAGACTTTGATCCAGAAGATCCTCCCCAGAATCCCATCAGATAGCGCCTGGACCCAACTTGCCCAGTTTCGCTATGCGGTCCGAACAGGCGCGTCCGAAGGAGCGATTCGTTCGGGGCAGGCGCTGCTCAGCACACCAGGGCTTCCTCAGGAAATCCAAAAACAGTTCGACAGCATCCGCCTGATTTTGAGCCGACTTCTCTACGCCAACAGAAAGTACGAGGAAGCCGCACGTCTTCAGCAAACCATTTCCAGAAGCTCGAATCTCCTCGCCCGTGCGATCGAAGAGCAATCGTGGACTCGCTTACAAAGCGAGCGTTTCGGAGAGACGATTGGAGCTGCAGCGAGCCTTCAAGCCGGCGGCCTTCGGGCCACTTTCGCGCCTGAATCTTTGATGGTGATGGCTATGGCCTACAACGAGATCTGCCAATACCCGCAGGCACTTCAAGCCTTGAAAGTTCTTCGAATGGGCTACGAGAAAGAAGCTTTGTGGCTAAAAGCACAAAAACCAGCCGCTTCTGGTGAAACGCCTTTCTATTCCGCCGCCATGGCTGCACTTCGCGGGCAGCCACTCCATCCTCCCGTTCCGAAGCGAATTATCTCCGAATGGCTGCGCTCGCCAAAGCTGATTCAAAGTCAGCGAGCCATCAACTCTGCGATCGACTCGGAAGCCTTCGGTAAAGCAAGCCTCGCTCAAGGCGGCGCGGAATGGCTTCAACAGGTCCGCTCCCTAGCCCTTCGCTGGCAGGACCTTCAAAGCAAGATCCGGCTGGAGCGACGAAAGCAACCTGACCTTCAAGTTCTCTCAGCACCCCTTCGACAGGAGCTCCAATCCTACCGCCGCACCCTCAACCAGACGCGGCGATTCGCTGCGGCTGGGCCCGCTTGGAGAGCCATTCTTGAGGCCTCAAGAAAACAGATCCCAATCATCGCGCAAAGAAACCGCGCCCGAATTGAGGCGGACCTCACTGCGAGAAACCAAAGAATGCTGGCGCGACTGGATGAGATTTCCGAGAACTCTCAACTCATCGAAATCGAAATCTACCAAGGAGCAAGCCAAGACCTCGTCTTCAAAAATGCGCATCCTGATTTCTCCGCATCCATGCCGAAGAAAGCTTCTCAGGACTCGGGCCTGTACTGGGGAAAAGCCCCAGGCCTGGACGGTGAAGATGGCGAAATCTGGGAAGACGAACTCGGAAGCTTTCGCGCCGATCTGCCCGACAACTGTGCCAACCAAGAACGTTACTTAGCCCTGAAACCTGGAGAATAACCCATGCCGAAAAATCAAATCGCCCCCGCTTCCGCATCCTTGACCGCATTGGCCCACGATTCCCGAACACTGGTTCAAGGCCACCTGAGTGAAGTCACGGTGCTGGGCTGCTTACTTGAAGTTCAAAGCAGCTGCGCCGACCCTGAGTTTCAAACGGGAGGCCGAATCCAGCTCAACTTACTGGAAGAGCTGGAAGGCAAAGCGGAAGCCGTCGTGGCCCGGGTGAAATCGGTGAAACGCGAAGCGCAGAATCGCTGGTCTTACCGACTGACCTGGGGCCAAGTGCCCGAACTTGCTGAACCCCAACAAATCAGCGTAGAGGATTGGCTGGCGAAGCGACGGCAGAAGCGGCAGTCTTCCTGACGCCCATCACTCCGGCCCAGAAGTTCGCTTGGCTTCTGACCAGAAGCGGCGGCGCCCAGTTGGGATTCGGGACGCGCGAAGTCGAAGCGCCGACCGACTGAAGGATTTCGCGAGCAGCCATCCAACCCGAAGCGCAGGCGCTTTCCATGGAACTGGGAAGCTCGGTGCGAACCCAGTCGCCTGCCAAGTGGAAGCGACCCGGGATCAAAGCCGGTTCGGGTCGCAAGGATTCCGCACCGGGCTTCGGACAGTGAATGGCCATCGGAATCCGGTTCACTGTCGATGAGAGGAGCTTGGCTTCGCGGGCGCCTGGGATGTTTTCGCGAAGCTCAAACAAAGTGCGATCCAGGATTTCCTGCTCACTCATCGCTGCCACGCGATGGGAATAGATGATGTTACTCGCCACGACTGAAGGTCCGTTCTTCAACGACGGGCGAATATTAGAAAGATCGTAGAAATCGCAGTTCAGATCGCCATCGCGGTGCGTGCGCGCCCAGAAGCGCCGATCCGTGATTTTGCGATCAAACTTCAAGTACAAACTCACGTAGGGACAAGGCTCGAGTCGAGCGACTCCCTCGGAAAGCTTCTGCCAAGCGGGAACCTGAGCCAAAAGCGGAGTGGCTTCTTGAGGTGCGAGCGCCAAAACGACTCGCTTTGCGGGAAGCGCTGCACCTGCGCCTTGAATCTGAATTTCAAAGTCGCCCGAATCTTTCCGACCAAGCCTGACCACTTTGGAATTCAAAAGAACCTGCCCGCCCGCTTCCCGAATGACGCGAGTCGCGCCATCGGCGAAGAGTTCTCCGAGACCCAGCTTCGGAAAACCGATCCGGAAATCGCGCCGTCCCATCAAGAAGCGCGCAAAGCGAACCAATGCGGCGCCCGAACACTCTTCCAAGGGAACGTTCAGAATGGACATGCCGATGAAGCGCCACAAATGCTCGATGGCTCCCTCGCTCACCCCCATCCGGCGAAGCAGGGTCAAAGCAGGAACGTCGTCATACTTCAGCTCTTCGCCGGGCTTGAGCGAGATGGCCAAAGACAGGAGCGCTCGCTGAGAGACCAAGTCGCTGAAGCGGATTCCCGGCATTCGAAGCAAACTCGGCACGAAATGAAACGGTGCTGGCATCGGTGCGTAGCGAAGCGGACGCTCTTCTTCGCCTGCCATCTGATCGATCAGAGAATCCGTTTGCCAATCGGCTGCATCTTCCCAACGAGTGCCACACGCTTCTAAAAAAGCGCGCATATTGGGATAGGTGGACAAAAGAACGTGAGGTCCCAGATCGATCACTTCGCCCGTGACCGGATCTTGCCAAGATTGCGCACGGCCCCCCAAACGCGACGAGCCTTCGAGTACCCCGACTCGGACTCCTTCACGAGCCAGCGCCACTCCTGCAGTCAAACCAGCCAGGCCACCGCCGACAATCCAAACGTCCATCATCCCGGGGTTTTGCAAGAATTTCTGCATCGCGTCAAGGCTCGCAAAGTGCTAGCAAAGGGGCATGAAAGACCTGCATGAACCCGACGCCATTTTAGATCGCGACGGCCGGGTCATCGTCCAAAGCACTTCGGAGCAGCCCCAGGCCTCAGGCTCGGAATCCCCGTTCGGCCCCCAAGTCCGCGTATTTAATATTAGTTCAAGCGGCCTACCGGTTTTCGGGAAGATTGCCCTAGGGCTTCTGATTCCAGCCGTCCTCTTCTTTGGCTTCTGGATTTTAGCAGCCTTTGTCGTCGGACTTCTGGTCCTGCGCATCGTGGGCGGAATTCTAGGCAGAATCGGCTTCCGAGCAGGACCAGCCCGCTAAAACGCGTTCGTTTAGACGATGCCCACGACGCGGTAAGTGCGCTGACCGCCGCTTGCCGTCTCGACCGTAAAGGACTCCCCGACCTTCTTACCGAGCATCCGCTCCCCAAGAGGACTCTGAGGAGTAATCACCTGAACGGGGCGTCCTTCCACCCGAGTGACCAAGCCTCCGCCCTGAGGTACCAGGAAATAGAGCGCGCGAACCGCGCCCAGCTCCAATTCGACGAGCGCCGAGGGCACCACCCCGTCGCCCGGGCCGTAAGACCGCTTCGGAAGAAAGCGAAGCACGGTCAGAAGGCGCTGAATCTCGAGCGTGCGCACGGAATCAGCCTCGGCCATTTCTTCGCGAAGATGAGACTCGACCAGCTCAACCACTTTGCTCTTCAAGGAAAATTCCACTGTCGCACTGTACCTGATCCCGCAACTCCCTTCAAACTCGCACCGATTCGTGTTTGATTGGGCCCCATGAATTCCCAGCGCCGCTGGTTTTGGGTCCTGCTGTTCGTTGTAGCCAGCGCCTTACTTGGGACGCTCGCTACCACTTACAACGTTGCGATTCTGACAAAGATCGAGGCGCCCGCTTGGCCCGTGATGCTCGGGATCCCGGGCTTCATCATCGTCCTAGCCGGGCTCGCGATTTTCTTCATTCGACTCCTTCGCGAGATGAAGCTGAACCAGACCCAGTCCATGTTCCTGGCCTCGGTCAGCCATGCTTTGAAGACCCCCATTGCCACTCTTCAACTTTCTTCTTCGCTGCTTCGCGACCCGGAGGTCTCGGACGAAGAAAAACAAAGTCTCTGGATCGCGCACGACTCCGAACTGAAACGCCTTCGCGAGCAAGTCGACATCCTCCTCGAAGCTGCCCGCTGGGAATCGGCGTCCGTCAGCCTCGCTCGGGCCCCACTCCCGCTCGAAGACTGGGTCAATCAGTCGCTCGAGCGTTGGCGCGGGCTTCTCGGGACGGGCGCCCAGCTCGACCGAAGAGGCGAAGTCTTACAGGGCGCCCCGCTTCTCGATTCCCGCCTGATCGGCTTGATCACCGATAACTTGATCGATAACGCCCGAAAGTTCGCTCAAGGGAGCCCCGAAGTCACCGTCACGACTCACTGGAAGCCACGAAATGGACTTTGGAAGCGCGCTCGATGGTCTGTGGAATTTTCAGATCGTGGCTGGGGTTTTCAACCGAACGAGAATAAGAACCTTTTCCGAAGATTCTTCCGCTCCACGCATCCTGCTCCTTACGCGATCCCAGGAACCGGCTTAGGCCTTTGGCTTGCAGCTTCCGCTGCGCGAATGCAGGGACTGAAGCTCACTGCACAAAGCGGAGGCCCCGGCACGGGAGCTCGGTTCACTCTCGAGGGAGTGGCAGAATGACGTCGTTTGCACCTTCAAAAAAGCTGGGCGCATTTTCTTCGGCGCTTTTAGTCGAGGACGAAGCGCATTTGGCAAAAGCGCTCAAGATTGCGTTCCGAAAACTCGGGATCGAAGTTCGTACCGTGACCACCTTAAAAGAGGCGCGCTTGGCTCTCACTCAGCTTGAACCCGAGCTCGTGGTGCTCGACCGAGAACTCCCGGACGGCGATGGTCTGAGTCTTTGCACCGAACTTCGCGCACGCGACTACTCAGGTGCCATCCTGATGCTGACGGCTCGCGGAGAAGTCGAAGCCCGAGTCGAAGGACTTCGCTCGGGGGCCGATGATTATTTACCGAAGCCCTTTTCCTGGGAGGAACTCGCGGCCCGTCTCGAGGCCCTGGCGAGAAGGACTCAGATCCTCAAGATGAGTGAAAAGGCCCCCGGCCCTCTTGCCGAAACAGAGCCAAAGCTCTGGACCTGCGAAGAGAAGCGGCTCCGCATACGCGGCCCGCGAGGTTGGGTTGAACTCACTCCGCTCGAGTACAAATTGGCTCAGCACTTGATTGCCGCCCAGGGCGAAATCGTTACTCGCGAAGCACTGCTGAAGCAGGTCTGGGGGTTCACGCTTCTTCCGAAAACGCGCACGGTCGACCACTTTCTGGGAAGACTCAGGAAGGCTTTTGAAGCCAATCCGGAAGACCCTCAGCACTTCCTGACGGTCCGAGGTGCGGGGTATCGATTCAACGCATCAAACGCGTAAGAAAAATCGGATCGATTTTCGACTTCTGAACCACGGCACCCCAGTGCAGATGCGGACCACTGGACCTGCCCGTCATTCCCGAAAGCCCTAAGAGTTGCTGCGGAGTGACCACTTGGCCGGGCTTCACTTTCAAGCGACTCAGATGCGCGTAGACGGTGAACACACCGTAGCCATGATCCAAAATGACGGTCTTTCCGGTCATGAAAAGATCTTTTGCCAGAACCACTTCCCCGCTCGCTGCCGAACGTACCGGAGTGCCGATCGGGGCCTTCAAATCCAAGCCCGTGTGGAAACTCTTCATTTCACCGTTATAGACGCGCTTCGTTCCGAAAGGACTGGTCACTGGGCTTTGAATTGGAAACAAGAATTGGCCCGCCCAGTGCTTCGTCAGCGTCTGCCGCTCATAGAGCTTCTTGATCTCAGCGCCTTCGCGTTTGATACGCGCCACCTCAGCAGGACTCGGGTTGATGTGCTTTCCATTCACACTCAGCACTTCAGACCGGTAGCTTCCCGGAACGATTCGAAACGGCAGCTCGATTTTCTCAGACGCGCCCGGCTTACCCAGCCAAAGAATCACGCGGTCCTGACCGGGATCTTTATTGAACGGAACCCCGAGTGGCGCTTCCCAAAGACCCTCGCCCTCGCCTCCCAAAGAATAGAGAGGAAACTGGCGCCCCTCGTACTCAGCAACCGGAGCCTGATTCGAAGCCAAACCGCGCGAGGATCTGGGCACCTTCAGCGAGATCAACAGAAGGCCACCATCCACGCTTTCAGCTGCAGACAGGTAGGCCCTGATTCCATCTTGCGAAACCACCGCATCGGGGCCACGACCCGGAATCGGGGCTGGCGCAACGCAAGCCGAACTCAGCGCTGCAGCCGCCAAAGCGGCGCTCAGACTAAACTGGAGACTCTGCTTCTGCCACCCGAACCTGGACCGTGCCATCCTTGAATGTGATCTCCAGTCGTTGAGATGCTCGAGCATCCTGCGCGGTCCGAATGACCCGGCCTTCTTGGCCGGAGCCCCGAACGATCGAGTAACCCCGATCCAGAACCCTGAGCGGCGAGAGCGCATCGAGCTGAGCCGAGTAACGAATCAGCCTCGATCGCCTCTGTTCCAAGGCTACACCGATCCCACGTTCGAGACGTGAAAAAAGTTCGTCTAAGCGCTGCGAACGTTCCCGAAGGCGATCCTTGGGACTCTTCAAGCGCGCTGAAATCAGCTGAAGCGAGCGCCGTTGATCTTGAATTTTCCGCTCTACCCACTGGCGAAGTCGGTAGCGCGTGTCAGTCAGTTGACGGTTCAAATCCACCCAGCGTGCAGTGACGATTTCAGCAGCTGCCGACGGAGTGGGAGCTCGCAAATCGGAGACAAAATCCCCAATCGTGAAATCGACCTCGTGTCCGACTGCCGATACGACGGGCTTCGGGGATGCGGCAATCGCGCGAGCCAAGGCTTCGTCGTTAAAGGCCCAAAGATCCTCGATCGAGCCACCCCCGCGCGCGAGCACAATGATGTCTCCTAAGTCTTCCTGATTCGCCCGCTGAAGTCCTCGAAGAATCTGAGCGGGTGCTTGCTCTCCCTGAACGAGAGCAGGAACCACGACGACTGAAACATGCGGCGCGCGACGCTTCAATACGGTGAGCATGTCTTGGAGTGCCGCACCGGTGGGAGAAGTCACAATCGCCAACCGAAGCGGGTACGCCGGAAGCGGGCGCTTTCGCTCTGCTGCGAAAAGCCCTTCTGAGGCCAGACGAGCCTTGAGCTGCTCGTAGGCCACCTGAAGTGCTCCTGCGCCGAGCGGTTCAATCTGATCGGCAACGATTTGATACTGGCCTCGACTTCCGTAGACGCTGATCTTTCCCCGACAAAGAACCTGCATCCCGTCTTTGACCTGAAACGAGGGACTGCCGGCGCGGGCACCGTAACGAGAACGGAACTGAACGACTGAAATCTGATTCTCAGGATCTTTGAGAGTGAAATACAGATGCCCGGAAGCGGCCGGCCGACAATTACTGACTTCGCCTTGAACCCAGATCTGAGAGAGCGAAGGTTCCAGAATGCCGCGAATTCGGGACGTGAGCTCTGTGACCGTCCAAGCGCGCTCGTGGCTGGAGGCCATTGAATCGGCTTCCTCCCCCTTTTCGAGAGCGGCTGCAGAAGGCGACTCGGGCTCCGCTTTCCGCTTGGCTGCTCGGCGAACGCGCTCCAACGCACCCAAGACCGAATCCGGCTCTGCAGGCTTCGCTTCGGGCGCAGGCTTCCGAGGAGTCTCAGCCGGCTCGGCGGGAGGCGTAGAAAAAAGCGGGAGGTCCTTCCAGTCCATTCGGCGACGACCCTACCCCAAAGCCGCGCCAGTTGCCAAATTCGGAGGTTCCGGTAAGGTGGCCCTCATCATGTCGGATGGCCACAATCTCGAAGCCCACGTTTTTGTCTGCACCAACACCAAGGAAAAAGGCGCCTCCTGCGGAGCCAAAGGAAGCGTCGAGCTTCGTGAAGCCGTGAAGAAAGCCTGTCAGGACGCCGATCGCGGCTGGCACGGACGTGTCCGCATCAATGCTTCGGGATGCCTCGGCCGCTGTGCCGACGGAATCACTGCCGTCATCTATCCTCAAGCTGAATGGCAAACCCAGCTCACCGCCCAGGATGCCCCGAAGCTGTTGGAAGCAGTAGGCGCCTGCCTGAATCGATCTCAAAAAGCCTGAGTCAGCGGTCCGGAAAACAGGACACCGACTCAGAATTGAATCTCGAAGCTTTCGTCTCCATTTGCGTCGGCAGGGCGAAGCCTCAGCATGATCTTGTGTAAGCGGTTCATTTTCAACAAAGAGAACTGATCTAAGTTGAGCTGCTCTTCCGTCTCATTCTCCTGGGACAGGACTCGAAGTTTTCCCACCTCAAAGTAGCTGGCTTCGCAGGAAGGCGGATTACAGTAGGGCGAGTTCTTCATCCCGGGAGCGAGAGGCTCAAATCGCCGGCCGGGCCCGTTTTGCGCGAAGTTCTTCACAACCACCTCGAGTCGCATCCGCGAAACCCCTCGCACCGGAAGGAGGTCGGGTCCCGAAAGATCGCAAACCACCTGGTCGAGGATCGGTCCTGAGTCGACAACGCATTTTCGGATCGCCACGTCGGATCTAGCTAAAAGAGCATCGACGCGAAATCCGAGAATTCGAATCTGCGCCGTGCTCAAGGAGGCCGGTAGATTGGATAAAGAAGGGAGCGGAGTCGTAGCTTCGCGCTTTCCGCTGGTGAGTGCCTCACGGAAAGGGCGCGCAGGCAGAAGAAGAATTTTTGCTCTCGATCCTTCCGGTCCTAACGTCAACGCTCGCGAGCAGTTTTCAGGCAAAGTCGCCCCATCCACTTGAACCGAACGCGATTCTTCTCCCCAAGTCGCAGTGACCGGACGAAGTGGCTCACCCCGGCCGACAAAAAGGTAGGAGTCCTTCCCTTCCGATAGCGCCAGCAAGCTACCCGCATGAATCAGGATCGGGCCGGCGGGACGAGATCGATTTTCTACCGCACGCACTTCAATCGCCGACTCGGTGGGATCAAATTCGGCGCCCAAAGACGCCGGCGCTGCAAGATCCAGAACCAGGGCCGATTCTCCGTATCGCTGGGGATCTAGACCCGTTGCCGCTACATCACTCAGGTAGCAAGCCGCCTGAACTGACGGAGAGGTCGTTAGGTCACGATGAATGTAGAGAAGTCCCGAGGTATCCTCGCAGCCTGGAGTACTTAGGTCGCGACACAAACCCGACAACGGGATCAGGAATCTTCCCCAGCCTGTGCCATCTTGGGTCGTCGTGGCTGAGAAGTAGCGAAAACCTCCCGCGAAGACATGGCGATTCAAATGCCTGGCTAGAGTTGTCCCATCGTCGAGCACTTCGACTGCAAGCTTCGTTTTTCCGAAGCGGCTGCCAGGCTCGCGAGTCGCGAAATAACCTGCAGCGAGAATGATGATCCCGATGATCGCCATTCCCGTACTGATTTCGGTCAGACTCGAGGAGACTTTGCCGATCAAGTCCCGCCGGAAGCCTGGGTTTTGGCCGCCGCCTCCGTACCGGATTCCTTCAACTTCCCATTCCCCGTAAGGTCACGGAAAACTTCGAAAGACTTCAAATAGCCAGCTGCCTGCCTGACCTGAAAATCTTCTTTGGGTTGAATCCGAAGAGGCTCGTCGTCCTGCTTAGCGCTCTCTCCTTTTTTATCGGAAACGTCCTTCGTAGCGCCCAACGTTTCGAGCTCTTCAGGAAGAAACTCAGGGCGCTTCGTCTCTGAAGCTCCCGAGCCGTCCGGATTTACCATGTGCCCTTTCAGATCCTTCTCTCGGAGTGATTCCTGCTTCTTGCGAGCCTCGGCGAGCACCTTGGAATCGAAGTCCTCGAGCAGGATATCCGGTGAAACGCCTTTTTCCTGAATGCTCCGACCCGACGGCGTATAGTAGCGAGCAATGGTCAGCTTCAAGCCCACCTCTGGTGCGATCTCGACCACACTTTGGACCGAACCTTTGCCGAAAGTCGGCTGTCCCAAAATTAAAGCGCGTTTGTGATCTTGGAGAGCGCCCGCGACAATTTCGGCAGCCGAAGCGGTCGACGAGTTCACCAGGACCACCACAGCCAGGTCTTTTCGAGCCTGCCCCTTCCGGGCCATCTTCACTTCTTTCGTCTCGGGATTCCGACCTGCCGTCGACACCACGACGCCTTCGTCAATGAAGAGCGAACTCACCTCGACCGCTTGATCAAGGAGACCTCCGGGATTATTCCGCAGATCCAAAACCAAACCTTTCAGCTTTCCCGCTTTCTCGATCTTCTCAACCGCCTGACGAATGTCCGTCGCTGCGTTCTCGTTAAAGCTCGTCAAACGAACGTATCCGATCCCCGGCTCGAGGAGGTCATGTTTCACTGACTGGATTTTCACCAGCTCGCGAACCAAGCTGAAATCGCGCATGCGCTGATCAGACTCACGGTAGACGGTTAGCTTCACGGAACTGCCACGCTTTCCGCGCATCGAGGTCACCGCTTCCGCAAGCGTGAGACCTTTCGTCGACTCACCATTGATCCGAACAATGCGATCCCCCGGGCGAATTCCCGCACGCCATGCCGGAGTATCTTCGATCGGAGAAATCACCGTCAAAACATTGTCTCGCATTCCGACTTCAATCCCGAGTCCGCCAAAGCGACCACTGGTGTCGACTTTCATGTCCTTAAAAACTTCAGTCGGAAGGAAATTACTGTGGGGATCGAGAGTCTCGAGCATCCCGCGAATGGCACCGTGAATCAGCTTTCGATTGTCAGTCGCTTCGACATAGTTGGACTCGACGTAGTGAAGCACCTTTTGCAGAAGCTCCAGGTTTTCATAGCGCGAGCCCGTTGCGACCGGATCTGGCTTCGAGGCAGCTTGCTTTTCAGCAAACGCCGGGGAAACCACCAGGAAGGACATCACCAACGAAAGAATCGAGTTTCTCACTTACCTCGTATCGGCAATCCACTGCAGTGGATTGACAGCGATATTTCGAGACCGAATCTCGAAATAGACAGGCGTCCCGTCTGCGGCGGCCTGGCCCAACTCATCCCCTTCGGCAACGGCGTCACCCGTCTGACGGCTCAATCCGCCGAGATTCGCGCAAAGCGTGTAGTAGTGATCACCATGATCGACGATAGCGACCCGGCCATAGTTGGGAAGCTCACCTGAGAAAGCCACCTTCCCAGCATGAATCGCTTTGACCGACTGCGAAGCCTGAGTCGCAATATCCAAACCCTTCTTGAATACATACAAATTGGATTTCGGATCGAAAGCGCGACCAAAGAGCCCGATCAGCTTTCCCGGAACCGGCAGAGAGAGGCGCCCTTTCAAGGAAGCAAAAACTCCTTGCTTCATCGAACGACTGGCCACGCGCTCGGTCTCGATCGTGCGCTCGAGCTCGCGACGGGCATTGAAGTCGCGAATGAGGCCTTCGACCCGAGTCTCTGCGGTTTTCAGCTTTCGGTACTGCTCGAGCTGCCCGAGCCTCTGTTCGTGACGCTTCTGAAGAAGGTCGACCTGAAGCTGCCGATTCAATTCGAGCACCGCCTCTTGCTCCCGAAGGTCTTGAAGCAGATAGGCCAGCTGGTGCTGTTCATCTTGAATCTTTCGCTCGAGCTCGTCTGCGTCTTCCAGATCCACCCGAAGCGCTTCGATCTCGCGAAGCCCTCGCCCTACCAAGTGCGTGAGAACTCGGCGCCGCGCATCTTCAGTGCGATCGTGGGGCCCGGGGAGACGGGCTAAGCCCTGACCTTGTCCGCGCGTCGAACGCTCCAGGTCTCGCAGGAATCCCCGAATCCCCTTCTCTTGCTGCGTGATTCGCTCGTGGAGCTGGCCTCGGCGAAGTTGAAGCGCGCCAATCGTGTCTTGAAGCTCACGAGTGCGTTGCTGGCCCAGCTCCCGCTCCTCGCGTTGAAGCTTCATCAGCTCTTGAATCTTCAGAAGCGTTTTCTTTGCATCCGTCTGAACGTGCATGCCATCGATCAAACTTTGCTCCAGGCGAAGCACTCGGTCACGAACGCGAACCAGCTGCTCAGAAAGATTTCCTTGCGGTCGACTGGCAGGCTGATTCACCGGTAACGGCGCAGCCAGGGCCACTCCCGGCAGAGCCAAGGCAAAAGCAAGAAAGCAAAGCGGCACTGACCTCATGCCGCCACTTTCCCCGATCGACCCCAAGCTCCGCTCAATGCGCCCGACAAAGCTCCTGCCGCCAGAAGGATCAAAGCCACACTGACTCGCGGCGGAGATTCTAAGCCACTGAGGACAGGCGAGAGCGAAACGAGCTGAGCATGCACCGAGGGCGCACCGGCCCACCAAGCCAGAGCCGCCCAAGCGCCACCGAGCGTACCCACGCTGAAGCCTGCCAGAAGCGGCGGGACGCGAAGGGACATCGCACTCGCTCCCCAGAAATGAAGGACAGAAAGAGAGTCCTCTAAGAGCTGGTGATTCATTCGGGCCAGAAGAATGAGGCCAGTCAGGAGAGCAACCGCTAAGCCCGAGGCTAAAATTCCCGAGAGCTTCCTAAACGCATGGAAAGCTCCAATCACCGCGCGGTAGCGATCTCGCGAAGTGTCGACGCCTTGAATCCCGGGAATGCTCTTCAGGGCTTGCGTCGGATTGTCCCGGAAAACCCCTTCCACTGAAACGTAACGAGGGACTACGGCGGGGAGCTCGTCTCCGAGTGCTTCCAACTCTTTCACGAGTTCTGGATAGTTCGCGCGAATCTCAGTCAGAAACTGCTCTGCTCCGACCAAACGCACGTCGCGCGCACTCGAACCGAGCTTCAGCCGAATGCGATCCAAAGTTTGTGCTTCATCCGCTGCGGTTACCTGAGAATCTAAGTAAGCGGTCAAGACTTGGCTTTGCTCGAGACGCACCACGACTGGACCTAAGCCACGCTGCAAACTCAGAAGGCCCGCCGCCAAAATCAGCAAAAGCCCCACCGCGCCACTGGCCGAGAGCTGGCTCCAAAACGAGCGGCGCCACGGGCGACCCGCCAGACGAATCAGGTACATGCGTTTACTCCCGGGTTCGACATCGGAGAATTCCCCATGCCCATGCTTGCCGCTGCAGGCTCGATCTGAAGGCGGCCCCCTTTAAGAATCGCGCATCGCTTTCGAATCCGACGAACCATTTCACGATCGTGAGTCGCGACGATGACAGTCGCTCCCGCCAGATTGGCACGGACCAAAGCATCCATCATCGCCCAGGTGTGCTCAGGATCCTGAGCACCACTGGGTTCGTCGGCGATGATCAAGTCAGGCTTTCTGACCAAAGCACGCGCCACCGAGACGCGCTGCGCTTCGCCGCCTGAAAGCTGAGCGCAACGCTTATCCCTGAGCGCCACTAAGCCCAGCCGCTCCACCACATCGGCGATCCGAATTCGCGCTTCACTCGAGGGAACACGAGCACCCGCCAAATCGAGAGACAGCCCGATATTTTCAGCCACCGTGAGATCTGGAATTAACCGCAGCGACTGCGGCACATAGCCCAGAGCGCGACGGATGGCGCGCAAGGTCTGCGGAGAAACGGTATTCAAATTGTAACCAAAGAGAGAGACCGAACCCGAAGAGGGGCGTTCTTCCGTGGCAAGGAGTCGGAGCAAGGTAGACTTGCCTGCGCCGCTTCCTCCGAGCACATAGACGAACTCACCTTTCTTCAGTTCCAGGTTCACCTGGTCCAGCACTCGAGGCTGGCCGAAGTAGCTTTGCGTGACCTGACTGAGTTGAACCATCCGTGGTCATCCCCCGAATGAAAAGAGTAGCAGTCTTTGCCCAAATTCCAATCGACTGAGTGGTGGGTCACAGGATTGACAGCATTCGTCACCCCCCCTACTGTTCAAAGACTGGCCTCAAGGTTTCTGATCGGGGTTCATCACTGGGGGAAATTCATCGTGCGCGATTCCAAACGGTTTGGCCTCTTGGACCTGCCTTTACTGCCCATCTTCGGCAGCTTCGGTTTCGCACTCAGCCTGGCGTCAACCGCCCTGGCTCAAACCTCCTTCGAACCCGCTCCTCCAAAAAACCGCCCGTTGACTGAAGCTCCTGGCGCACCCGGCCATGCCCACACTTGGGCTCCGGCCCTCAAACAAGCGGTAGGCACTGCCTTTGAGAGCCAAGGGGCTCGGTCGCCCGTTTGGTTCACGATGGCCGAAGGAATCCTCTCCGAAGTCCACTACCCGACGATCGACGCTCCGCAAATCGGTGACCTCCAGTTCTTAGTGACCGATGGCAGCACTTTCTTCTCAGAACAGCGCCGCGACGTGCCTGCAACGGTCACCTATCGCGATGGCGGACCCACCGCTCAAAGCCAAGGTACCGATCGCACGGGCATGTACTCGATCGAACAAGAAATCGTCACCGATCCGGATTCTCCGGTGGTGCGGCTTCGCGCACGTTTTAAGTGGCATACGAAGCCCCTTCGCGTGTTTGTCCTTTTGAAACCGGCACTCGGAAATCGCGGCGCGGACAACCACGCTTGGGCAGAGCGCGACGTCCTCTCGGCATCCCGCTCTGGGCAACCCGTCTCGCTTGCTCTGACCGCTTCGGTGCCTTTCCTTCGCACTTCGGCTGGCTTCTCGGGCACGAGCTGCGGTTGGACGGATCTTTCCCGCCATCGCCATCTGACTCACCTCTATCATCACGCAGGCCCAGGTAATGTCGCACTCGTCGGTGAACTTCCGGTCCCCGAGGATACCGACTCCTTTACGGTCGACTTGGCGCTGGCATTCGCTTCCAGCACCCGGACATCGGCAGCACAAATCGCTCGAAACGCCATACAGACTCGAACCTTCGACCAAGTTCGGCAAGCGTACGAAGCGAGCTGGCAACCCTGGCTCTCGAGCCTTCGCACTCGCGACAGCCGCGATCGTCGCTCTGCCATGACGATCAAGATGCATGAGGACAAGAAAAACCGCGGTGCCATTATCGCGTCTTTGTCTAAACCCGGAGCGCCTGAAAGCGATCGCGCTTGGGACAATATCGGCGGCTATCACCTCGTTTGGCCGCGCGACCTTTACCACGCCGCCATGGGCCTGCTCGCTATCGGCGACACCGAAACTCCCAAGCGAGTGCTCGAGTACCTCGTCAAAACTCAGCGTCCCGACGGCTCCTGGTACCAGAATTTCTGGATCGATGGTTCACCCTATTGGAAGGGCCTTCAGCTCGACGAGGTGGCTTACCCGATTCTTCTTGGCCACCACCTTCTGAAGCGGGGACTCATTACAAACAGCGACGAGACGCGCGCATGGATGAAAAAAGCTTCTTCCTTTCTCCTGGCCCGCGGCCCGATCACTCAACAAGATCGCTGGGAAGAAATCGGCGGTTTCGTTCCTGCCACTCTCGCTGCTGTGATCTCGGGGCTTCGCGTGGCCACCCAGTGGACCGGCGAAGCACGGTACGCTCATCAAGCCGACCTCTGGGCCGCTAATCTCGAGGACTGGACTTCGGTGAGCCGCGGTCCGCACGGACGCGACTACTACCTGCGAGTGAGCCCCGGAGGCCAGCCGGACCTTCGCGAACCCATCATCATCGCCAACGGCGGGGGCGAAGCCATCGCCGATGAAATTCTGGATGGCGGCTTCCTCGAACTCGCACGCCTCGGCGTTCGCCCCGCTCAGTTCCCCACGATCCAGAACACCATTCGCGCCATGGAAGCGCCGCTCACCGGCATTTCTGGGGGCTTCGAACTTCCCGGTGGAGCGCGCCATTACCGCCGCTACCATCGCGACGCTTACGGTACGGATCGCATGGGCGGTTTTTGGCCGCTCTTGGGTGGGGAGCGCGGAATTTTCGCCGTGATCGAAAAGGATCTGCCACGCGCTCGTGCGCAGCTCCGGGCTCTCAGCAGTGCGGCACTGCCGTCGGGCCTGATCCCCGAGCAGACCATTGACGCTGGGGCACGCCCCAAAGCCGGAGCGGGCGTGGCTTGTCCGCTCGTCTGGGCACACGCCGAAGAACTGGTCTTGCGCCGGAGCATCGAGGAAGGAATTGCGTTCGATTCGCCTTGAAAACAGCCGCACTGCGCTGCTGACTTTAGCTGCCTATATCGGCTGGATCGGGCTTTTCCGCCTGATCGCACTGACGCTCATCACCTATTTCCTGTTGGGCTCGCAGCCCAAATACCAGGACATCATCGATGTCTTCGGTGCGCAGGAACTCATGCTAATGGCGGCATCAGCGGGGATCTTCGTGACACTGCTTGTGGGCCTGAATCCACTCACGACGACACCGCAGGCGGAAGTCATCACTTGGCAAAGAGTCCGGCATCGATTTCTTCCCGGTGCGCTCCTCGGACTGGGACTCGGGGTCTTCATCCTGATCGCTCTGTTGGCCGGGGGGAAGTATCGGTTCTTCGGAAGTCTCTTGAACTCAGAGGAAGGCCCGCTGGCTTTTCTAGGAGTCGTCCTGCGGACGGCAGCCATCGCAATTTGGGTTTACTCCGAGGAGTTTTTGTTCCGACACAAGCTTCTGTCCGCCCTCCGAAAGGACTTAGACGACCTTCGAGCCATCCTGATCACGAGCGTCTTGTACTGCGTGGTGAAGCATTTTCAGTTCGATTTGGGCTGGGCCCAGACGGTCACTCTTCTCTTGGCCTCCGGGGTGCTTGCGCTCCGCAGTATCCGTCAGGGCGACTTCGCCCGCGGCGCTGGAATTTGGGCCGGCATCTTGATTGCCTTTCAGCCGCTCTCCAGTCTCCCCCTTTTCGGGTCAGACTTTCAGGGACTCCTTCTGATTCGCTACGAAAGTGGCTTGAGCGGTGAACCAGATTGGTTTCGTTGGGTAACGGGGGGTGCCGGTGGCCCCCTGTCTAGCCTTAGCCTGCAAGTCCTGCTCGCTGTTGAAACCCTGCAGCACTTCCTTCGGGATAAGAAATTCCTTCCAAAGCCTAAAACGCCCTAGATAAGATGCGGGCTTATGACGAGCCCAGATACCGCACCGACCGGCGTTTTCGATATGATCGCAGCAGCAGGCCCCATGGGGAAATTCGTGCTGCTCGTCCTCCTCGCGACTTCAGTCGCTTCCTGGACCATTATCGTTGCGAAGTGGAAGACGATGAAAGCGGCCCTTCAAGAGAACGAGGTTTTCCTCAGCTCTTTTTGGAAATCCAAGAATCTCGAAGAGAGTTTCATTCGCTCTGAGAAATACGGGCAATCGCCCGTCGCGCGCGTGTTCCGCTCCGGCGTTCAGGAATTGAAGCGCTACGCATCTGCAGAAGCTTCCCTTGAATCCGAGCACCGCATGGAAGTTCTCTCGCGCGCTCTGGCTCGACAATCCAATACTGAAATCGCTCAACTGGAAAAGAATCTGGGTTGGCTGGCAACCACCGCAAGCGCCGCGCCTTTTGTCGGCCTCTTCGGAACGGTCTGGGGCATCATGGATTCGTTCCACAAGATCGGAGTCACCGGCTCAGCAAACCTCGCAGTCGTCGCACCGGGCATTTCCGAGGCTCTGATCGCCACCGCATTCGGTATCGGCGTCGCGATTCCCGCCGTGGTCGCTTACAACCACTTCAACGGCGTCATCAAACGCCAGGCTACCGACATGGATTCTTTCAGCCAGGACTTCCTCAACATCGTGCAACGCACGCCGGCCGCGCGCCGCGGCTCAGGAGCCTGAGGCCATGGCCTTTCGCGGACCGAACAGCACTCAAACGACCCTTTCAGAGATCAACGTCACGCCGCTGGTCGATGTGATGCTGGTGCTTCTAGTGGTTTTCATGATCTCTGCGCCGCTGATGCAGCAAGGGATGCAAGTCGATTTGCCGAAGGCCAACACCGGAACTTTGAATGAGGCCCCAGAGAAAATTACTTTAGTCGTGCCGGCGTCCCGAAAAGTTCAAATGAACGGAAAAGACCTCCCGGTCGGGACTTTGCGCGGACGATTAGAAGCCATCGCGGCCGCCCAGCCGAATGTCGAAGTTTTCATTCAAGCCGATCAGAGTGTCCCGTACGGCTACATCGCGCAGGTGATGGCTGAAGTGAAACGAGCTCGCATCCAACGTGTTGGCCTCGTCACCGAGCCGGCATCCACCGAGCCTAGGATCTGAGAGGAACGACCGGATGGAGGCAGCGCTTCCCCTACCTGGAAGTCCTCGAAATTCGCAGGAAGACCGCGACCTGCGAATCGGGCTGCGCATTTCCTTGCTGGCCCATGCCGCTTTGGCCATCGGTCTACTCATTCGCGCGGCCGTCGCTCCGCCCGATTCCATTCCTTTGCCGCCGACCCTTCGGGTCGACATCGTCGGGCTTCCCGATCAGCTCAAGTCAGAGGCAGAAACACTCGCTCCTCCGTCCGAGGAACAAACCGCACCTCAGACCGCTCCACCTCCCACCCGTGCCGAGCCCGAGGATGATTCCATGACCGCGCCCACGCCGGTGCGGCCGGCTCCTCAAGCAAAAGCCAAGACCAAAACTCCCGAAAAATCTGCGAGCAAGACTAAAGCGGCGCGCGACAAGAAGCTCAAGAGCGCGCTGAACCGAATTAAGTCCTTAGACAAGATTTCGGAGTTCGAGGACCCTTCCGCTAAGAGCGGCGTTCGCATCAAAGGGAACCGAATTTCCCGAGGTACGAGCTTATCAGGCGACGCACGCGAGTCAGCCGTACTTTCCTATGACGACACGGTTCGAGTGCACCTTCAGCAAAACTGGTCTCTGCCCGTGTGGCTGGCTCGCCAGGACCTGAAGGCCAAAGTGATGGTCCGAATCGACAATCGAGGTCGGCTCGTCGACTGGCATTTCACGCAGGCTTCCGGAAATCCCCAGTTCGACGAGCAGGTCAAGCGCGCCCTCCGGGAATCCGAACCCTATCCGCGCCCGCCACAAGACGTTGCCCAGCGGGTCGCCCTCCAAGGCCTGCGCTTTGCCTTTCCGCTCTGATGCAACCGGCTCCCGAGCCATGCTAGAGTCATCTGCATGAAGCGCTTCGTCTGGTTCGGCGGATTTACCTTCGTGGCTCTCGCGTCCCTATTGGCCCCCGAAAAGGGCAACGCCCAGGAGGCACAACCCAACGCCTACATCGCCGTTGGAAAAGCAAAAACGCGAAAGACGGTTTTCGCATTTCCGGAAATCCAATCGGACGCGAACACCCGAGAAGCCGCACGCGCCATCCGAGAAACAGCGAGTGCTGACCTGACCTTCATGGATCTTTTCAAATTCCTCGACGGCCGCGCTTTCATCGAGAAGCCGGATGCAGGCCTTCAAGTCGGGACTTTCCAGAATTCCGACTGGACCTCGATTGGTGCGGAGCTGGTCCTGAAAGCGAAAGTCACTCGCACGGAAGCGTCCCTGACTTTGGATGCCTACCTAACTGACGTTACCGGCTCGAAACAGCTCCTCGGCAAGCGCTACCTGGCCACCCCGACCGAGGCCCGGAGCGTTGCGCACACGCTGGCGAACGACGTGGTCACGGCACTGACCGGCAGCCCCGGGATCTTCAAAACCAAAATCGCCATGACCTGTGAAAAGGGCGGAAGAAAAGAAATCTTCTTCATGGACTTTGACGGAACGAACGTTCGGCAGCTGACTCGCCACCGCAGCATCGCTTTTGCGCCGGCCTGGAGTCCCGATGGCACCCGTCTGGCTTACTCGCTTTTCAATCCACGCCGAGACCACACAAAGAATATCGACCTTTTTGAATTCGACTTCGTCACGAATCGCCTTCGACTCCTCTCGAATCGCACTGGGATGAATTCAGGTGCAGCTTACGCACCGGACGGAAAAGGCATCGCGTTGACCATGAGCTTCATGGGGAACCCGGAACTTTTCCTGCTCGATCCGGCCGCAGGCACCATTACGCGTTTGACCAAGAGCTTAGGCGTCGATGTCGATCCCACCTGGAGTCCCGACGGCTCGAAGCTCGCTTTCGTCAGCTCGCGAAGTGGTCCTGCCATGGTTTTCACGATGAGTCGGGACGGGAGCAATCCCCAGCGCGTCACTTATGCCGGACAATACAATGCGACTCCCACCTGGAGCGCTCGCGGCAACAAGCTCGCTTTTGCAGGTTGGCTGGATGGACGCTTCGATCTGTTCATCATGAATCCGGACGGATCCAGCATCGAGCGACTGACGAAGAATCAGGGAAACAATGAAGATCCTCACTTCAGCCCGGACGGAAACTTCATTGCTTTCAGCTCAGACCGAACCGGAAGCAAGAACATCTACGTCATGAACGCAGACGGAAGTTACGTGAAGCGCCTGACGTTTGGACTGGGCAACTGCACGACGCCGAAATGGTCCGTCCCGCCGCCACGCTCTTTCTAAGTCACTTCTTCAAGCGAACTACGGCGTACGCCCGATGCGTCCTCGAGTCCAAATCGGGAACGGAGTCGCGTCCTTTCAGAAGAACTTCTCGGTAAGGAAAGTTCACGCGCGAACGAAGGCGTGACCAAGGCGACACATCTAAGTCCTGAAGCGAAAGTTCACCCAAACGACTGGAAGCCAAAAGGCTCCGGGTTTGCTCTTCGTCGAGGATGAGAAGTCCTCCCGAAACTAGGTGAGAAATTACTTGCGAAACTTCGGTGAACCGCAGGATCGGGCGCTCCACCGCAGCCGACAAAAGTCCCACGTCGTGCCAGATATTTTTCGCAGGATCGATCAAAGCAATCCGCGCTTCCGGATTTTCAGTCACCGCTTCTCGAAGACCGCGAGCATCCGACTCACCGAGCTGCGCGGAAGCGGCGCGAAGCGCTAAGAGCACGGCCATTGCCGGAACTCCCAGCGCGAATCCGCCGGCTTCGCCCACCTTCGTCCAACCCAGAACTGCGCCCGCAACGCCGACGCCCGAAAGTCCTGCCGCATAAGCGGCAGGAACCAATCCCGTTCGTCCCAAGATCAAGCCGGCGCCAAAAGCGAGCGCGCCGAATGCCACCAGAGTCCCTCGAATCCAGCGCCGATCGGAAACCAAGGCCGCCAGGATGGCCGCCGCCGGAACTAGAAAATGCAGGTAAGGAGAAATTCGGTAAGGGAACGCGGAGAAAAAAAGCGCCGCAGGCCAAGTCCACGCCAGAAGAAATCGCCGGAGTGGCACTAACTCGCGGCTTCCAAACAGGGCGAGTGCACCCGGGATCAGGAGCGGAGTAAAGGGAACGCAGTACTCCAGAAGGGAGAGCCAAAAAACGGGAACCGAAGCCATGGGCGTTCCCTTTTTTGAAACCGTTTCTTGAAGGATGTAATGCGCCCAAAAGCGATCGCCATCCGCCCACAAAATCCAGACAAACCACGCTAAGCCCACAAGCACTCCGCCGAGGCAGGCTAAGTAAAGGTGCGGCGAACGAAAAACCCGTTTTTCCTTCCTCATCCCGAGAAAGCTGGCGAACCCGACCACCCAAAAAACCGAATAAAGCGGGCTCTTGACCAAAGCCCCGAGACCCGCCACGCCGAAAGCTAGGTATAGCAAAGCTGGCTTTTTGATTCCCCGAATCCCCAGCCAGAAAGCCAAGGCTTGAAAAAAGACGAGCCAGATTTCCATCTGAGCAGTCGTTCCGAAAGTCCAGGTCCCCAGGCACACGGAAAATAAGAGACCGGCAAGCCCACCGGGAGGGCGAGCCTCGCCGAGCCCGAGCTCGTCCAAGATCTTCTCAAGGAAAAGAGCCGTCGCAAAAAGCGCCAGAACGGAAGGCAGAATCGCACCCCAAAGGGAGAGACCGAAAACTTTCCACCCCACCAGGGTGGCCCAGTACTGAAACGGCGGTTTGAAATAGCTGCCCTGTCCAAAAAGGAGGGGTTGAAGCCAAGAGTCCGCCTCCCGCATTTCCAACGCTGTGCTGAGGTAGACCTTTTGATCCCCCGTCAAGGGAACCCCCAGCTGCTGGAGAAACGGTAAATAGGTCAAGGCGATGGCCCAGGCCAAAAACCATCCGGTTCGACGCGTCATAGTTCGAAACAACTTAGCACGCCCATTGCCGGACGCGAGGGGCCGAAGGTACACTCTTCACCTATGGCACAAGACAGGATCGTTTTCGTCAGCGGCGCGCGTACTCCCTTCGTCCGAGCTCGGACGGTGTTTCAAAAAATGTCAGCCTCCATGCTGGGCGGAGTTGCCATTCGTGAAACCGTCGCAAAATCGGGAATCGATCCGAAACTCATCGACGAGTGTTACTTCGGCATCGTCAGCGCTCCGGCTGAAGGATCCAATATCGCTCGCGAAGCTCTCTTTGATTCGGGCATGCCTTCGACGATCGCGTGCACGACCGTGAACCGCTACTGCGCCTCCTCGGGTGAAGCAGTGGCAGGAATCGCAGCCAAAATCCTGGCCGGACAAATTGAGATCGGTCTCGCTGGCGGCGTCGAATCCATCAGCACGATTCGCGCGCTTTTCAGCCAAGAAGCCACCGACTTTTTCCAAGACTTCGCCCGCCTGAAGACGACGGGCCAGCGCGTCGGAAAATTGGTCAGTGATTTCAAAGCGGGTTATCTGGCGCCGCAAGCACCGGGCATCAAAGAGCCGACCACGGGCCTCACCATGGGCCAGTCGGGCGATCTGATGGCACGCGAGTTCGGTGTTACGCGCAAGGAACAAGATCAGTTCGCCATGGAAAGCCATCAGAAGGCCGCAAAAGCTTGGGAACGCGGCTTCTACCAATCCCACGTCGTGGCAGTGGCGACTCCCGAGGGCAAGCTGATCGATCGCGATACTGACGTTCGCGCCGACAGCAACATGGAAAAGCTCAGCACCTTGAAGCCGGTGTTTTACAAAGACGGCACCATCACCGCAGGGAACGCAAGCCCGCTGACCGACGGCGCTTCAGCGGTTCTGATGATGAAGGAATCTCGCGCCAAGGAACTCGGCCTTCAGCCTTTGGGTGTGCTCCGCGGATACGCTGCGGCCGGCGTGGACATTCGCAAAGAGCCACTCCTCATTGCTCCGGCTTACGCCATTCCGAAGGCCCTGAAAAACGCAGGCCTCACTTGGGAACAGATGGACCTTCTGGAAATCCACGAAGCGTTTGCCGCTCAAGTGCTCGCCACCATTCGCGCTATCGAGTCGAAGAAGTGGGCGGAAGACAAACTCGGCGCAAGCGCTGCGATCGGACAAGTGGATTTCAGTCGCCTCAATGTCAACGGCGGCTCGATCCCCCTGGGCCATCCGTTCGGCGCCACTGGCACTCGCTTGGTCAGCCAAACGCTCCACGAGCTCAAAGCTCGTCAAAAGCAATTCGGCTTGATCTCGATTTGCGCCGCAGGCGGATTGGGTTCGGTCCTGATCATCGAAGCCGTCTGAAGCTTTTCTTCAGTGGCTGAGCATCAATCGTTTCGAAGTCTTTGCTTCAGAGCTCGAAGCTCTTGAAGTAATTGCGGGGAAGCGCTGATCGTCGAGTCTCCAAGGATCGAATAAAGCTCGAGCACTCCTGCAGCGCCCGGCCCCCGCGCTTGGAGAGCCTGCTCAAAACCACGAATCCCAAGGAGGCGCCGCACTCGATCGGAAGCTTCTGTCGTGGCATCCAAGCGAAGCTGTCGAAGCACCCACTCCAAAGCGCGATCAGCAGTGGCAGCCGCCGTCGCGTCCAACCGAGTCGATAGGAACCGTTCTCCTGCTCCTGATCCTGCTTCGAAGCGAAGCCGCGGCATTCGAATCTCCACCCCAGGTGGGTCGCCCTGTTGAAGTCCCTGTTTCAAGACATCCCACCAGAGTTCTTCTGCCGCTTGGGTTTGAAACGAACCCTGCTCGCGAGCCTCTGCCAGTAAGCTCAACGCCAATTGCCGCGAGTCTAACGTCTTCAGCCGCTCGCGCGCTTCGTCCTTCCAAATCTCGTTCCAAACGCCTCGAGCGAGTCGCCCCATCCCGTGCAGCTTGAGTTCCCTTTGGTCCAACGAAAGAAGGACTCCCTCGAGCCTTCGAATCAACGCTTGGCGACTGTCCCCCGAAAGCCTCGGGATCTGCTTTTCAAGAACGGTGAAAGCCGCATCTTGGAGTTCTAACCGAAGGGGCATGCCTAAACGGAATTGCGGGACCGAGCCCTCGAGAGCACGAAGGGCCACCTCGACTCGAGCCAGAGCCGCTTCTTCCTGCTCGGCGGCAGGCTCATCACTGAGAGCGCGGAGCGCACCCATTCCTAAAACCGCGTTCGCGCGCGAAACTTCCTGACTCGATAGGAACCGGATCGGATCACCCACACTCCGCGAGTGGCCGCGAATCAGCTCGCGGACTGCAGAAGGAAGGCTTGGAGTCCCTTTCGACTCACCCGAAGTACTCAGATTCGAAGTTGCGGGGCTTCGAGTGGGCCCCTTCAGCTGGACCTGAGTGTCCAAAGCACTCACGAGCGCTGTCTCCGTGTGACGAATCCATTGACCAAGCTCGGTATTCAAGTCCCTTTGATTGGAGAAAATCTCCAGCCAGCGAATCTCGGCAAGAAGCGGAATGGCTCCTAGGTCGTTGCCCTGACGCCACGACTCAAAACGTGCGTTGAAACTTTGGGAAAGCGCTTCGATCAGAAACGTTTCTCCCCAATGGGCTTGAGCGCGGTGGAATTCTGCCTTCAGGAAGTTGAGCTCAGCTTCAGGCTCCCGGTCAGGATTCCCTAAAGAAGTACGAAGATCAGCGGCATCGAGCAGCTGAACGAGCGTCTTTGTGGCAGCAACTCGTGCTTCCTGACTTTTCGAAAGCTGCTCGAGGTAAGGTGGCACCAGCCACACTACGATTTCCCATTTCCAATCCTCGGGTTTCTTCCAGGCACTCCGGTAGCGTTTCCAGAGCTTTGCCAATACGGAGGCAGGAATCGCGGTACCCTCGGGAGTTTCGAGTGCTCGGCTTTGGGCTAGCTGAAGAAGACGGGTCACTTCCTGCCACTGATCAGTTGCAAGCGTTTCTTCCGCAAGCGCAGTCACTCCTGCGATTTCGGGTTTTTCGCAGCGAGAGAGCGCTAAACGCAGATCATCCCGACACGCTTTGCCCTCAAGTGAGGCCGACTGCAGCTTCAAACACTCAGGCACATTTCTAGAGCACTCAGGCGCTTCTGATTTTGCGAGGCCCTTTTCGCCGCGCAGTAAGCGCGCCGTTAAATTCAGGGCACGGACGGCGTCTCGTTCCCCAGCAATCACGGCTTGGTCGATCGAGTTCTCCAGAGCCAAGAAAAGAGAAGCCGAGCCACCCAGCTCCGAGGATTTTTTTCGAGCTTGGGCTAAACGCATCAGAAGCGGAAAAATCGAGTCCTCTGGGTGAGCTCCCCAACACCCTTGAGCCGACAGCTCCTCGGTCAGAACCCTACCCGTTTCAGTGGCTTGCGAAGGAAACCAGCGCGTCCTGAGTAAAATCCCAGGTGCTCCGCCCGATGCTGAAGATCCGCCCGGCAGAGCGCGTGCTTCGCGACACGCCTTTCGAGCTGCACTTTCCCAAGCACCCACGGTTCCCAGAGCTTCATCGTCCAGGTTCACTTCTCGAATTCGAGCGGACTCACTGCCACCCAAGCGATTCAACTCAGCTGCTAATGTTGCTGCAGAAAAAGGCGCCTCAGCCACCCGCGAACGCTCGAGCCAACGCGCTTCTGCGAGCGACTCATCGGGGGTGACCTGCTCAAACCCACTGAGCTTCGCAGCCAGCGCTCCCTCAGCCCAAACAAAGCGACCCTCTTGGCGGAGAACTTTCCAATCGCGCGGAAGCCGCTTTTGAAGCTCTTCGGACGACTCTTCGCGAAGGAGGCGAAGTACCCACTTGGGTTGCGGCGTTTCGCCGCTTCGGGCTTGCACCGCGGAAGGCACCCGGGCCTGCGTGTCGGCCTGAGCCAGTGTGCAAACGCCTGCAACGGCGCTCCACCCCAAGCAGGCAGCCCAAACACTGCGCCAGATTTTTGACCCCCGCACTCGCCCCTTCACGCCGAACCACACCCCTTCCCAGGCGTATCGGCGCGCGGACTCAGCGTCTTAAAAGATCGAAACCAAGTCGCCTCACCGGCTCAAACGCCGCGAGCAAAGCGATGCAGGTAATCGGCCAGGACGCGGCAACCGGCTTCCGGGAAAGCATTGTAGATCGAAGCCCGCAGACCACCGACCGAACGATGGCCCTTGAGTCCGTCCATGCCTTGGGCTTGTGCGCCTTTTAAGAAAGCGGCTTCCCGAGACGGATCCTTCAAACGGAAAACGACGTTCATCCAAGAGCGATCTCCGGTCTGAATGACGGGAATTTCAAAAACCTCGGGATGCGCTTCCAAAGCGGCGTACAAGAGTTCCGCTTTTCTTCGGTTGCGCTCTTGAACTGCAGCCACGCCGCCCTGACCTTCGAGCCATTCCAAAACACGCGCAACCACGGCCACACCGAAAACGGGCGGCGTGTTGTAGAGGCCATCATGCTTTATTAAATTCCGGTAAGAGAGAATGGCAGGCACGTCTTTTCGCGCTTCTTTTTCGATCCAATCGCGACGCGCAACCACGACAGTCACACCGGCTGGACCTAGGTTTTTCTGAGCGCCGGCAAAAACCAAACCTGCACGCGAGTAATCGATCGAGCGCCCCAAGAAATCGGAAGATGCATCCAGTACCAGCGGTACGCTTCCCGTGTCCGGCAAAGTCGACCAGTGCGTCCCTTCAATGGTGTTGTTGGTGCAAAGATGAACGTAGCGGGCGCTCGGATCGAACTGAATCGAGCGCGGGATGCGGTCAAACCGGGTGTCAGAGGAACTGCCCGCCACCCGAGCCGTGCCAAAGAAGCGAGCTTCTTCGATGGCCCGTCCCGGCCACTCGCCGGTGTGAAGGAAATCGGCCGATTGACCTGCCGAGAGGAAGTTCATCGGGACCTGGGCAAACTGAAGGCTCGCCCCACCCCCCAGGAAAAATACTGCGTGAGTCGTCTCGGAGAGACCCATCAACTTCAGGAGGCGTTCTCGCGCCTGACGATGAATTTTTTCATACTCCGGCCCCCGGTGACTGACTTCGAGAACCGACATTCCTGAATTAAATACTTCCCGAATATCTTCGGCTGCGCCCTCTAAAACCGGTTCGGGCAACATGGCGGGACCAGAGGAAAAGTTCAGGATTCTCGTCATCTAGCAGAAGATACCACCGCTTCCGGGGGCGCGCGCGTCCCGACCGATCGACTTGACGCGTTAGTGTAAATTTTATAGACCTCCTCCCCATGGTGCCGGGTTCTCCCGAAAAATTAGTCGCCCAGCTGAAGCTCCTGAACGAGCTGTCCTGCCGACTGCCGCGCCTGCTCGAGAGCGACACCTTTCACCAGGAAGTGGTGAAGCTGATTCAAGCCCAGTTCAACTGGTACTCCGTTCACCTTTGGACGGTTGCTTCGGACCATTCCGCACGCTTGGAGGCGCAAGCAGGAGCCAATGGCCCGCTGCTCCCCATCGGCTGCGTCTTACCTCCGCACCTCGGCATCACCGGACAGGTGGTCCGCACCCAGCGCAGCTACCTGGCGAGCGACGTGAGCAACGATCCGAACTACAGCACTTTTTCGATTCCACTCGAGACCGCCGCACAAGCTTCGGTTCCGGTCCTTTGGGACCGTAAGTGCATCGGCGTTCTGACCGTTGAAAGCTTGGAGCGAGGCTCGCTCGACCCGATCGACGTACTGATGCTCGAATCAGTGGCAGCCCAGGTAGCCGTTGCGGTTTCCAATCGAAGAAACTTCGCTGAAGCGCGGGATTTCAGCCAAAAACTGCAGTCTGCCGTTGAAGCCAAGACCGAAGAGCTTCGAAAAGCTCACGAACGAATCCTAGAGCAACAACAGCTTCTCCAGCAGGAAAACAAAGCCCTGAAGTCGCTCGTCAGCCGCGAACAAGCCGACATCGAGATGGTTGGCCGGGCGCCTTCCATGCTGAGCATCGTGAACATGGTCGATAAGATTGCCCCGACGACCGCCACGGTTCTGATTCAAGGGGAAAGCGGCACCGGCAAAGAACTGATTGCCCGACGCTTGCACCGCCAAAGTGAACGCCAGGGCCAGCCTTACGTCACCGTGAACTGCGGCGCCCTTCAGGAATCCCTTTTGGAAAGTGAGCTCTTCGGCCACGAAAAAGGCGCATTTACGGGCGCTGTGAACCAGAAGCTAGGTCTTTGCGAGACCGCCAATGGTGGCACGCTGTTTCTGGATGAAATTGGGGAACTTTCACTCGGGGTCCAAGCCAAGCTGCTGCGTTTCCTTCAGGAAGGCGAATTCTACCGAATCGGCGGAAAACGGCCCATTCGCGTCGATGTGCGCATCATTTCGGCCACGAATCGAGACCTCGAGCAAGAAGTCCGGGAAAACCGGTTCCGCGAGGACCTGTTCTACCGTTTGAACACCATCACCCTTCGAATGCCTCCCCTTCGAGAGCGAAAAGAGGACGTACGGGCCTTGGTGGATTCCTTCCTGAAGAATCCGCGCCTGGGCGGCCATGCCCTGATCCGCAAGGTCGACCCCCGAGTCTATGAGGCTCTTTCAGCCTACGATTGGCCGGGGAACATCCGGGAACTCCAAAACACGATCGAGCGCCTGAAAATCCTGGCCGAGAACCAGGAAATCCGGCTCGATGACCTGCCTTTCGGCATCCGCTCCCCCAAAACCCGCGCAGCTCAAACTGAGTTCACTCTGGACATGTCGCTGGATGATGTGGAAAAAAACCATATCCTGCGGACTTTGGCCTACCATCAAGGCAACAAAACCCGCACGGCGCAGAGTCTTGGGGTGACCATCAAGACGCTCTACAACAAGCTTCACCGGTACGGCATCCTGAAGACGCCCTCGCTCGGAGGATAAAAATTATGTCAGCAAAATTGAAAAAAACCGCCGCCCCCGCCGCCTCGAAAAAACCCGAAGCCAAGAAAGCAGCACCCGCTGCGAAAAAGGCCGAGCCCAAAAAAGCTGAAGCCAAAAAAGCGGACGGCAAAAAAGGCGAAGCAAAGAAAAGTGACGCGAAAAAAGGCGACGATGAAGCCGATCTGCGCACGACCGCCGCGAGCGACGAAGGCGATGCAGAAGACATGGACGATGAAGAGGCAGGCTCAGGTGGCGGCGGCGGAAACGCAGCGGCCCTGGCAGCAGCAGCCGGTTCGGGCGACTCGAGCGCTTCGTTCAAGAACTTCCGCCATCATCCAGACATGGAAAACTTCTACCGCTTCATTTACGAAAACGATCTTCGCATTGAAGCACTGGCCATTATCGACCAAGTGATGGCCGATAAACTGGCGAAGAAAGCCGCCAAGCCCGCCAAAGGTTGAAGGTCGCCGTGCTTCTGCTGACTCCTGGCCCCACCCCCGTCCCCGACGAGGTGAGCCGGGCCTTAGCCGAACCACTGCTCCACCACCGAACCCCTGAGTTCCAAGCGCTTCTTGAAGAAGTCCGCCAGGGACTCCGAGAGCTCTTTCAAACCGAGCAAGAAGTTCTGCTCGTGGGCACGAGCGGCACCGGCGTAATGGAAGCGGCCGTCGTGAACTTGTTCAGCCCGGGCGACCGAGTGGTCGTCATCGACGCCGGTAAATTCGGATCGCGCTGGACCGAGCTCTGCCAAGCTTACCAAGTGAAAGCTCACGTTTTGCGGCTCGAGCGAGGAAAAGCACTCGACCCCGCGCAACTCGAAAGCTTCTTGGCCAGTGAAGGACAAGGAGCAAAGGCCGTCTTATTTCAGGCTTCTGAAACCTCGACCGGCCTGAAACTGCCCGTTCAGGAAATCACGAAAATCGCCCACCGCGTGGGAGCGCTCTCGATTTGCGACTCCATCACGGCGCTCGGCGCTTTCGATTTACCGATGGACGCTTGGGGTATCGATGTCTTGCTGAGCTCTTCTCAGAAGGCTCTGATGCTTCCTCCTGGGCTCTCCTTCATCGCATTGTCTGAGCGCGCCTGGCGTGCCCAGGCCGAGGCCAAGCTGCCCCGCTACTCGCTGGATCTGGGGCGCCAGCTCAAAGCGCAAAAGAAGAATCTAACGGCTTGGACGCCTCCCACCCAAATCATTCAAGGCCTGAGAATGAGTCTAAGACTCCTTCTCAAAGACGGCTTGCCCGCGCGGCTTCAGCAAATTTCTGAGCTCGCCCGCTTCTCCCGAGCCGAGGCAAAAAGGCTGAATCTCGAGCTCGTTTCTCCTGATTCGCCTTCCGAGGCGCTGACCGCCGTTTGGATTCCTGCTGGACTGAAGATCGAGGGTAGCATTCCGAAACAGCTTCGAGAGAAGTACGGCATCGTGATCGCCGGAGGTCAAGACGAGCTGGAGGGCCGAATTTTGCGCATTTCTCACTTCGGCGGAGTCACCACCGAACACTTGATCCGCGGCTACCAAGCCCTCGAAGCCATCTTGCGAAAAGCCGGACATTCGATGGAACTTTCAAATTTCTGAAAACGATCATTGCGCAGCACATAAAGCTCTGATAATTCCCCGTCCATCCAATGAGTCGGGTGAGCCATTAGCTCAGTTGGTTAGAGCACCTCACTTTTAATGAGGGGGTCCACAGTTCGAGTCTGTGATGGCTCACCACTCGATTGCAGCAGGTTTTAGGACTTTCGATGATCAGCTTCCATGATGTAGCGACGATCGCCCTGCTGACCCTCTTGGAAATCATGCTCTCGGTGGACAACGCACTTGCGTTGGCCCTTTTGGCGCGTCACCTGCCGAAAGACGATCAGAAGAAAGCACTGACTTACGGCTTGATCGGAGCTTTGCTCTTCCGCCTTGCGGCACTCTCTTCCATCACTTTTCTCATTCGCTCCAACTGGCTGAAATTTGTCGGAGGAGGCTACCTCCTTTACATCGCCATTCGCCATTTCCTGAAGCGGGGAAAAACCGAAGACTCCTCTGACGACGCCGCACAAAAGCCGAAGCAGGTCGGTTTCTGGGGCACCGTGCTCTTGATTGAGGTCACTGACATCGCTTTCGCGATCGATTCGATCCTGACCGCCGTATCTCTCAGCGACGTCCTCTGGATTGTTTTTCTGGGTGGCTTTATTGGCGTCGTGGCGATGCGCTTTGCCGCCAAAACCTTCATCCGCCTGATCGAGAAGTATCCAAAATTCGAGGACACGGCTTTTCAACTCGTCTTCATCATTGGCTTGAAAGTCATCCTCGAGGCTTTCCGAATTCCGGGAATCGATTTTCACTCCCCATCGAAGCTCGCATTCTGGATCTTCTGGGGTTTGATGCTGGGCTGTTTCGCCTGGGGTTTCCGGAGCCACTCGAGTCGCGGCAGCCAGAGCGCCTAGGCCGAGCAGATTCTCGCGATCAAGAATTCGCTTTGGAAATCCGATAACCTCGAGTGAACCCTTGCTCGATCGTCAAATTGCCGTCAGCCGGAATTCGCAAGAGCGCGCGCAACTTGCTCAGCCAGCTGCTCCGCTCCGAAGGGCTTCACCACATAATCGGTGACGCCTGCGGCACTCGCCTCGTCCAGATGCGATCCGTCGCCCTCGGCCGTGATGATCAAAAACGGAAGATGTCGAAGCGAAGCCTCGCTTCGAACGGCCCTCAGAAGCTCGATCCCGGTCATTCCCGGCATGTTCCAGTCCGACACGATCAACTGCACGCCCGAAACACCCGTCGCATCCACAGAGCTCTTCAAAAGCTCCCAGGCCTGCTCGCCGTCTTCCGCCTCGAGCAAGTCCGAGTACCCGGCGGTCTCCAACATGTTCCGCAGAATCATTCGGACGGCGGGCATGTCATCCACAATCAGAATCCGTGGGCTCCGGGACATGAGCTCAAGTCTACCACATGAAAAACAAGATCTGGCTGTACCAGTTGCCCCTGATTTTTCTGTTCGCCTTCCTGTACTGGGTCTCGGAAGCTGGCGTTCAGGGCAATCTGAACAGCCCTTTCCTTCGGGAAAACGTTTTTCCGGCTCTCCGCTCGGTACACGGCTGGTTTACGAACCGAAAGTTCCTGCTTCGGGGCCAAGAGAACTTCGGGACCGAGAACGAAACCCGCTACCACCGGAATAACATCGTGATTGTGGAAATCGATGACCAGTCGATTGCTACCTATGGACGCTTCCCATGGCACCGTGACCGGATCGCCGACCTAGTCGACAAGCTGGCCCAGCGCGGCGCCAAAGTGATGGGAATCGATATTGTGTTCTCGGAGCCCGATGTTCGGGTCAGCGAGAAAACGCTTCAAGAGCTTGCCCGATTCTATAAGAACCCGGCGCAGCTTCAGGCCAAAATCAACGAACTAGAAACGGATGAAATCCTCCGCTTCTTCCTCGAGCTGCACTCGGACAAGACGGTTCTGGGCTACATGATTCCTGGAAAGTGCCAGCCCGCCTACACTTCGCCCGAGCTTTGTCCGGTGACCGATCCGCGGGCCTTAGCGGGCTTTCCGCAGGGCTTCGAGAAGTTCGCGATGCTCCCCGAGAAATTACCTCCCGACTTCAAACCTGCCGAGACGCCCCTGATCTCGGCCTGGGAGGTCCTCCCCAATCTCCCGATGTACTCTCAGGCTGCTCAACACGCCGGTTACCTGGACGTGGAGCCCGATCGCGACGGCTTTATCCGCAGAATCAACTTAGTCCACTTGATTGGTCAACGTGCCTACCCATCAGTAGCCCTCTCGATGGCTGCAGCCGGGCTCGGGGAAAAAATCCAAGTTTCGTTAGATAAAAAGAATCGAATCTTCGACCTCCGCTTTGCCAATTCGGGCCGGACCATTCCCGTGAGTCCGCTTGGCGTAATGGAGATGAATTTCCGAGGTCCAGCCAGAACCTTTCCCTACATCAGCGTGAGGGACGTTTTGGAAGCACCCTTGGACGACGCGACGATCGAACGCATTTCGCTTGAGCAAGCCGAAGGCAATGCGGAAACCGCAAAAGCCATTGCTCTTGAACACCGAACCGCGCGTGACCAAGCCCAAAAAGTGTTAGCGCAGCTCAAAGACGCCTACGTACTGATCGGAGTCAGTGCAGCAGGCCTCTACGATATGCGGGCATTCCCCTACGACTCGCAGACTCCCGGAGTCGAAGGACACGCGACCATTCTCGACAACTTGCTCTCCGGAGATATGCTGCACTACGGATCCAGTCAGCAGGGCCGCTGGGTTTTGTTCCTACTCATGACCGTGGGTGCCGCGCTTTTTGCTTGGGGCTTGGAGCGCCTCGAGTCGGTTCCAGCCCTTCTCTTGTTCGTGGGCGTCGGACTCATCGGTGGGCTAATCGACGTCAAAGTGCTTTTCCAAGGCAAGCACATGAATCTGAACACCAGCTTGCTGGTTCTGGAGCTGGGAACGCTGTTTCTGGTCACCTTGGCTGTGAAATACGTACTCGAAGAGCGAAACAAAAAATTCATCAAAGGTGCTTTTTCAAAGTACGTCGCACCGACGATCGTCGATTCGATTTTGAAAGACCCCACGAAGCTCACTGTCGGGGGCGAGAAAAAAGAGCTCTCGATCATGTTCTCGGACATCCGAAGCTTCACCACGTTCTCGGAACGGATGGATGCCAAAGCTCTCGCCGGATTCTTGAACGACTATTTGGGCCTGATGACGGACATCGTTTTCGAATGCGACGGAACGCTCGATAAATACATCGGCGACGCCGTCATGGCGTTCTGGGGGGCACCGCTGGATCAACCTCATCACGCAGCCAATGCCTGCCGTGCCGCGATTGCGATGCAAAGGAAGATCGACGAGCACTTCGAGCGATTCAAAACACAGTACGGGGTCGAAGTCGCGGTCGGGATCGGTATCAACTCAGGTGCTGTGAACGTCGGAAACATGGGTTCCGAGCGGATTTTCGAATACACCGTCATCGGGGATCATGTGAACTTGGCTTCGCGCCTAGAGGGGCTGACCAAGTACTACGGGGTCAAGATCGTGACGACCCGTTTCACCATGGACATGATCACCCAGTCCAATCAACCGCTTCCTCCGCACCGCGTTCTGGACTTCGTGAAAGTGAAGGGAAAGAAGAAAGCCGTCGAGCTCCTCCAGGTTCTGGAACGCGACTTCGACGCCCGAGCCTTGGCGCTCTTTGAAGAAGCCCGCCAGCTCTATACCCAGCAGAAGTGGGATGAGGCGATTTCGCGCTTCCAGGAAGCTTCTCCTCTTCTTTCGTATCGCTCGGGCGAGCCCGACTCCACATGCCTGATGTACATCGAGCGGTGCGAAGAAATGAAGAAGACCCCTCCCGCCCCGGATTGGGACGGAAGCTGGGAAATGCATTCAAAATAATTCAAATCCCTCACTCATTATTCCGATCCGTCGAAAGGCAGGATGAATCATGGGTGAACCCGCTCCAAAACTGGTCCCTTCCGCTGGACAGCCGCGTATCGATGCTCCGCAAGCATCGGTGCGAAAGCTTTCCAAAGGGGAAGTGCTCTTTGCCGAGGGCGAAACCTCGAAGGCCATGTATTTGGTGAAGTCCGGGATTCTTCGCGTCTACAAGAAGAAGGGCGAATCTCAGATCGAAATCGCTACCATTCATTCCGGCGAATTGATCGGTGAGCTTGCCTTTCTCGATGGCAACCCCCGCTCGGCATCTGCCGAAGCTCTTTCGACTTGCGAACTCGTTGAAATCTCGGGACCCACTTTTGCCAAGGTCCTTCAGTCGGCACCTGAGTGGCTGAAGACCCTTTTGAAAACCGTCGTCGGTCGCCTTCGTGCCGCTAGCACTCGAATTCGCCAGCTCGAAGCTGCATCCTCTGCCATTGATTACAGCGACAAGGACGGAAAAAAGAATTCTCAGTATGCTTACTTGAGCACGGGCGACGCGCTGAAGCTTTCGACCGCAGTGCTTCTGTCTGCGGGCCGCGGCGCCAAGCAAACTCCGAATGGCCCGAGTGTGGACGTCGACAAGCTGACTCTCTACGGCCACCAGGTCATGTCAGTCGCTTTGGCTAAAATCACTTCCTGGCTCGATATCCTGATCCAGAACGGGATTATCCGAATGGAAGGAGAAGGCGCCGATACGCAGTACATTTTGGCATCGGCCGAAAACCTCGAAAACTACATTCAGTACCAATACAGCGAGAACGTCGCTGAGCCTTCGAAGCGGCACGATCTCAGCATCAAGGGCTTTCTGATCATGGGCCTCATCACGAAGTACCTGTCTCAGTGCAAGGAAGATCCGAACACGGGCTTAGGCGAAGTGAATCTGGCTCAGATCCGTGCTGCCGAAGAAGAGAAAGAAGGACGAGCGCCTTTCTTACTGGACGAAGTGAACGAGCTCGTGCGCCTAGGCTACTGCACGAACCTTCAGATGAAGAGCGCAACCGAGGTGACCACTTCGCTGCGACCGAAATCCTTCGCCAAGGCCTTCCGAATGCAGCGTATCGTGATGACGCTTGCTGCTCTGAACGAGCAAAAGCGAAAAGGGAACCGCTAAGATTCCGACTCCCGACGCGGCCTGCGCTCGGTCTGCCTCAGGGGTTCGAGCGCGTGACGACGAACGACTCGACCAAGTGTTGGTCGCGAAACTTGGCGCCGGCTTTTTCCGCGTCTTCTTTGGAAGCGTAGCCGCCCAAGTAAACGCGGTGCCAAAGGCCTTTTTCCTTCAGGTCGACTGATTTTCGGAAAGCCTCCAAGCCTTGAGCTTTCAAGCGTTCCATCTGCTCGACCGACTCAGTCAAAGACGGGTGACTTCCTACCTGCAAAGTGAATTTACCTGAGGGCATCGCAGCTTCTGAAGCCGTCGGCTGTGTGGGTGCGCTGCCCTTAGGAGCACTCGGAACCGAGTCCGCTTTCGGTGCTGCGTGCGCCGCTTCAGCCTTGGGTGCGGCATGGAGTGCTTCGGCCTTGGGCGCCGGAGCTGCCGCTTCGGAGTGGGCTTGCGCTGCTGGAGCATCTGCGAGGTCTTTGGCTTTATACTCGGTCGTTGCGCCGCCTTCTTTCGAGACCGTGCCCTTCGGCAGATCGATCTGGCGACCTTGATCGAGTTTCAAACCGGCTTTTTCCACTTCGTCCCGAAGCATGTGAGAAAGCGTGTCGTCGACTGCGCCGAACGCGCCTTTGCTTTGCTCGGTCAGGTCACCGGGCTCCGGGATCTTGTCCGTGGCCGTATCGACGCTTTGAGCATCCGGTCCGGTCCAGGAGCCTAAGCCCCCGCGCACTTTCTTGCCCAAATGGACGCCCAAAGTGAATGCAAAGAGCGCGACCATGACTCCAAGGACGGTCAGAACCGTCACTTCCTTGCGGTCATAGATGAACATCCGTTGCCGACTCTTCGCCATGGAACTCCATGGTATCGGTTCGCCCCCCGCAACGTCAACGAACACGGGTCCGGACTTCAGTGAAAGTGACCGAATCTCCGAAGGCTAGCCCCCCGTTTTGGTGCGAATCGCTGGCCCGGTTCTTTCAAAAGGTCAAACCCATGACGTCGTTCAAAAACCGCAAGGTCCTAGTCAACGAAATCGAACCGAAACGAAATGAAGCCGGCCAAGCCCTGGCCGAGTACCTCATCCTCATGATCCTAGTTTGCCTGGTCTCGATTGCCGCCGTTCGATCGGTCGGCGGCACGATTGAAGACAAAGTTCGAGGCATTGGCCGCCACTTGGAAGGCGTTCACCTCCCTAGCTCATGATCCTTTTGGAAACCTTCTTGGGCGCGCTACTGGCGCTTCTTGCCGCAATTGGGCTTGCCACGGCTTTAGGCCAATTCTCGACTGCGATGGAATGCAGACACGATGCGCTTCAGGCGGCACTTCGTATCCGCGCTTTAGCCACCCAGGAATTGCCCGCGCGAGCAGGCAGAACCCCTACCCACACTTGGGTGGAGTGGCCGTGTCCGGGCGGCACCTCCGTCCGAATCAACCTTCCCCACCTCGAACCTGAAACAGAAAGAACTTTGAAATGAACCGAATGGGAATCCTTCATCTACCGTTGGCCCTCCTTGTCCTCGCCCTCGGTGGCGCTGGACTCATCCTCCTTCACCGCGTCCGAGCGCGAACTCAAGCCGCTCGCCAGCAACGGCTAGCCGACCTCGGACTTGGCCACGAAATCTTGGCCCTCAAAAAAGTGATCGAAGAGACTCAAGCGCTGAACGAAGAAATTCGGGATCTCCGGGAGACGCTCGAAGAAGATCAAGCGCCCCATCCCGACACACTCTTTGAAATTCGATCCCTTCGGAGTGAGCAAATTCAGAAAGTGAAGGAATGGGAGTCGTTTCGCGGTGATTCTTTGGCAACCCTTCCGGCACTTCCCTGGCGAGAAACTCCGGATGATCGCCTGGGGCCAACGCCTTGGCTTTGGAGTCATTCACCTGAGGAGGGCTTTCAAATTCAAGTCGAACTCGACGACGCAAAAGCCGCCGGCATTTTGGAGAATCTGCACGATGAGGACACCCCAAAATGGAAAGCACGCTGGGCAAGTCCTCGTTGAGGCTTTGTTATGGATCAGCCTGATGATCGTCTTACTCGGCGCCTTGGCCAATGGACTCAGAATTTCCGGGAAAGACTTCACTCAAGCGGTCCACGCACTCGAAGAGCCTTTGTCACCGGCACTCGGGTCATTCTGATCGTGACGCTTGCACCCCTCGCTCACCACTGGAGTTCACACCAAGCCCTGCGTGCTTGGCAGAGCGAGAATCCTCCTGAGCCAGCGCTCTGGGACTGGGCGACTGCGAGCCGCGGTTATCGCTCTGAGCTTGCCAGCCCCGCGCCCCCCACAAAGCCCACGCCGCGCCCACGGCGCAGGCGACGCCCCACCCACCGGAGCCCACAGCCCACCTCCGAAGCGGCGTCGTCTGCGCAGGGCCCGCGCTC
>JACCDL010791583.1_pt1 | contig 39151 bp, 26 predicted proteins | sample 7441931 | NCBI WGS metagenome assembly JACCDL01 (sample SAMN15323437, study PRJNA562643) | freshwater metagenome | isolation source: river surface water | place: USA:Blue River Watershed | collected 2017-08-16
AGCACATCCATCAGCCGTTACTGTAACAGTTAAACCTGCACCAGTAAATGTTGATGATTGACCTGGTTGTGCACATAATTCTAAATTTGTGACACCGGCAGCAATTGTTAACGTTCTAGTTCTACCATCACAATCTATATAATTGACACTCACACTACTAGGTGTTGAATTTGATATGGTATATTTGTCACACGTTCCTAACGCTCTAGATGTTGAATATTTTTCTTCTAAATAAAAATTAGTTTCGGTAGGCGTTCCACCTGTCACCGTTGCAACATCAATAGGTTCCGAAACGGGGATCGTTTCGGTTGAACCGTCGTACTCAAAACAATCATAGCAATCGGGATACGTTATTAATCTTAATTTAAAAATACTTTTAAATTGGTAGTCCTTCGCCCTTCTAAGCCTTCTCGGCGATGTACCGTTTACAATTTTGATACCTGCTAATGATTCCGCGAAACCAAACAACGCTGCGGTTACAAACTCTTTTACAAATAAGGATATTACTAATCCAATATATTCAATGTAACTTAAAATTGTTAATACGAAAAAATTAAATCTATGATTTCTAACGGCATCATTAACAGGGAAGTAATTGTTAACATTTGAACAATCACCATCTGATGGCCATATTTCTTTAATTCCAATAAACGATTCGTTTCTATCTTTTACAAAAAATCTAAATATTTTTTCAAATCCACTAGCCTTATTGTATTTGTTTAAGAATTGGGAAACCGTATAAACTCTATTATATCTAAATTGATAAAAATAATCTTGTGGTACACCGATAAGACCATCTGATATTGCATCACTATCAGTTCCCGCAACAACATTAATATCAGGATAATCATCGATGTCAGTACTAAATGCGTATGATTTTTCATTAATCGTACCATGACCACCTAAGAATGATGTATCATTTGTGTGATATTCTCTAATATTTGGGACTAAGAATTTACCCGTAAATCTATTTCTTTCTCCCGTGTCCTCACCTAATGAAAATCTAAAACGATAGTTTCCTTTTGTGGGTATACCTTTTTTATCCTTAGATAAAATTGCTTCACCAAATTCATTTGTTGTGTAGTACTCCAAATTCATTGGCACTCTAAAAAAGAAAGTACCGTTTTCGTCAATTGTACTGTCTATTGGAAATCTTTCAAGTATTGGTCTATTAATTAATGGTAAACCATTATTGTCTTTTTCATATTCACCGGTAAATCTAATTGCCTCAATATCTCCTTTAAATGTCGTTAGACGACATTTTTCACCCATTTGATTGTCTACATTACAGTTAACTCTTAATGCATCTTTACCTGAATCTGATACTGAACCACCCATCATTAATGCATATGGTTGGATTCTAACTCCCCTTGTGCCTAAATCAAAATCTGTTCTCGTGATTCCAATCTCACATAAATCTTCGTTACCCCAAAATGGGTAAACTTCAATCGTCTTATCAAAGGAAATGATTTGAGGTAACGTGTCGAGATTTTCAGACGACATGTAGGTATATTTGTTCTCAAATTTTTCTTCAGAAATACCTTCATATATGAAATCATATGGTACTAATGATTGACAACCAATATCAGATAAATCAACATCAACGTGTATTGTTTGGCTTCCTAATGGTACTCCCCAAATCATGAAGTCACCAGATTCGTTCGTTTTAACCGTATACTTGTAATATTTTTCAAATATTTCCAAATATTCTTCTCTTGTTAAAATATCCTCTTGGTCAATAAATGTTCCTGTTGGTGAATGTCCACTGTGTTGTTGTCTTGATGGTAATAGATTGTACTTATAACCATCTTCATTTCTATCTGAAATTGATGTGTACGGATATAATTGTGAAATTAATGGGTCCAATTGGTCGTTCTCATCAATCGGAATAAAGATAGAAACCCTTGCATTTGGAATACCGAAACCGTCGTTAACACTGATTCTACCGACCACAACACCGTAATCCGCACAAAGAGAGGTATACACTTCTTTTTGTGTAAATTTTAAGGATAAGATTTCTAATAAATCAAAATCCTGTTTTAACTCAACTCGAACTAGTTGGTCTTTACCTAAATTTGTTGATATTCTATGTTTTTGCATCATTCTTATAATAAATAGAAAGTAGACGGTTTTCTATTAATATAAGAAAAAAACATTTTAGTATGTAGTCGATATTAGTGGTTTAACCCTTACTTTGATATCTTTATTAGGGAATCTTACTTGGAAAATTTGATTAGATTTCATAAAAACTGTGGTATCCGATTGTCTAATTTCCTTAGTCGTATTGTCAACATACTCTTGAACAACTTCGTTTGTAGAATACTCACCTCCGACTTTATTAAAGACTCTTATATCAACCACATTCACCACACCTGAAACCCCACCAATTTCTTTCTGTAGTTCACCCACAAATAGAGGGTCTCCCATTTTTCTTTTTTCAATTGCAAAGTATTCGACAACTTTTTGTATTGTTGACTTAACAATGTCAGTTTCTACTTCGTTTCTATCTCCAATTATGTCAATCTCCAAACCTAAATCAATAACTTCACCGGTTTGAATTTCCAAATAATCATTTAACATTCTATATTCAGAAAGATATTCTATAATATTGTTTTTTAATGTATTCGAAACAACACTAGTTAAATTACCTTGGTCGTCATAAGATAATAATTTTATTTTAACTTTATTATCTTCTTCCATAACATTCACCTTAGCAGGTGCACCAAAAGTCGCTGGCATGTTTTCAATTACGGATTTATAATCGTTTAATGTTACCGCTCTATTTTGTGCTGAAAAATTATAAGAAATCATGTTTCTAATTTCTTCAATTGTTGGTTGGTCAGCTCCACCAACTGCCGGTGTAACATTAGTAACTCTTAATGATTGTATTACCTGAGTGTTTACGTTTGCAACAGGACCATTAACATTAAATTCAACGTTATCCACACTTGTTATTACGTTAACACCTAAATTCGTATCTTTTCCACCACCAATTCTATATTTTACAAATAATGTACTGTTTGATTTTGGTATTGCACCTAATGATAAATTATTTAGGTACGACCCCAAACTAACTTTCATAGTACCATTAACAAAATTATCCAAATTGTCCAATGGGTTTACATTTCCCGAACCAAATGTCATTGAAAAATATCCTTCGGGTGTAACTTCAGTAATAAACTTATTTGTTATTGGTATGTATTTTCCAGGTTTAAAGTTTTCTTTATCAGATACTTTAGTTGGGTCTGGAATGAATACTTTATCCTGTACTAAAGATTTAACTTCGTACCATTTATTTGTTGTTGATGTAAATTCAGATGAAGTTGGATTACCACCAAAACTCGTACCCTCTTTATGTATTACTGACGTAATACCTAACACATTTTGTTCAGGTAAAAATAATTTTAAAAATGGTTTTTGGTCTAATTCCGTTATAACCCTTCTATAAATTCTTGTGACACCATTTATAACCGCCTCTCTTTTAGTTATTGTATATGAAATCAATTTATTGTTACCGTCAAAATTTGGTATCTTTAAACGATTTGGTTCTCCTTTACTATTAAAAGGGTTTGAGAAATCTATATCTTCTATTGTTTCAAATATTTGACCCCCTCCCGATATTTGAGCTCCTGCCCTTAATAATCCAAGATATTCGGTTTTTTCTTTATCACCACTAACGGGTACATTTATTGAAAAGTCACATAACGCAACTGAGGGTCTATTACCCGGTATTCTTAAACCATATGTTTTTGCAATATGAAATAAAGATTGTCTTTGTTGAGCGAAATCCAACATGGTTTCTTGCCAAACTCTATCAATATGAAAGTGTAAATTATCCGCAACCGCAGCGTTTAAATCCAATAACACCGAAAATATCGATGCATCATTAGTATTTTTTACTAAATCGGGATAATAATCATTTGTTAGGTTTACTAATTCTTGTCTTAACCCAGCAAAATCTCTTGTTGCGTATGATATTTTCTTTGCCATCTTATATGTTTATAATTATAAAATCCGAAGATGAAAATGCTCCGTTATTTACTGTGTAGTCTATTTTTACTTTTGCGGTGTATGGTTTTGAACTTGCATCGGAAACTCTAAATAATCTTTCGTCCTCATCCTGTGTGTACAACTTTTCTTCATCAGGGTCTTGGTCTGCCGGCATTATATTAATAGAATTAATATCCAAATTCGGAATGTATTTTCTTACTCCCTCTCTTATTTCTTCTTCAATTAAGTTAAAACTTATTACGTCATTTTGTTCGAAAATGTATTCGTACAATCTTGTACCAAAATCAGGTAAAAAATACCTACTTCCCTTTCTCGTCAATAATAAATGAATCAAATTCGCACGAATTTCTCTTTCGGGTGATTCGGTCATTTTTATAAAATCACCTTTCACACTAGTTCTAAAAGGAAAGTCTATACCATACGTTGCTGCCATATCAATAAATATAAACTATTATAAAATGGTAATAAATAAAAAATCCCGACAAAAGTCGGGATTAATGTAGTGTCTTGATATTCACCCCCTGTATTCTCAAAACCTGGAAGCTCAAGGTACGCCTTGACGACAGTAGTACTTTGAGGGAGTCTCCCATTATTTTTATGAACCACACCCCTCACATTCAAACGGTGAGTCGGTAGGTCTAGTCATTACCAATTCAGGTGTTTGTTCACTAATTATGGAATTATTAGTTGGTGTCTCAAATTGAACCGATTGGTGTTGAGGTTGTTCTATTGGTTTATTTGTTGAGGTGTCAATACCTAATCCTTTGAGTGCATCAACCGCAGCTCTCGTTCTCAAATAATACATTCCAGTTTTTAAACCTAATTTCCAACCATATAAATGTGCCGCCAATAATTTAGATTTAGTTGCATTATCAACAAACAAATTTAATGATTGTGATTGGTCAATAAAGACACTTCTATTTGCCGCCATTTGAAGAATTCTCTTTTGTGACATTTCCCAAACAGTCTTGTATATTTCTTTTACTTCCGTTGGGATTTCAGGAATATTTTGAATTGAACCATTTTCCATGATTAATTTTTTTCTCAATTCTTCATTCCAAAGACCCAAAGATGTTAACTCGGTTACAAGGTGTTTATTTACCACGATAAACTCACCACCTAAAGTTCTACGAGAATAAAGGTTAGTTGTGAATGGTTCAAAAGCCTCATTGTTTCCAAGAATTTGTGCTGTTGATGCCGTTGGCATTGGTGCAACTAATAATGAATTACGTACACCATATTTAACAACTTCTTTTCTCAATGTTTTCCAATCCCATCTACCTGAAAGTTCTTTATCTGTCTTACTCCACATTTCATATTGGAAAATTCCTTTTTCAATTGGTGAACCTGAAATAGATTCATATGGTCCATTAATTTTTGATAAATCTTTAGACGAAGTCATTGCCGCAAAATAAATCGTTTCGAAAATATCCGTTTGTAATTTATCAGCATCTTCACTTTCAAATGGTAATCCTAACATACAAAATACGTCAGCCAATCCCTGTACACCTAAACCAACTGGTCTGTGTCTAAAGTTTGAACGTTTTGTTTCCTCTGTTGGGTAAAAATTTAAATCAATAACATTGTTTAAGTTTTTAACTACTTGGTAAGTGTACTCATATAATATGTCATGATTAAATTCACCATTAACGATATATTTTGGTAATGCGATTGAAGCTAAATTACAAACCGCTTGTTCTGTTGGTGAACTGTATTCAATGATTTCAGTACATAAGTTAGAAGACTTAATCGTACCCAAATTCTTTTGATTTGATTTATAGTTTGCAGAATCCTTATATAACATATAAGGTGTCCCTGTTTCAATTTGTGCAGTTAGAATTGCATCCATTAATTTTCTCGCCTTAACAACCTTTCTCGCTCTTCCTTCACTTTCATATTGTTCATATAAACGAGTAAATGCTTTATCTTCGGGAGAATCAACTGCATCTGATAAACCTGGAGCCTCATCAGGTGAAAACAATGACCAATCACCATCAGATTCAACTCTTTGCATAAATAAATCAGGTGTCCACATCGCTAAAAATAAATCACGAGCTCTCATTTCTTCTTTACCGTGATTCTTTCTTAAATCAATGAATTCAAACACATCCGAATGCCATGGTTCAAGATATACCGCAAATGAACCTTTACGTTTTCCTCCTTGATTAATCCAACGAGCAACTTCATTATATGTTTTCATCATTGGTAACAATCCATCTGACTGTCCACCGGTACCTTTAATATATGCACCTTTAGCACGAACATCATGAACATGTAGTCCAATACCACCTGCCCATTTAGAAATTTTTGCAACATCTTTAATTGTATCAAATAAACCGTCAATATCGTCACCCTTATTTCCAATTAAGAAACAAGAAGACATTTGTGGTCTTTTTGTACCAGCATTAAATAATGTTGGTGTTGCATGTGTGTAGAAGTGTTGTGACAAATCATCGTATATACGAAGTGCCATTTCAATATCACCTTTACAAATACCGACCGCAACTCTCATATAAAGATATTGTGGTCTTTCGACAACTCTATCACCAATCTTTAGTAGATATGAACGTTCTAATGTTTTGAATCCGAAATAATCAAAATCTAAATCACGTTCCATATGGATAGCACCATCCAAAACTTCTCTATTTTCCACCACAAATTTGTAGATTTCCTCATCTATCAATGAAGACTCCTTACCAGTTTTAGGTTCAACAAATGAATACAATTCTTTTATTGACTGTGAAAACTTTTTAGGTGTGGTTTTGTGTAAATTAGAAACTGCCAATCTACCAGCTAACCTACCATAATCAGGATGTGTGGTCGTCATTGATGCCGCAGTTTCAGCCGCCAAAACATCTAATTCTTTTGTCGATATACCATCATATATTCCTTGTGTAACCTTTAACGTAATGAGCGTAGGGTCCACAAACTCCATGTTCAAATCGTTGCAGAAAATTTGAATTCTCCTTGTTATTTTGTCATATCTCATTTCCTCTAGGGAACCATCTCTTTTTTTAACTTTCATTATCTACTATTAATGTTTTAAAAATCTACATCACCAAAAGCCGAATCTAAATCTTCAACTGTTGTGTTATTAACTCCTGCCTTTTGATATTCAGCAACTCTTTTTTCAAAAAAGTTTGTTTTACCTTGTAATGCAATGTTTTGCATAAAGTCAAACGGATTTTCTGAATTATAAACTTTAGGTACACCTAATGCAACTAATAATCTATCTGTAACGAACTCAAGATATTGTGACATTAAATCAGAATTCATACCAATTAATCTTACCGGTAACGCCTCAAGAATAAATTCTTTTTCAATTTCTAAAGCTCCACAAATAATTTCTTTAATTCTTTCTTGTGAAATTTTATTTTCGATGTGATTATTATAAAGGTGACAAGCAAAATCACAATGCATACCTTCATCACGAGAAATCAATTCATTTGAAAACGTTAAACCTGGAAGTAATCCTCTCTTCTTCAACCAAAAGATTGAACAGAATGAACCCGAAAAGAAAATTCCTTCGACAGCCGCAAACGCTAACAATCTATCAACAAAAGATTCCGAATTAATCCATTTAAGAGCCCATTCTGCCTTTTTCTTAATTGCCGGAACAGTCTCAATTGCATTAAATAAATGTGTTTGTTCTTCCTTATCTTTAATTAAAGTGTCAATCAATAAAGAATATGTTTCACTATGGATATTCTCCATCATTATTTGGAAACCGTAAAAGAACTTTGCTTCGGTGTATTGTACTTCATTAACAAAATTCATTGCTAAATTTTCATTTACAATACCATCTGATGCCGCAAAAAATGCTAATACGTGTTTTACGAAATGTTGTTCATCTGCATTTAATTTATTCTCCCAATCCGAAATGTCTTGTCCCAAATCAATTTCCTCTGCAGTCCAAAATGATGCTTCAGATTGTTTATAAAACTTCCACAAGTCGTGGTGTTCGATTGGAAAAAGGACAAAACGTCCAGGATTTTCTTGTAAAATCTTCTCGGTCATAATTTTTATTTTTTTTATTATCTATTTACTTGTTTTCTTTCTTGAGCTTTTCTATAAACTTCTTGTGCTCTAGTTGCTCTTTCTTGTGTTTTTTGTTCTTCAAAACCAAGTAGAGTATTTTGACTATCGGTATCAATAATTAAGAATTCATTATTGAATGTACAGTTTTGGAAAATTACACCGTCTTTACCGATACGTGATTTAATCAACGTTAATGTTGCTAAATTATGTTCTTTTTGTTCTAATGTTTTACCAATAGATAAAATAACATGGGCAATTTGTGCTTTTTTAATAGAGCCACCCATTTGGTCTCCTGTTACTACTTCACTTGAAATTGATTCTCTATTACCCTGTGTTGCAGTCCAAACCGCCACATCGAATTCAGTTGTCATCGCTTCCAAACTTCTCATAACTGAACCTTCTCCCTTCCATTCTTCACCATTGGTACTTCTTTCTGCTGATATACAATCAACGTAGTCAATAACAATTAAATCAGGTTTAAATCCTTCAGAAATCATTTTTCTAACTCTCGATTTAATATCTGAGATAGTAATACTATCACTTGGTAATTTTGAAAGTTTTAGGGTTCCACTTGACCTTTCTTGTTGTTCTCTAACTTTTGTTAAAACTTCATCTCTAAAATCAGGTTGTTCGTCGGGTCTAATTCCAGTCCAAATGGTATAGTGCTTTCTTTTAATTTGACCTTCGTTATCTTCAAAAAATATTTGAAGTACGTTTAAACCCGCATTATAAGCGGTGTTTGCAATTTTTGTTAAGATAGTAGTTTTACCTGTACCTGTTGGTGCTAATACTACACCCAATTCACCACGTCCTAAACCACCTTTTAAAAGGTTATCTAACCCAACAATTCCGGTTGGGATTGGTAATCTGTAATCTTTTTCAAGTGCGTCTTCAATATTGTGAAATACGTCAACCGCACTGTCATTCATGATACCAACTTGTAGTGCTTTTTGAATGATTTGTTCGATTTTATTATACGACTCAAATTCACCACTATCAATAATACTTGTAACAGACTTTAATTCTCTTTTTAAATTTTGTTGTTTACAGAAATTTAATGCTTTGTCTTTTACAAATTCATCGTTCTTTTCTAAAGTTTTGATTGCTTCTAACGTATCGATATGTGGTCTATTTACGTCTTTATTTCCACCCTCAGACATAATTTTTTGAGCCAACGTATCGTAGTTAGGAATTTTATTGTATGATTTAAAAAGTTCCTTCATGTTCTCCATAATAAATCTAAATGAGTTATTATCGAAGTACTTACTATCTAAAACATCTATAATCGTATCACCGAATTTTTTATCTTCGATGATTGCCTTTATCAGTTGCTGTTGAAATCCGAAACCTAAATAACCAAAATTCTTTTCTTCCATAAGTTGTATAATATAATAATTAAAGTTGATAATTCAAATACGTGGTTTCCAATTCTTCAGAAGACAAGATGTCAGTCAAATCTGACAAAATTCTCTTTAGTTTTGGACGAATATCAACCGTATATCTAACCTTTGGGTGGAAGTAATATGCGGGGAATATTCTTGAAATAAATACATCGTCATTTAACTTAATTTCCATTAAAAAATGTTCTTTTTGCTCTTCGATGTCATCTTCCACAACATTGGAATTCAGGAAAAAATTTTGATTTTCACACAAATAATCGGAAGTTTTATCTTTCAAATCTTCACTAATTTCTTCACAAATATTTTGTACATAATAGTGTAAATCCATGGACCTTCTTGCTTGTGGAACGTGGTCCTTAACGTTGAAAAATCTCTGACATACAATATTACCTTCTAAAGATAATAAAAATTCAAATTTTGTGATTTCTTGGTAACTCATTGTTTTTTAATTTTAATTGTTCTTTTATTTTTTTCTTTTCTTGTTAATCTGAGGAATGGGTTTAGAAAGTTTGTCCATGCATCGTCTGACTTGGGTAACAAATTAAATAAACCATCTTCCATCATCATTTTCATTGTGTTTTTATATGACCTACCTTCGGGGTCTAAAACGTCATTAATTAGTGAATCAATATTTTCTCTCGCCTCATCGGTTAAAAATGGTTCATCGAGACTTACTATTCTTTTGTTTATACTGAAGAATTCATCACCAAAGACACCATGTTTGGTCACACCTGTTAGAATGTTCTTATATAACCAATTATGTTTATCTTCTTCAAATAGTAAATTTGTTCTCTCTAAAACTTCTTCAACTGTAACTGTTCTGCTCTTTATTTCAGGAAACAACGACAACAATCTTTTTGGTCCCATACTTTTTATCCCTGATATGTTATCAGATGGGTCACCACATAACATTTTCACTAATTTCACATTATCAATATGAATAGGTTCGTGGTCGTAAATTATCGTGTCATTTACTTTGTAAAGTTTTTGATGTGAGGGATTAAAAATTTGTGTATTTTCTGAAACTAATTGAGTAAGGTCTCCGTCTGAAGAATATACTATTTTAGTTTCAGATGGTGAATTTTGGGTGTAGTATGCAATACAATCGTCCGTTTCACAATATTCATATTCACCTTGTCTAACATAAAGTTCTTCAAGATATTGTTTTATTCTACCTCTTTGATAGGTGTAGTTGTCAAGTTCTTCTTCACTTCTGATTCTTTGTTTTCTGTTTTCCTTATAAAGGTGGTAAATTTGTCTTCTTGATTGTGAACCATCTTGACCATCCCAAAAAACAACTATTTTATCTAAATGATAAGTCTCAAACGCTCTTCTAAGAGTATTAACAAAATGGTAAATTCCACCAATGTGTTTTCCTTTATAGAAATGGTTCTTAAGACCAAAGAAACCAATCGTAAGTAAATTATCGCCATCAACTAATAATACGGACATTTATTTTTTTTTATTCGTCATCATCTGACGAGATTTCTGTTTTGAATCCCAATTCACTAACATCCGCAACTTTCTCACCGAATAGTTTACTGATGTAATCTAAATTTTCTTTTGCATATTCTTGAATTGATAACTTTTCTTCTGCCGATTCTTTTGCCTTCATGAATCCGTGTGGAGTTACCATAATTTTACCATCCGCAAAACCAATACCGTTAACGTGATTCTTCATAATAGAAATCTTTGTTCTACTTGCGAAGTTTACATCACGTTTATTTCTTGTGATTTTGATTTTGGTTGTACCAGCACCTTTTTGATTACCAAATAAGAAAACTAATGTCGAGTTTAACCAAATGGCTTCTCCACCTTTTGCTTTAATTTTTGGTTGACCAAAAGGATTGTCGGGTAATTCAACCCAAGGTTGGTTTACGATGATAAGAGTATTTGTATACTGTTTATCTGTTCTTCTTGAACCTGAAATACGTTGGTTGATACCCATACCTATTTTATCAGCAAGAACCGATGCATTGTGTTGTTTACCACCTTTACCTTCGAATGTCATCTTACAAGGAACAGAACCAACTGAATCCCATAAGAATAAAATATCGTGAGGAATTTCACCTTTTTCTTGTGCAGTTAAAACATCATTGATGAAATCGGTGATTTGTTCAATGTATTCAAAATCACTATTAAAAAGATAAAAATCATCTTCTTTATTGAATCCCATTAAAACAGCATGGTCCCAATTCCATTTTTGTTCTGTAATAATAAACACAGGTAATATTCCTTTCTTTTGAGCATCAACCGCAGCCTTAACAAGTGCCGTTGTTTTTCCTGTGTCACTATGTCCTAAAAACATATTAATGTGTCCAATTGCAGGACCAGGAATTCCTGTTGCATCTAAGAAAGCATCCCCTAAATCTAAAAAACGGTCCGCTTTGTATTCGGCCTCTTTAGAGTATTTTTTCTTTATTGCACTAAAATCATTTTTTTTAATTGCCATATTTTTGAGTTTTGAAAAATATGTCCCCGATATTTTTACATCAGGGACATATTAAGTATTAATTAAAATGGTAAATCTTCATCAGCTTCATCATCACCTTGTGGGTCAACTACAGTTGTTACCTGTTTAGGTGCTGCGATAACTTCTTCAGCTTGTGAGTTAGATACCCATTTACTACTGTTTGAATCCCAACGAGGAACTTCTCCTTTGGCAACCATTTCTAAGTAGTCTTCACCTTTCTTAGAATAAACATCTGACCAAGTCAATTCATCTTCAACCCAACTTTTTGATACGTCAGAATCAACATGAAGTGGACTTGGGTCGTCATTTAATACAGAGTTAATTACTGTATATTCTTTACCTGTACCAGCCTTTGTTAATGACAAAGATAAAATCAAGTCACGACCAGTTTCAGGATGGGTAACATCTCCCTTATTTTTGAAGATTGGGAAGATTTTATCGATTACACCGTCACCTTTATGATTGTGTTTAAATCTCCAAAATTTAACACCATCTTGTTCGTGGTCACGGTCAATTACTTTAACGATGTAAAATTTACGTGAACGATACTGACGAGCTAATTCTCTATCAGATTCTACACCTGTCATCATTAAACTGTCATAAACTTCGTTTAACGGTGAACGTTTTCCTTCTTGTTTTGGGTCATATAGCTTAACCCATTTTCCATCTACCTGTACTTCATGGAAATACACCTCTACAAATGGTGAAGAACCATCTTTAGTAGGTAAAATACGAATACGTCTTTCTTCACCTTTAGAACCTTTCGGTAATACGGTTGTGAAATACTTCTTCATTCGGTCCTCTTGAGACACTTTGTTCGCGTTGCCACTTGTGGCTTGTTTGTTTTTCTCGTACTGAGCCAGTACTGCATCAAATGTTGACATAATAGTTAAATTTAAATTAATAAAATCATTGTATCTAAAATATACATAAAAAAACCCGAATTGTAAAATCCGGGTTAAGTTTTTTTTGAAAGTTTTTTCTTACTCCATTGTGAAAAGATAAGAATATTTGTTTACTAATCCAAGTATTTCATCTCTTAAGTTTAATAAATCTGTATCGGTTGGGTCTAAATCGTCACTCATTTGTACTAAAGCTTGTCTAACAGTATTAACCAATCCTTTAATATCAATATCCGATAAATTATTCAATTGGATTGTGTTTGTTTCATCATCCAAAATAAATCTACCGTATTTTCCCATGGATTGTTCAACAAATTTGTCGATTAGGGGTCCTAAATCGTCATAAAAGTCACCAAAGGCCTCATGTCTAGCGATACCTTTTGTTTGCCAATGACAAATTTTCATTTGTAATTGTAACCCCAATAAAAAGTTTACATTAGAATTTAAATTCATCTTCGGATTCTTCAGGATTAAAGCTCTTTTTTATTGTATCAGGTGAGTACCCATCAATTTCATCCTTTGTTAAAACATACTCATTTTTTCCTGTTGCTTGCATTTCACCTTGTTTACTTGTGAAAAATTGTTGTGGACTTTGATTAAACGGATACGAATCAAGGGAACGCATTTCAAGTTTCTCTTGTGGTGTCGGTTCCTTAATTGTTTCAATTTTTTGTCCTAACATATCAATTTTAGATATAACTGAGTCCATTTGGGATAGTTTTTGTTCTAAATCAGATAATTTAGTAAAAACATCATCCATTTTACTCACCACTTGTGAGTGGTCTTCTTTATTGTTATCTATATCATTTTTGATACTTTTAGTCATATTAACTAAATCTGTAATATCAATTTCTTCTGTTGATTCGGGTTCAGTTAATGCCGGTGGTTCAGGTGAATCAACTGGTGGTTCAACTGCCGGTGTATCTTCTACAGGTGGAACATCACCAATCGGTTCTTCCGGTGTTGGGAGTGCGTCCTGTTCCATAATCATTTTCTTACTATACTTGTTAATTTCTCTATAACGATTAACAGCTTCTTGTAATTTTTTCTCTAACATGGCTTAATCTTGTAATAATTGTCTACCGTCATCGGTAATATACTTTTTATTTATTCTTTCGACGATACCGTCTTTAGACCTTATAATATAACACTCTCCTGTTGTCATATCACACTCTTCTCTTTCCATTCCGTCTTTAGAAACATTCTTAACGTTTTTTGGATTTAAGAATTGGTCAATACTATTTTTTAAATTAGAATTTTCCATACTTTTCTATATAAATATCCCAAATATTGTTATTATTCTTATTTTATTCTAAAATAAACCACATCACCCTCGTGTAATGATAAGTCTTTCATTAATTTAACTGACATTCCGATTCCAAATCCTGAAACATTAGGTCCAACATTAATTGGTCCCTTCACATCACTTGGTGTAATTGTTGAAACAGTTAATGGTGATATCGTAATTGGTTGTGATTTACCATTTGGATTAAGGAATTCTGTTGTTCCTGAAATAATTTTATCGGGAGTTATCACATCGGATAATTGGAATTTAATTGAATAAAAACTATTCGAATCGGTATATTGTTTAATGTCAGACCAAAATATTAAATCTTTATTTTGTTCTCTTCCTGTAACCGAAATCGTTTTATTTTTAACTCTTGTTATCACACTCATAGTGATGTCATCTGAGATGGTATATTTACCGTCAGTAGAACCCATTCGTGCAACAACTGCTCGATACCATGTTTCATTATTGTATCTTACTTTTTGAATGTATTTCTCGTTGTTGTACCCATTGTATGGTATACCAAATTCCGTAACTCCAACCTCAGGTAATAAAACTTCACCCTCAATTTTAATTGTACCTCTATCTGTTTCAAAGTTACCTTGTGATGTACTTATCGACTCTATTGTTCCACTTTTTTCATTTTGGTCTTTCACAACACTAATTGCTTTTGATAAAATCTTATCAAATAACGGTCTGTAACTTGACATAAATGAATCTTCAGGGTCAGGTAATGACGCTAAAGGTATTCTTGTTCCCTTAAAATTGGTGGTTATGTTATTCCCCTTTATGTTGTGTGAAACTTCTGTTATCCAATACGAACCTCTAAACATTGGAACGTTTTTAAGATAAAAGAACATTGTTGGTTGTATCATAACATTACCCATACAACTAACTTCACACGCATAAGATGCTTGTCTATAAATGTCAAATAGACCAATATCAACATTGTATGTTCCTGAACCGGATTCGGACCTGGCTAAATTTTCCATAACAACGAATGATTCCGTTGTATTTCTAATTGTTGATTGGTCAAGTTGTACACCTTTGAAAATTCCTTGATTTTGGTCACCAAAGCTCACTTCAAACGCCACGACTTTATTTGACTTACTTAATTCTTCAGTATTAAACACTTCAGGTAATGTTATCAATAATGGATTATTATTAACATTTGAAATGTTAAAACTATCATCACTAAACTTATAGTCTTTACCCATATCGGATAAATGTTTAGATGTTGGTCCTGTATATTGAATAACAATTTTTGGTGATGATTCTTGATAATCCACCTCTAAGAATGTCCCAAATAGGTTTTGTGCAACGGTTGATGATGGTGTTATTTTAGATTTAGTGGTTATGTTATTACCATAAAAATTCACATAAGCAGGTAGTGCCCTCATATCAAATCCTGTACCTTGTATTAACATGGATAATGTTGAATACAAATTAGCTTTGTCATTTTTAGGGTCTAAAATTGAGACAAACCTATCTAAATTTAAATAAGCCTTATCTCCAATATCTTTGTTCGCCTTATCTAAAAATAAAAATTCTTCCATCAACAATCTTTGACCGATAGAATTTCCTGCTGACCATTTGTCGTTAAATGATTTGAAATTATTATATAACTCAACTTTAAGGTTTCTATTATTATAACCATCAACAAAATTAATAGGTTTATAACTCTTTTCAACTTTAAGACTTGTAAACTTATTAATTAATCTATCTAAGAAATAATTTAACCTATTGTTTGAACCTCCAACTAATGTAGAGGTCGTTTGTCTGTCAAAAATACTTGTCTTCACATAATTGATAAAATCACTCTTTACCAACGTATAACTTGGTGTTGTTCTGATTTTACTTTTTAACCATCCCGCAAAAATCATTGATAACGGTCTTAATCTCAATATATTATTTTCACTTAACTCAATGTTATATAAATTAAAGAAGTAAACATATGGATTTGTAATGTTACCTATTGATGTTCCACTTATTGATTCAGTATTACCTATATATAAATCAATGTATTTTTGATTAGATGCAACTTGTGATGAACTATAACTACCAAATGATAACGTATTACCAGTTTCACCAATAAACCATTCTAAAACATATGAATCCAATTCTTTTGGATTACCTAATGTTAATTTTATTAAATTGTTTGTTGATAAAATTTCAGTAGTAACTTCTTCTAGTCTCTCAACTTGTCTTTGTTTCAATTGGTTGATTAATTCATCAACTGATAATGCATCATCACCAGATTTTTTTTCAATTGTTACTATTTTTTTAAGTAACATTTGGAAGTTTTGGTATTTTGCGTTCTCAAATTTTTTATACTCAACTTCTTGTTTCATGTTTTCAGTTGAAAATTGTAAAAATGTGTCTTCGAACTGTTCTAAAATTTTTGGACTAAATGTTGCAATTAAATCAATAACTTTTCTATAGTTTTCACTTATACTAAATTTATTATCTAATTTTCTATCTGAGGTGTTTAAACTTTTTAAATATTCACCTGTGTTATTAAATGTTACACCACTAAAATCTGAGTTAATATATTCATCTTCCCAAATGATTCTATTATAAATTTGTTGTCCTCTAAGAAACGTATCGTTATTTAAATCGATAGTTAACGGATTACCCACAATTAATGGAATATTAACTTTTCTGTCAATATGTAAGTTATCACCATCACATGGTAATAATGTGTACCAATTTTCGGTTGTCAAAAATTTAGAGTTGTCCACCAATTGTGTCCAATACTGTAAATTATTTTGTGACCTTAACCTAACTTTAATTGCACCAAGACTAACGTTATTCTCAAAAGATGTGCTACCCGATATAGTACTAAAATGGTTATAACCATTTACTATTTGGTGATATATGGCATCATAATATGGATGGATACCGACGTCTTTCCCACCTGCATATGAAACAAATTTACCTTCTAATTGATAGATATTCTCACTTAAATCTAAATCGGGTACATCAAAAAATGTTTCTCCCGATATGTTTGTCGAAACATAATTGGTGTCTAAAAACCCATCTAATATATCTTCACCTTCTAATAAGAATTTCTTGTATCTATGATAAATTGACCCCCATTTAACCATTAAATGATATGGTATAAAATGGGTTGAGCCGACTTCTCTAAAAAGAGAAGATACTCTTACTTTTTTTGTGGGACTATTACCGAAAAGAGTGTAATCTTCTAAATCAACAAATGGTAACGAATTTAAAAGTAGATATGCCGAACCACTATACTTTGAATAACTTCCTGTTTTGTTAAAATCAGAATATAACTGTTTGTGAAAGTATGGTGTGTTAAGAATGTTTGTACTATTTTCATTTACATCAATTTTCAACTTAAAAATATTTTCTAAAAACGGATAGTTTTCTTTAATATAAAAAAGTGAATCGGGAGATGATGTTACCAACCCTTCTGTTTGGTCAACAAATAATGTTTTATTAAATTTTAATTCATCATCTGTAAATGATGTTTTATTTAAATAAGTTAAATATGTATCAGAATTATATGGAAAAATGTCTTTTCGATACGGTTCAGGTGTATACGTCTCAATATTTTTCTTTAACATTCCATATAACGACATATCAACAGATTTCTTTTTTTCTTCTGTCGATGGTCTATATTGTTCAATATTAAATGGAATATCTACAGTATCCCTAATGTAAGATGTTGTTGGTATTGAATCTTTGAAGTACGGATATCTTTCAAAAGGTGATAAAGATTGTAAATACTCAATGAATTGAGTTGTACCTGTAACACTTTCACGTAAAATATCTCGTAATTCATATTCATCTACTGTTGTATTGTCAATAGAAGTGAATTCAATATCAGCCAATTCATTTAACGTCTCTTTCGTAAAAGAGTCGACCAATGTAACTTGTTTTATTCTTTCATAAATTTCATACAAAAATGAAACCAATGTTTTACTTGTATATGGTATGAAGTCGTTCACCGTAAATAATCCACTTATCTCATTGATGTTAGATTTTGGTGCATCGGATTCAAAAATATAATTAATTTGATTTACACCACTTTCTTTTTCGGTATTGGGGTCGTTCTTATTAGTTGACACTCCAATAAATTCTTCTACGAATTCAACCTCAGGCCATAACGACCTATTATTCGATTGTAAAATAGATTGTAATTCAGGTTCACCTGGATAAGCAATAATTTTTTGTTTATTACCCGGTGAATCTTTTTTTATTTCAGGCCAAGGGTAAATTGAATCTCCAACGGTTTCTTTGTTAAAGTTTTTTATTTTCTTTTTTCTATCATTTGAAACGTTGAAAGCATCGACATGTACTCCCTTCATTAATCTAACGTACACCTCTGCGTTTGCCAAAATAACGGCAAATAAATTTCTAACTGTTGGGTCGAAACCAATTCCTCCTTTACTTTCGTCTTTAATGACTTCGTTCATTTTTTTCTCAATCTCAGTTTCAACTTTGTTTCTTTGCTCAATAAAAGTCTTTTTTATTTCACGTATATCAGAAACAAGTTTATCAATTGAGATAAAGTATTGTTTTTGGTATTCTAAAACATATGGTTTAACACCATTAAGTGTCTTTGAAAGTAGATTAGTTTTAATATTAACAGCCTTTGGTCCGTCTTTTTTAAAACTATTGAAAACCTCTACTTCAGTTTTTAATGACTTATCGTAAATTGTTAAAAGATACTCTAAGGTTCCATTATTGTTACCGAATATTTTAGTAGTATCTGATTTGTTTGTGGATGATAAACCGTAGTAACGTATCGTTTCTACTTCACCGTTTGATTTTTTTATTTCCTCATCCTTATATAGTGAGGTTAATAGATTACTTCTACCCCAACCTTGTACTGCCTTTTCAAAATTATCAAGTTCTGTGTTGTAACTCTTTAAAGACGATAAAACTTTAGGATTAATAACACTATCAAAAATTTCTTTTTCTAAAATTTTATCTAAAGATTGTGCAATAACACCAATTTCCCTTAATGTTTTAACAGGAAAATTTTGCGGTATTAATTTCTTTTGTTTCATTTCATCATAAACGGATTTCAATATTGAATATCCCTTTGACGACCTTGAAACTCTTTTTTCTCTTCTACCTGTCTTTTCGTTGAATTTTGTCTCAACTTCCTTTTCTCTTATGAACATGTAAGGGGAGTTAAGGATTCCTTTTAACGGTATGTCATTCATAAACGCATACGTTGAGCCGACGAATGATGTTGTTATTTCGAAATTACCGTTACCCTCATTAAATCTCGTATTAAATTTTACTAAATGTAGTCTATATCTAATTGCCTTACCATAATAACCTTTTACTGTTAAATAAAATATTGGCCAAGGTATATGAAAAAATGCATGATATGGTGAATTTTCGGGTGAATCAAAAAGTGTCTTACCTCTTACGTCAATAAAATTAATATTGACTTGGGGTATGAAGTTTGCACCTTTAACCGATATTGTCATACTATCGATACCAAAAGATTGACCCGTAGAATCACTATTTTGGTAATCGTCTTCAATATTAATTGTGGATTCGTTTTTTCTTGGTTTCTCTACGTAAGCATCTGTCCAACCACTTGTATAATCTTTATCTTGTGTTTGACTACTTAAAAAATTAAAAGTACCCTTAGCAATACTTTTTAAGGTGCTTGTCTCATTTCCTGAACTTAATATTGACCTTGGTACAATATCAGCCTCAAGATTGACATACATTACTAAATTCTCTTGTTGGATGTTTCTTGGTTGTGCCTCACCATTTACCAATACACTATTAGGGTCGACATAAATCAAATTGTTTTGGTCGACCTTAATTAATATTTTCTCGGTATTAGATAAATCATTGTTCCCCATAATATAAGTTATACAAATCTACACCTCTTTTATAATCTTGTAAAGAGCTTACCAACGGAAAAGGTACTCTTAATATAAAATTATCAGGAATTTCAAATTCATTAGTTCCTGCAAGTGGGTTAGCCAACATTATTAACCAACCAAAAATTGGTGTTCCGTAAAATTCTTGGGATAGTTTATCGAGTCTATCTTTAGTTTTTTTGTATTGGTGATACTTGTCAGACGATTTAATGGGAAGTTCAATTCCCGGTACAATTCTGAAATTACCATCCTCTACGAAAAACTGATATCTATCGAAGTATTCTCTACTCATTTTTTAATTTTATAAAAATTTAGTTTATCGTTCGAGATGTTAACTTTCGGTGATAATATCTTTTTGATATCATCAACAGAACCGTTTGTCTCAGTATTTTCTTCAGTTACATTTATTTTGAAGGTAACTTTCGTGTCATTCTTTCTGCCTTTAAATTTTTTAAATTTAAATTTCTTAGTATCTACTGTTGTAGTAAATTTCTCGAATCGTTTTTCAAGTTTTTTGATGGTTTTTTCGTCAAAAATTGTTTTGTCAACACCAAAAACATCATTCATTATTAACTTCATATCGTCTTTTAATAATACAGATAATACTTCAGTAAGTACAGATGTACTAATTGTTGGACTAAAGAAGTTTATTGAGGTGTCGTCCAAATCTTCGTACATTTTTTCGGTATTGTTTGTGATGTACTCAATATTTGATTCAATTTCATCGTATATCATGTTAGAAGTGTACCCTGATAGTGAACTTTTCATCGTCATCTCACCTTCTATTTTGGAATCATAACCATATTTTATTAAAAAGTTAGTTCTGTCGAAAACATCAACAATTTCATTTCTTGTTTTTTCAAAATCAGAATTAGTCAATAAATTAGAACTTTCATCTATTTTACTTCCAATTAATTTTTTAATATATGGGTTTAATAATTCGTTGGCCTTGTTTATTTTAGGTTGTGTTAATTCTTTATCAAACCCAAATATCTCACAAAGATTAGAATTCTCTATTGAGTCCGTAATTGAACTTTTAAACTGTCTTTGTAGTACTGATAATTCCCTTCCCTTTCTATATTCACCAAACAATTGAATTGATGTTGGTGAACCTAATAATGAATCATAAACGTCAAAATTATTAATTGTTCTGTACGTTGGGTGTAAAAACATTGACGATACAATTGGACCATATTTTGTAACAATATTATTGTATAATTCATCATATTGTGTAAAATAATTCTCAGTTAAAGTATAAGAACTTTTTATTAAGTCGGTATAATCTAAAAACGAGTCCGTTAATACACCAATATATGTTCCTTTCGTTAATTCGTTTCCATCAGTTTTATTTTCACTATCTGGTGCGTCTTGTCTTGGTTTTAAAATTTCTTCTAAAAATTCTTTAGTATATTCAGGACTAACCCCACCTAATAATCCATTAGAAGATATTGACCTTTCATCATACATTTCGGTGTTAGCATAAAAATTAGAAGATAACGCATTTTGCAATCTTTCAATTGGTTTTTCTAATCCTTGTCCACCGATGAAATTAATCTGTAATGAAACATTTGCAATCATAGGTTGTACTCCAATACCTTCAGGATTTAAGTCCCATGTTGCATCATCAAATGTTATATTAACATCTCTAATGATTATTTTTGAGTGATAAAAATCACCAACCCTAAGTACACATATCGGTGGTGGACCAAATGTAGTATTTCTAGCATTTAAATCTTTCTCATCTGATATTCCTTTAATAGGTATAGTGTCTCCCGGTCTAATACATTGTTGGACAAATGTTAATCTTGCATTTAATCCTTCAGGTGTTGTTGAGTGGAAACCTGGATGGAAATACTTTAATTTTTCTTTTAATGATTTAAACACAACAGGGTCACTCTCTTCAAGTTTTTGAAAATAGTAACATTCTGAAAGTGTTTTCATTATAATCCTCTTTATTGGGTCAATTGGAATTCTTTTTCTTTTTGGTGTTGATTCAATTGTACCGTCAGGAACAAGTCTTGTTCTTGTAGGTGTACCCTCAATTGGAGTTGGTTTTTCGTCAGTTTGTTTATTAAGTTTTGGTGTGTATTTTATTCTAACACTAGATTGTCTACAACCAAATGCAACAGGTGCAACATCTTTTAATGTTTTACCATTATAAACAAATTGGAAATTTTGTTTTCCACAATTTTGATTTCTTTCATTTACATATTCTTCTCCTGCAGATAATGTTTTAAAAATTATCTTCCCTTCTCTTTCTGTGTAACCTAAGTCTTTAAAAGAAACTTCAACTTCAACTTCACTAGTGGTAGATTTACTACCACTAACTGTTGTTGGCCATTTTATTGTTGGGTTCGCACCACCATTCTTTAATTTATCAACAATATCTAAAACGATACTGTGACTTCTTCTCAACGAAAGTTTATAATTATATCCATTATCGGCAACAGCGGATGTTGACGATAGGATACCGACTGTAATATCTCCAACTGTACCACCCGATATGTCATTCTTTAAAGTCCCTAATTTTGTACTATATTCGGTATATCCCGAAAACGCCTCGTTAAATTCCTTTTGTAAATCGTTCTTAATGGTTGTAATAAATTGTTCAGCTTCAGAAGATGTGATTGTTGGTTTACCATGTAAAACATTTTTATCATTTTTTGCGGCTTTACTATTACTTGTGGTACCCGTGTATAATTCTCTAAGAACCTCATCTAATTGATTGATGGTGGTTCCTGTATAATGTTCATTATGAATAACATTATAATATGTTTCATACTTACTTGTTGCAGTTGTTTTTGTACTTCTTTGGTCGGGATTATCGTTTGCGAAATTTAAACTCAAATTAATCTCTAACGGAAGTTGTGGTTTTGGTTCGGGTTTTGGAACAGGTTGTGGTTCAACTAATTCATCAGTCTCGATTCTATATTTTTTAATTAATTCAGTATCAGTTTTCTTTTCAAGATACTCCTTAATTAACTTAGCATCTTCCGCAGTAATTGTTGAGTATCTTCTAATTAAATCATAAAAATCTAATTCTTCACATCCTGCAAAAAACGCATTAATGTAGTTGTCAGCCTCTTCATCTGACATTCCTTTAAAATGTTCTTTAACTAATAAATTTAAAATACTTGGGTGGTCAACAACAACTTTAAATGATATTTGACCACTTCTTTCCGTATTTTGATATGTGTATATTGGTTCTGGTCTTCCTAAAAATGTATTTGATTCCCAACGTGCATTATTTTGTTCACTCACCTTTAAATCATAAGGTGGGAACCACATAACTCTACCACCATTTGGACCTCTTTCACAATATGGTAAATCATTAACAGTAAAACCCGGTGTATTCGATGATTTCCAAGCTAAGTTTTCAATTGAAAACATGTATTTTTTAGCATAAAACCCATCAACACCTTTAGCCATATTCGTACTACCAGCAAAATCACGTTGACCATTAGACATTGGTGCAATGTTTAAATTCCAAGGAGTTGACATCACACTACCGTCAAACTTTCTAATATTACCCGTTCGTTTCATTGTGTCAGAATAATTAAAGTACGACCTGTCTTTAGTCCATACTCTACAAAATTCAACCCCACTCTCTTCTCCTGTGAATTTATCCGTATATTTTACCGCAGAACCTCTTGACATTAATACATCACCCTCTCTAAAGACTCTACTTGTTTGGTCAATAACATTTGCAACATGTGAACGTGATGCACCACCATCTGTTGGTAGTGTTTCTAAAATTTCCTGTGTATATCCTAATATGGAATCTTCTCTAAATGAAAAATTATTAGAAAGTGAATCAGATATTTCTGTTTGTTGACTATCCCATTCTTTATTGTTTACTCCTAATTTATTTTTTGATTTAGAACTAATCCAAGTTAATTTACCACCTAATCCACCACCTTCACTAACATTTAATTTTCTTTGGAATAATTCGGCTTGAACTGGGTCAAACATTAAACTTAAGTAATAATTACTACGAACGGTTCTATCGTTAAAATCGTTCATGGCGTACTTAACATCGTTACCTCTGTCATCACCAATATATGCAACACCCCTTGGTGCTTCGACACCTAATAAGTTTTTCACTCCTTGAGCGGCTTGGTCAACAAAGTTGAATATTTTTGAACTGTTTTGTGACCTAGCAGTTGTTGTATAATTTGGTGCATATTTTGAATACGATAAATTATCATATAGTACAGATTTTTGACCATCTCCCATATACTCAATCAATAAATCTGATGGTTTTCTTGAAAGTTGTGGTCTTCTTTGTATTCCTAATAATGAACCTAATGCACCTGTAACATCCTGAAAAACTTTACCTAACTCGGTATTAGCTACAGGTCTTATATTAATTGGGTTTCTTGGGTCAGTTAAATAATCACCCGGTATTTCAGACCATGGTAATGTTAATCCAGCCGCAACTTGAACAAAGTCAATTACCTTTCCGGGTAATGTTTTTGCAACTGTTATTTTATTATTTGGTTCGACCAATGGTTCTCTACCTGTAATAATATTTGATGCGGTTGCGGTATTACCGTTTAAAGCGTCTAATAGTCTAACTCTACCGTTTGTTGATGCACTTATATTTTGTGCAACTCTCGATAATACGGGTCCGTCAGAGCTCGATAAGTATCTACCAGCAAACCTCATTAATTCAGATTCCCTATCTAAATTATTTTGATTAAATACACCTATTAAAGTGTGGTCTTGTATTTCAAAATAAGGGTATAATGATAAATTAGCTCTTCTTGGTAAAGTGTTTAATTCTTCTCTTACTGAATATTCTAATGGTTTATATACATTACCATTCGATACTTGTGTTAGTTGAGTTTGTCTATTGTCATCGACACTACCTAATTCAATATTTGCTGTGTCACTTAAATTTTGAATAGAATAATTACCTGAGGTATATGTTTGAGGACCATTTGGTTGGTTCAAAGTTTTACCTAAGATAAAATCTCTAAATCTTTTTGTTGAATCAAAATCTAAGTATGTTGGCATTATTTTCTTTTACTAATAAATAGGTATAATTAAAAAATTATTGTGACGTATAAGGATATAAGAAACTTCCTTCTTGTCTACTAAGTACGTCATTCCATATCGATTGGGAACTTGTCATACTTCTTTCAACGGCATCCATCACAGGTTGAGTATGTTTCAGTGTTAATTGATGTTCAACTACTGTTTTTTGTGGTTGTTGTTGTGTTTGGGCCTCTTGTTTTTTCCTATTTTCTAATTCTTTTTGTTTTTCAAGTGTCATATTACCACTCGTATCACCAAATCTAACATCAGCCGTCTTCATTTTAAGGTCAATGTTAAATTTATTTTTTAACATGGTTTCCATCTCACCTAACCATTCGACACTATTTCTACCCATTTCTTGGGTTTCTTTTGCAATACTTTTTAAATCAAAACCCGCAATATTTCCTGCGGCCTCCGCAGCCCTACCTCCTTGTAATCTTAGGTATGCCGCAACAAAATTGACGTCTCTTTTAATGTTTTCAATAGCAGTTGCTTGATTTCGTACAATATCGTTTTCACTTAATTGTTTGAATTCATCCTGATATTGCATTAATAGTCTTGCTTGATTCTCATCTAAATCCTTTAACGCAATTTCATTTTTACCAAATTTTTCTTTTAAAAATTCACTTTGTAATTCGATAGTCATTTGACCACCTTTCATTTGTGCCAAATTAGTGATGAATCTTTGTTGGTCTTCGTCTAATCTTAAACCTCTTGATAATAATTCACCAGCTGCAGAACCTCTTTCAGCAGCAGCTATTGCTCCTTTTGATAATTCTTGGTAACTAATTCCTAAAGAATCGGCCATTGCCTTAGCTCTTCTCAAATTAACCCCCGTAATTTCAAATCTACCTTGTTCTGTGTTATATGTTGCTAAACCGCCAGCGGCACCGATTAATGCATCTTGTAATCCTTCCACATTATTTGTGGCCATATACATTAATTTAAGTGGGTCATTAAAATCACCGATAGCACCACCTAAAACTTGTAAATTCGCCGATAAATCAATCGCCCCTTCTGGACTCATCACTTTTTCAGCGATTTTAAAAGTCTCCTCCATACTCATTCTAAATTCGGTAGCCTTTCTAACCATATCAGAGAGACCATTAATACCGTTTTTAAAACCGTATTCATTTAGTTTACCTATACTTTTTGATAATTCTAATGTTGTTGTTTGTGCTCTTAAACCTAATTGTAAAGAACGATTACCCGCTTCGGATATTTTTTCTTGTGCATCTGCAGCACCTAAACCCACTTTTTCAAATTCGGGATACATTGCAACTAAATCTTGTAAATTACCAACATATGCGGCAGCAATTTCTCCAGCCCTTTCAAAGGTTTGTTGATTAATTAATGCAAATCTACCTGTTTGTGTAACTAATTTAGTTGCCGATTCTGCTAATTCACCAAAACTAATACCAAGTTGTAGTAATCTTGGGTTAGCTTTAGTCACTTCTTCTCTAAAATCTTTTGATAATTGTCCTGTTAGACCAGCCTCAGCATTAACTTTTTCAAGTAATGCTGTCTGTTGTTCAAAATATTCACCTAAACTTTTACCAATAATATCAACTAATCCGCCACCAATTGAACTTAAATCTTTTAATTTACCTGACGCACTATCATAAAATAAACCAAAAGCATCACTAACTCCAATCATTTCTTGTTGTAATGATGAAAATGATTTACCAGCTTCTTGTGTTTTTAACGCCTCTTCAAGAGTCCCAATCCCCTTTTCTAAAAGATTTCTTTTTGGTTTGGGACTATCGGTACCACTTGTGGTTTTCTTTGTATTTTGAAATCCTTTGTAGTTTGATTCAACTTTTGCAGCATCGTCGTTTGGAAACGCGTTTTTCAGTTCCTGTAATGTTGCATTCGGATTTTTCTCCAACCATTCTAAATGTGTCATACCTATAAATAGATTTAATTATTATTTTCTAACTCAATAATGTATTCTATATAGTATCTTCTCACATATACAGGCATAGAGAGGATATCCCCATATGAGAATCCTTTTCTAACCAAAAATAAAATTTCTGATAGTTGATTTTTCTTATAATCCGTAGAAAGGGCGAAAAAACTCAACCCCGAATCCAATAAAAAATTGGACATCTTCTCCTGACGGGGCTTTTGCTGTTCTGATTAAATCTAATCCTGGTTTATTTTCATTCACATATTTTCTAAAATCTTGTGAATCTTTAATTGGTAAATTTTGTACGAAGTTGTGAATGTTCATCATTTCTCTGTTGCCTGCAACAGATTTAATCATCATTTCTAATCTTTTTGTCATAATTGGTGCAACACCAACCCCATTCCATGATTTTTCAATTTCTTTTAAATCATTCTCTTGTTTTTGATTTAAAAACTTAAAAGTAATTTCAATTTTACTTTTTTCCATGTAGTATTTGTACTCACTATTTGCATCAGGTGTCAAATTAAATTCTTTAAAATTTAAATCTGAGATATCAACTCTTGTTTCAAATTCTTCATTTGTTTTTGGGTCAGTAAGAGAAACCGAATACTCTGAACCAAATGCTGTGTTTCTTAAGAAGATTAAAATAGCCTGTCTATCTTCATCAACCAAATCATCAACATTGATATCTCTATCCAATACTTTTCTTTTCAAAAGTTCACTAACAATTTGATTTGTTTGTGTGATGTTTGGTGATGCTAAAATATTTTCGTCAGCAGCGGTTAAATAAGCCACTCTAACTGACTTTTTATTATTTTGGTAATGAATCCCTCTACTTGGGAGTTCAACCACGTCATAAGCAACGTTTGGGTCTATTACAAATTGTTCCATAGTATGAAATATATTAAATAACTATAAAATAGTAAAGTTTTAAAAATAAAAAACCAATAACCAATTAGACAGATTTACTAATTTGATTATTGGTTTAGTACAATATAGAGTTAGTGAGTATTAATACACTTGAATACATCTATCCATTCTTAATGAACATTGGATAGTCGCTAATTCGTCTTGGTTGTAGTTTAATTCACCGAAATTTAAATTTGTGATGAAAGTACCTTGAAGAATCCATTTTTCAACCACAACACCTGTTGGGTCTAACATTTCAATTTCAATATCTTTTTTATATCCAGCAGCATAACCCATTCTACCTGTAACTGATTCAGCATGTAAACGGAACCACTCCATTAATGCTTGTGAAGCCGAAGGTCCAATTGGGTCTTTAAATGTTACTTGCATTTCTTCCCATTCGAATCTACCAGCAACATATGTTGAAGTATTCAAGAAAGGAATTGCTACTGAGTTGATTTTTGCTTTAGGACGAGCGGCTGAAGTTACGTACCACTCATTGATACCCAAAGATGAAGGGAATCTAACAATAAACCTGTTGACTCTTTTCGGTTCATAAGGAACCGGCATTTTCATTAGTAAATCTGCCATTTTGTATTTGTTAAGTTTTTATTTATTCTTTCTTATAAATATATCCCAAATCGAAATAATTATTTTTTAACTTTTTTCTTACTTGGGCTTGATTTTATCAAAAATTTTATTTAGTTTTTTACTAGGCTCCAGTATAATAAGTTCTAGTATATTTCTTTATTATTATATAAATACTAGAATAACTAGTTCCAGTATACTGGGTAAGGTATAAAAGTATAATTATTATAAAAATTGGTTCCGCGTGGAACATTTAAATCTCCACCATCAGGTGTAAACATAAAAAAAGGGTCCAATTGGACCCTTTTCATTTTATTATAGTTGTTAGATATTTTCAAATGATGCTCCTGTTGGAGTGATAATGAACTCTACGTCTATAAATTCAAGTGCTCTTGTAGGTTTAATGTAGATTTTACCTCTTAATGTGTTTGAATCAATGTCCTCTGGGTCATTAGATACAGTTACACGGAATTCAGTAAGACCTCTTTCCTTTTTAATTGCTTCAAGAATTGGATTCACTAATCTTAAGAATTCATTTCTAACTTGTTCGTCATTTTGTTCAAATAACAATCTAACCGCAACCGCTGAAATTAATTTTCTTGCTCTTAGTAATAATCTTCTTACGTTAATTCTATCAAGTGCAGATTCTCTAACTTGAAGGGTTTTGTTACCCCAAATTATTGTACCGGTATCTGAGAATGTGGCAATTGGGTTAATTCTTGCTTTATATAAGTCATCTCTTTCATCTAAAGTTAATTTTTTAGATGCTTTGATTGCATTTACCAAACCTCTTGAATAACCAGCGACTGCGAACCAAGGATAAGAAACGTTATCAGTTAACGCAATGTTTTTAACAACTTCACCTGTTGGTGGAATGTATAATTGAGTTGCGTTATCAGTATCTCTTACTTGAATCCAAGGCCAATATGTTGCTGAATAGTTAGTATCCAATTCCACAGAATCTAATGTGTCAATTGCCTCTTCAGATGTTGTTACATTTGGTGAGTTAATAACATATATCGAATCCGCTCTATCGTTCTCAATCATGTCAATTGCTTGTGTAGTAAGAGAACTATGGTCGTAGAAGTTAATACCCGGTGTTGCGAAAACGTTAATATCAACCGCTTCAGGATTTGCAAATGTTTCGATACCCGCCAAATATGCGTAATAATCAGAATTACCTATGTTTGGTCCAAACACACCATTATTTGGTCCTGTTGTTTTATTGTTGTTATAAGTTGTCTTACCGAAAATGTATGCATCTCCATAAGTTCTAACTGTTCTATAGATATCCCATCCATCACGTCCACCACATACTGCGAATGTGAATTTACGATAACCAATATTTTCTAAAAGACCCTTATCAGTTCCTTCTAAATCATATGGAGTGGTCATAAACATTAAACCGTCCGCGGTTATACCTGTGATTGACGATGCGTTTGTAGATAAGTGGAACCCGTGTGTTACACCGGCAGCACTAACTCCTTTGAATTTTAAAACATCTCTGTCAAACTCGAAACCAACTTGTGATGATAAACCTAAAGATACTTTTCTAACTTTATCACCATTTGATAATACAGGTGTTCCGTCAGATTCGTAATACATTACGTCACCAGCTTCAAAATATGTTGTTTTATATGAAATACCACCTAATACGTTAGAACCAAATGCTGAATTGGTAGTTACACCTTTAAAACCAGCAGGGAACGCATCTGTTGGGTGATTATCCGCCATTGTTAACATCACATACTTAGAACGTAATTCGTATTCACCATCAGATGTACCAACTTTTCTTGCAACATATCCTGGCAAATCTGGATTCATTGAACATCTTGTAAATTTCTCAAGAACCACTAAATTATCATCAGTGTCGTTAAAATCTCTGATTATTAAATCAAATTCACCTGAATCTAAATTTAAATTTTGTACTGAAATTTTAACTTGGAAGTTAGCTGTCTCACCATCAGAAATTGTCATAACTTGGAACAAATCTGATACTTTACCACCACGTACTTCTGAAACAACCATTGGTGAAGCCGGAGTATCCCATTCAACTAAAAAGTCGTCTCCGTTTGATTCGTAAACTGCAGTTAAACTTAAACCTCTAATATAACCCTTATCATAAGAATTCTTTAAAAGTTTTGAATAAACTTCGTGAACAAATACAGGATATTCGTCTAATGGTTTGTCAAAAGGCTCACTACCTAAAACTTTAACAATGTATTTTGAAGATGTTGTGTCAAGTGAACATGTGAATGATTTTGCACCACCTGTTGCACCTGTTACATTTATTACAAACTCACCTAATGGATTTGTTGTGATATCACCATCAACAACATCATCCAATAAGAATTTTGAATTGTCAGTTACTTCATGTGTTAAAACTTCAGATGTGTATTGACCTCTTGTTCTTAATGCTGCAACAACAATATTGTCATAGTTTTCATTTACTTGTGCCGAATAATCATATCTTGTTACATCAAAAGATGTTGTTCCTGAGTTGAAAACAAAAAGATATGAGTATACACCCACAATGTCACCACCAGAAGTGTGGAAGAATGTATTATACCACTCTTTGTTGTTATTATTATCTTCGTTGTATAAACCAGTAAATGGTGAAACTACTTCAGTACCATTTGGAATATCTGATTCAGGTATTAAACCTATTGCAAACCAGTTACCATCTTGAGAAGCTGAGTAACCACTAAAATTATCAACGATGTATTCGGTAATCGATGTACCTAAGTGAGATGTCTTATCAGATAATTCATCATAATATGTTGAACCTGTTATTGTTACAGTTGTTGCTGACATAGTCTCAACTTCATCAGAACTGAAGTCTTCCACATCCACAATAACACCACCTAAGGTCTTGATTCCGAAAGTTTTATTTGGTTTGTAACCTGTTTTACCTAAAATTCTGGTTACGAATAATTGATTTGACTCTTGTAAATAGGATTTTGCTACATATGGTAACTCATATTTTGGATTACCGTTACCATCTTTTAATGGTGATGTTGGTCCAAAATAAGTCCTAAACTCGTCAAAATTGGATATTAATACAGGTTCAAAAGCGGGACCTTTTAAAGTCTCACCTACTAAACCTAGTGTTGTTACTCCAACGCTTTGTGCTACAAATGTTAAGTCTTTCTCTGAAGTATAGACACCAGGAGAAACGAATACTCTGTTTGAATTTGCCATTGATTAATGTTTGGTTAATTGTTTTATTACTTTATCTAATAAATATCTTTGTTTTTAGCAAAGATTTCCGTAATTTTTTTAAAAAGATACTTATTTATCTTTTTATATCTTAAACTATCTTTCTAATGAAAAACAACACTAAAAACGTTAAAATAAGTGAAAAACATCACGAAATGTTAAAAAAATATTGTGATGAAAGAGGAATAAAAATCTATAAACTTTTAGAGAAGTGGATTGACGATAATTGTAAACCCAAGAAGAAAGATTTATATGGTGATTAATAAATGTAAGTCACACCAATTCTTGAACCAAGTATTGGGGTTCCTTGTAACGTGATTTCTCGAACTCCCGTTATTTCAAATCCACCACCTTCTTCTTCAACAAGTCCATTTATATCTAAGGTAACAACACTATCAATACCATTAGTTACCTCAAATATCAATGTTGAACCATCGTATTCAAAATATTCAGTAGTCACCTGAACAGGTTTTCCGTAGTTATCTATGAAAACACTATTTCTACCTTTATAATATGTAATTGATATTAAACTACCTTCTAATGGTGGAGTTACGAACGTTATTTTTGATGTTCCTGAAATGTGAAAATAATCAACATCCCTTTCTTGTATAAGACCGTTAATGGCAACATTAAATAGTATACCGATACTTTCACCAACACTAAACGCTGTTTGCATACCATCAGCTGTAAATGTAACAACAGTGATATCAATTGTTTTATTAATATATTTTTTTTGGTAATTATTACTTTGTATAAATTCATTCAATAAAAACATTCTACTTACGGCTGGTTTTATATCAAATTCTTCACTATCAATTAAAAATCCTAACATTGTGAATTTATAATTTTGGATATAAAATCTACGACCGTCTAACGTTTCCATGGGTGTGTTATCGTCAATACTTTCTAAAACAATTGGAATGTAATGACCCTTAACCATAGTATACGCTTGTCTTGATGAAAACTTTTGTAAAACAATTTTATTGAACCTGTTCAAATCTCTAAATTTGGTACAAACGATTGAAACCTCAAAAGAGATATCGACAGCAACCGGTTGTGGCATTTTATAAATGTCCGCACCCATCTGAGTTCCGTTCCATGTTGGGACTGATGCATAATAGAAATCTCTTCTATCGGGTATAGTTCTTTGTAATGATGGGTTGGTACCGGGTTGTACGTCAGGTCTTCTTATTACAGATATAAATGGTAATTTCACATTTCCATCATCATCTGAAAATTGCCAATTATTAGTAAATTCACCCCATCTTTGTATTGTTAATATTTTAGGAATGATAGGTATTTGTTCACCGTCAGAAACAACAATAAAATTCTTCTTGATAAACTCCAACATCCCCATGTCAAGGTCATCATGAAGAATTGAATCAGGTAGATAGGTATCAGATTTGGTTATCTTATCCAACAACTCCTGTCTTCTTTCAACGACCTGTTTTCCGTAGTAACTTTCTTTACCACCGTAAACATCAATATTGTTTTTTCTTTTAGGTATACCCATCTTAAATTCCTCTAAATTCGGTTTCTTGTGCCGGTACACATGTTATTGTTCTATAATGTGGTTTATAACCAAACATTTTGTGTTTATTATCAGATGTTACCCTTCCGTCATTTGAGACTGTATAAAATCTTAATTTATCTTCTGAATCAGGATAACCGATAAAATCACCATATCGTATATCAATTTTTAATTCTTGTAAATGACTTATATAAACAGATAAAATTAAATTACCCGGTTCAGAGTATCTCATTAAACCATTCTTATATGATGTATTTTTGGGTTCATCTATTTTTACCAACGCATTGAATTCGATTGGTGGGAAAAACTTTATTTCGTCTTTTCCTACTTCAGCATATACGGCATCCGTATCGGTCTTAGACCTATCAACACGATATAGGACTAATTTCATATTCAAGTCCCCGTGAAGATATTCTTGACCCATTTGAATGTTTATATCGAAATCATCTTGTGAGAAGAATTTCGATAATCTCGTTATTGGTAGTTTATTATCCATACCCTTATAAATAGTTTAATATTCCAATCTAATTATTTATATTATTAAATAATGGATAGTATTGTGATTCCCGAAATAGAAGCTAGAGAAACTTTGTCAAATTACGAAGGTTCCAATAATCAATTATTGGAATGGAAAAGACGATTTATTGATATTAAGAATTTTAAACTTACACGACCACAAGCTGAATACGTTTTAAAATATAAAGATACCGTTCCTAAGGTTGCTAAAAAATATATAACAATTGTCTCAACCTTTGGTGAGAAATTGATGGACGAAAAACTTTTACCGAGTCCCCCTGAAAAAATATGGTGTGAAAAATTACTTTGTGAATCCGATAAAGCTTACCATATTTGGGGTAAAGTAATTGATTCTGAACAAATGTCAGCTTTTTGGTTACCGAAGGCAGCAGTTGTACAACCCGAGAAAAAACTTAATAGGGTTATTGACTATTCAAAATATAGTTCAAGACCCCCAATGGAACATCAAAAAATTGCTATTGAAAAATTATTGGCTAACGATAAATTTATTCTTGCGGATGACATGGGATTAGGTAAAACAACTTCAGCGGTTATAGCGTCATTAGAAAGTAAAGCAAGAAAAATACTTATAGTATGTCCAGCATCTTTAAAAATAAATTGGGAGAGGGAAATAAAAAACTATTCAGATAGGAAAGTTTTAATTGTTGAAGGACGTAAATGGGGTTCAACATTTGACTACTATATTATTAATTATGATATTATTAAGAACTACCACACCACAGACAAGAGTGAGGATAGTGACGATTATAAATTATTGGTTAATGCCAATTTTGACTTGGCAATCGTAGATGAAGCGCACTATATATCGAACGCAACAGCTAACAGAACAAGATTGTTAAATGATGTACTTGATACAATACCAAAAGTATGGTTATTAACCGGTACACCGATGACTTCTCGACCAATCAATTATTTTAATTTATTAAAAATCGTAGAATCACCATTAACATTAAATTGGCAGTCATATGTTCGTAGATATTGTGCGGGATACCAATTTAGAGTTGGGAATAGAAAGGTATGGAACACAAGTGGTGCAAGTAATTTAGATGAACTTCGTGAAAGAACTAAAAATTTAGTTCTTCGTAGAATGAAAACCGATATTCTTGATTTACCCGAAAAAATTGTGACACCCGTTTTTGTTGAACTTAGTAGTAAAATGTACGATGAAGAATTAGAAGAATTTACACGTATTACTAACGATAAGAAAAATGACGAGACAATTAGTGTAACACTTAATCGTCTAATGAAAATTAGACAATTAATTTCTTACGAAAAAATTCCATATACTTGTGAAATAATTGACCGTTGTTTAGAACAAGGTAAAAAAGTAATTGTATTAACTAACTTCACAATGACTCTTGATATGTTACATGAAAAATACAAAAAAAATTCTGTAACGTTAGATGGGAGAATGAATAAAGATAAAAGACAGGAAAATGTAGATAGATTCCAAAACGAAGATAAAATAAAGGTTTTTATTGGTAATATAAAAGCAGCGGGTGTTGGTATCACGTTAACCGCTGCGGAAGTTGTTATTATGAATGACTTATCTTTTGTACCTGCAGACCATTCACAAGGAGAGGATAGAGCGTATAGATACGGACAAAAAAATAGTGTATTAGTGTATTATCCTGTGTTTGAAAACACAATTGAAAAAATTATATACAATATTTTACAAAAGAAAAAAGGAGTAATCGACCAAGTTATGGGTGACGGTGAATATTCGGAATCTTTTAGTAAAGATTTACTTAAACATCTCCTTTAACTTACTTAACATTTCAACGGATTCCTTTTCTAAGGAATTATCGACATAATCACTAAAATTTATAGTTAGTGTTTTATTTTCCTCGTCTAATTTAATGTAGTTATTATTCTCCTCTTTTTTAATTTGGAATTGAATATTATTTTCACCACAAATTTTCATTAACTCTGATAAATTTTCTGGCATTGCCATATCTTCTTGTATTTTAAATTTTATATCATCGGCAGGAACAATGATACTTTTATCTTTTCTACCTATTTGGTCGGTATTCTTAAACATGATAAATGACGATGGTTGATTACCGTATTTTGTTTGTGTATAAATGTAGTAATCACATTTCTTATAATCTAAATCATTACTTGAACCATTTATATAATATTTTCCACCGTAATTTTTATCCGTATACCTACCACCTTTTACTTGAATTCTTATAATAGTATTGTCGTCTAAAGTTAATTCGATATCAACACCTCCCATATCATCCTTATCGCCCGTTTTGAAATCGAATTTAATGTTTTTAATATTAGGAAATACTTTATTGAGGTAGATAACAGCAATTATTACTGAAATATTACCTCTTTGCCAAGATTGGTTCAATAATCCATAAATGAAATTATAATACTTGTCTGTTATTTTTTTTGTAAAATATAGGTCGAAATTACTAATTATAAAATCCCACAATATTGACACATTTTCCTGATGATATTGTGGATTACCAAACTCAATAAAAATATTAGGGGTTTCTTTTATACATTCTTCATAGAAAAATTTACATAAATTAGGGTGGGTGTTGATTCTATTTGCGTCATCCCAATCACCATCATCAGTCAAGATACCTTCTTTTTCTCTTGATTGGCACCACCCCCACTTTCCAATTTTACGATATTCTCTTTCAAAATTTCGTTGAGCTGTATTAAAATAATAACCCTTAAAACCATCCCAACCCTCATCAAATAAAGACTTAAAATCGTTATATTTTAAATTTTTAAACATTTTACTAACTATTTTCTTTTATAATATAAACTATTTATAGTAATAAATCAAACAATGAGCGTAACAATTATTTCACAACCAGAGAAAGAAAAACTATATACTCAGGTATTCCATTTATTAGGTATGCCTGTTAGAGGTATTGAACTTACAGAAGAACAAATGGATACCTTTATGGAATTATCCCTATCGGAATATGAACAATATGTAAGTGATTGGTTAATTGAGTCACAATGGTCAGCGTTGGCTGGGTTAGATGTAGACACACAATCGTTAACAAGAGCATTCACCACTAGGAGTTTAGATTACGAAACGCAATATACACATTCTTATTCTAAAATCGTTGGTTTACAAGCTGGTGGACCATGGGAATTGAAAAAAGATTTCATCGAATTATCGGGTGGAACCCAAACATACACAATACCGGCCGGTCGTGAAATAAACGAATTATTATGGTTTAGTAGAGCAGAATTAACTGATTCTATTGTCGACCCATTTATTGGTGGTTTTGGTGGATTAGGTGGTGTTGCATTTGGTGGTGTGGGTGGTTTTGCTCAAGTTGGTTCATCGGGTTCATATTTCATGTTACCCGCATTTGACCTTTTATTGAGGATGCAAGATAGGAACATTAAGAATAGACTAATAGGTGGTGATTTGACATATAGAATTACCGCCGGTCCTAATGGAACAAAAGTTGTACACTTATACAATGTGCCAGGAGGTCGTTTTGACTTTATGTCGATGAGGTCAAATCAATATAAAGTTTGGTATTGGTATTATGACACCACAGATGCGGATACCTGTAGAGACCAAAATAAAGATGTTGTTAAGTTACCTTCAGATATTGATACCGAGGTATTAACATGGGATATGTTAAATAAACCCGCACAAAACTGGGTTAGAAAATATTTGATTGCATTTGCAAAAGAAGGTTTAGCAAGAATTTGGGGTAAATTTTCAGGTGATTTACAGGTTCCCGATTCATCAGTTAAGTTAGATTATTCATCATTACTTACTGAAGCAAAAGATGAAAAAATGAAATTGGTTGAAGAACTAATGCAAAGATTAGAAAGACTCCGCCCCGATAAACTTCTTGAAAGAAAAGCTAACGAAGCGGAGAATTTAAACAAGTCTTTGAAATTTAGACCAATGCAGTCACCATTTAACGTGATTTAAGATTCTACAGCATGGAAGGCGAAATCGTTACCGTTATTTTCAATGATTTCGTCTTCATTACTTTTTATACTTTCTGCCTGTAGAGAAACAACCTTTCTATTATGGTCAACCCAATATTGGTCAACTAAATTTAAACTATCCTCAACATACATAAAGAAAGGGTCTCTCTTAACTCTATTCCAAAATATAACTTCACTATCAGATAATGTCATTACCTCATCGAATTTATCTTGACCATCTTCTTTTAATGGGAATCCATTAACAAGTTCACATTGTAATTTAGTGAAGTATTGTCTTTCACTCGGGTCCTCGATTAAAATATCTTCTCTGATTTCAGGTTTAAACACACATAAAAGAGGTTCAATTCTTTTATTAAATGTTGATAGATATCTAGCAACATTATAATCACCCGTCATGTTTGGATTATTTTGAATCTCCTTTTCAGGAATCATGTAACAATTAATTTCAATGTAATCTGACGGTATTGGATAACCATTTTTTTGTAAAAATTCTTCTTGTTGTTTTTTAGTTGGTTTTGATATTTTCTGTACATCACCTGAAGATTTCTTTGTACCGTTGTTAACATAGTAAATTGTTTCACCGAGTCCAGCAGAATAATCATTTAATAATACAAGTTCCATATGTGCCTGTCTCGACATTAACGAACCCGCTTTCGTAGTTTTCTTTATGTATTTTTTATATTCATCCAAGGATTGTTTAACACGAGCTTTGTTTGCAATTTTAGATAATGGAATTTCTTTGTTATAAATTTTACCCACATACTCATAATATAATTCCACAAATGATAATCCATCACCATTTAATAAATGCTTCAATCCCTCATCTAAAAATTCTACAATATATTGTTGTAGTTTTTTTGATTTAATTGTGTTACCTGTTAATTTAATTTTCTCTTTTCCTTTTTTCATCATCTTAATGATGTAATTTTTACGAGAAACATTAATACAAGCAGGTGCAACATAATCAATATCCAATCCCATTTCATTTCTCATGAATATATCATTAAATTCTGCTGTGTCGGCTTCAATCCCACGATATTCCTTTCCTTCGATAACTAACTCATTGTTACCCTTTCCGATATAAATTGTTTCATCTATACCATCGGGAGTTTCAAAGTTCACACCGTCCGTATCCATAACGAGTGGTTTGTAACCCTTCTTTTGGAAAAACATAATCATCATTCTTAAACATTGACGACCAACACATGTAATCGTTTCACCCATGTTCATATCCCCCCAAGGGAAAACTTGTGGTGCAGATAAACTACCAAAATAAGCATTAATGAAAATCTTGATTGGTAATTGTTTACGGTCATACATTTCCGACATCACAGGGTCTTTATCTTTTAATTCACCGGCTAAATGTTTATACTTAATACGAATGTTACGGAAATATTTTAACATTGATTTTTGTACACCCATGACATCACAATCAGGAAAAACATCGTAAACGAGTTGAATCGATGGGTAAAGTGATGA
>JACCDL010975603.1_pt1 | contig 39019 bp, 34 predicted proteins | sample 7441931 | NCBI WGS metagenome assembly JACCDL01 (sample SAMN15323437, study PRJNA562643) | freshwater metagenome | isolation source: river surface water | place: USA:Blue River Watershed | collected 2017-08-16
ATTTTTGAGCACATTAATAAATAACAATTAGCAATGCAGCACACTTATCTCACTACTGCGATGTATCATTTTGTGAGTCTTCCTCACTTTAAAAGTTTGCGTGAACCGCTCCTCAATTTCTGTATATCTCAGGGCATCAAAGGCACGCTTCTTTTAGCGGATGAAGGGATTAACGGTACCGTCGCCGGCCCTGAAAAATCTATCCTTGAATTACTCGACTATTTAAAAATGGATCCGCTTTTTGAAGGCAACTTTAAGGATCTTGGTCACAAAGAATCCTGGTCGGACAAGCACCCCTTCTACCGCATGAAGGTCAAACTCAAAAAAGAAATCGTGACGCTAGGCGTCCCGGGTGTATCACCCACCAAAGTGGTAGGAAAATATGTCAAACCGCAAGATTGGAATCAGATTATTTCAGATCCGGAAGTCATACTCATTGATACTCGGAATGATTACGAATATGCGATAGGCACATTTAAAAATGCCATTAATCCTAAAACAACAACCTTCCGTGAATTTCCTGAGTTTGTGAAAACGCATTTTGATCCTAAGAAGCATAGAAAAGTCGCCATGTTTTGTACCGGCGGCATTCGTTGTGAAAAAGCTTCTTCTTATATGATGTCGGAAGGCTTTGATGAAGTGTATCATTTAGAAGGCGGTATCTTAAAGTACTTAGAAGAAGTGAAACCTGAAGAAAGCTTATGGCAAGGCGAATGCTTTGTCTTTGATCAACGAGTGGCGATTAAACATGGGTTAGAAGTCGGTAATTATGATCAGTGTTATGCGTGCCGTTATCCCTTATCTCAAGAGGATATGAAAAGTGAGCAATATACCCCGGGCATTTCATGCCCGCATTGTTTTAACACCCATACCGAAGACAAATTAAAGAGCTTAACGGAACGCCAAAAACAAGTGATCTTAGCGAAAGAACGGGGTACCCATCATATTGGTGGCTAGTGCCTCGAGCTTCATAAGCCATCACTTAAAAAATAAAAAACTTAATTTAAATTTTTCTATAACTTATAAAACTATTTATAATGCTCGTTAATCGGATAAATTAGATCTTCTTATGGCCATCAAACCTCCCGCAAAAACTCAATTCGACGATGAAATTTCACTTTTAGATATCATCCAGTTCTTTAAAACAAATTTTAAAAGAATACTTTTTTTTATCATTATGGGTGGCTTCATAGGCTTTATTTACTGCAAATTCGCTGACCCCGTCTATGACGGTTCCATTTTGGTATCGCCAGCGCTCGTCGCTGGAAACTATGTTATTGATCCTAAAATCACTTTAACTAAACTGAATATGAATTCTTACTATGCAAAGGAAACCTTTTTAGCTTGCAATCCAATGTTTTATAAGGATAAGGATAAGGATAAGGATAAGGATAAGGATATCGATTATAACATGTCTGATATTGTCAAAACATCCATTACTAAAGACGGCAATCTGATCAAACTTAAAATGCAAAGTTCAAGCAAAGAAATCATTCATGCATGCTTAGAACATATCACAAGTAACATTACTACTAGACAAAAAATTATTGCAGACCCCCTCATTGAATCTAAAAAAAATCAGTTAAGCCTTGTTGAAGAGAAATTAAAACTTGCTGAACAATTTCGCGAACAATTGAATGACAAACAAATTAAAAATTTAAAATCAACTGAACAGCGATTTGCAACCGATGTGCTTTATGCCAATATTGTACTTAATAATGCTTCTGAAATTAAAACTCTTCTCGATCAAATCAATCAACTTAAAACAGAACTCTCATCAGAACAAACGAAAGATGCAGGTGAGATCCTACCTATCAATATTGAACGAAAAAGTTTTCCATCGCCTAAATTAGGGCTTCTTTTAGGCCTCTTTTTAGGAGGTATGTTAGGTTTCTTTATAAGTATTTTTAGAAGGAATATGAAAATTAATTAAGCGTTATTTCTTAATGCCCGCTAAACTAATAGAGCGATTTCTGCGTGTTGCTTTATACTAAGAATAACTTAAAGGATTTATAATAAGGAAGAAATGAATTCAAAATAAATACTAAAATAGGTATACATGATGAATCAAGTATTACCAGTAATTCTGTGTGGAGGCTCCGGAACTCGATTATGGCCATTATCTCGCTCTAGCTTTCCAAAGCAGTTTTTAGTCCTTTCAGGCGATGGCTCTCAAAAGAGTCTATTTCAGCAGGCGCTTGAGCGAATTCACTCAATTGCTAATGAGGAGTTTACACTCGGTAGTATGGTGATCGTTACCAACGAAGAGCACCGGTTTTTGGCTTTGGATCAACTTCGAGAATTAAAAAAAGAATTAAAGAATATTGAGGCAACTTTATTGCTTGAACCATCGGGGAGAAATACTGCTCCTGCGATAACTTTGGCTGCGCTCTATGCCCAAGAGTATGCTCCTGACATAAATAGTGACCTTATATTGGCAGTAATACCTGCAGACCAAACCATCAAAAATAGCGCCGCTTTTACGAGAGCTTTACGCCAGGCGATTCGCATTGCCAAGGATGGTGCAATTGCGATATTAGGCATTACACCAAGCGCTCCTGAAACGGGGTATGGTTATATTAAAACAACGAACACCGAGGCTCATGATGAATTTACTGTTGAACGTTTTATAGAAAAGCCTGACGCACCAACAGCAAAAAAATATTTAGAAGAGAATGGCTACTTCTGGAATGGTGGCATGTTTGTACTTAAAGCCAGTGTTTGGTTGGCAAGTCTAAAAGAGTTTCGCCCCGATATTCTTGATGCAACCCATAAAGCTTGGCAAGCCAAGTCGCGAGATACAGCTGATGACTCTGTATTTTTGCGTCCAGGCAAGGAGTTATTTAATGCGATTCCTAGTGAGTCGATAGATTATGCGGTGATTGAAAAGTGTCCAGGATCAAAGTTTCCCGTCAAGATGGTGGAGCTTAATGCTGGCTGGAGCGATTTAGGCGCGTGGGATGCAGTATGGCAAGTAGGAAAGCAAGACCAAGACGGTAACGTGACCAGTGGTGATACTTTACTCACAAATTCCAAGAATTCATTGGTGCACTCAAGCAGCCGTTTAGTGAGCACCTTGGGCGTGGAAAATCTCATTATTGTGGAAACCGCAGATGCAGTTTTAGTGGCTAATAGAGCTAATAGTCAAGATGTTAAGAATATTGTAGCTGAGCTTAAAGCACAAAAGCGTGAAGAAATAAATTTACATCGCAAAGTTGCTCGCCCGTGGGGTTATTTCGATAGCATTGACGAGGGTGAGCGTTTTAAGGTCAAACGCATTCAGGTAAGGCCTGGCGCAAGTCTTTCATTACAAATGCATCATCACCGAGCTGAGCATTGGATTGTGGTCAAAGGCACTGCTGAGATTACCAAAGGCGATCAAGTAATACTTTTAACTGAAAATCAAAGTACCTTTATCCCCGAAGGGCAAACCCATCGCCTAAAAAATCCTGGCACTACAATGCTAGAAATTATTGAAGTTCAATCAGGAAGTTATCTTGGTGAAGATGATATTGTTCGTTTTGAAGATACCTACGGTAGAAATTAATTTAGAATAAGAATTCAATATGACCAAAAAAAGTTGCTTTAATTACTGGCATTAGCGATCAAGACGGTTGTTACCTTGCCGAGTTTTTATTGGAAAAGGTTAGCTAGCTCTTGGTATTAAACGACGTGCATATTCTTTTAATAACGAGCCTAATGATCATGTTTATCTAGACCCTCATGTAAATCATCCTGATTTTATTTTTCATGACTAAAGCTTAGTGACCGCCACCCTTGATAATGACCAAAATACCCTTCCAAATAATCCAAAGATCAAGGCATAACAAACCAAAAGATGAGCGCTTCAAGTACTGATCAACGTACTCGTATTCATAAATTGGATTACCCATCTCAGAAGTGCCCTTATTTATATGCCCTAATCCTAAAAGACCGCCACGCAAAAGATACCTGGTGACATTACCTTGAGCACGATCTCGTTCATAATGTAAAACTGATAAAGGGCGTGGACCAACAATACTCATATCGCCTTTAAGGACACTCCAAAACTGGGGCAACTCATCGAGATAGAATTTTTTGACAAATTTACCCACATGAGTTCGACTCTCTGGAGACCACTCAGCTGAAAAAGCAATCCAATCGTGTCGCTTAGCACCCTCAGGCTCTATGTATTTAATTTTGATCAATCGGATTTTGTATTTACGGATAATTTTTCCAGCGCTAACTCCATTGTAATAAAAAAACATGGGGCCAGCATTTTCAGGAATAAGGCAACCTTCGACTAAAAAAATTAATTTAAGCAAAAAAAGTACTGGTGCCGACATTAATAAAAGAATTAATGCGACTGCTTTATCAAAGAGTACTTTGAAAAATCGGGGAGGGAGCGTATCTTTTAATTCAAAAATATGAGGATATTTTTTTAGTATTTCTCTCGAGGGAGGGGCATAAGGGAAAGCCTCTGTAGGCTCAATAACTCTAAATTCCAAAAGTAATAGTCCTTATAAAGGTTAATTGGCTATTTTCACTCTTCGGGCCAGTTCTTCTTTTATATGGCAAAAGCATTTTCTCTTCTCGCAAATTGAAGTTCAAATAACCTCATACTTAAGATACCTTCCTGAATTATAAGGTTATTTCCAATCGGCTCAAAATAACACTCACAAAAACTCCGTCCCACTGGTTATGCTGTTTAATTTAGAAGTTTTTGATCTCCAAAATAGACAGCCAACTTCTAATTTTCTTAACAAGAAACTTAGGGAAATGCAAAGAGCATAAACTCTAGAGCGCTATGCATAATTATCGTATTTACTCGTTACTCTGAGATTTTAATTTTTGTAATAGGCTGAGCGGTAGAATATTTTTTCCAACAATATGATTATTTTAATTTACAAAACATACTTTAAAAGAATGATAATATAGCTAATGATAACTGTTATAGAAAAATTACATGAATTGCGTCTCGGATCCCTCATGATTAAAGGCGAATCCTACAAGCCTAAATTAGTTCGATCTTTAAACCTTCTTGCCTAAAGATATTCTCTATCTCGTAACAAAACTCAATATTTTGAAAAAATTGTCTTATTCTACCTACCTTTAAAACACTTCCATTTACTATTTACGAACTCTGTGAATTCAAGTCTAAAACGCTCAGAGGAAAAGCGTAAAACATTCTCTCTACAATCTGCTAGACTAATTCGATCAACCTCATTCTCGAAAAGCTTTACAGCAGATTTGATAGCCTCAGGAGACTGCTCATTGAAAAATACACCGGTCGGACGCTCAGTGTCTAACCCCTGAATAGTCTCCAAAACGCCCCCTTTACCAAAAGCAATAACTGGGGTCCCGCAAGCCTGCGCTTCAAGCGGTGTAATACCAAAATCTTCCTCAGCAGCAAAAATAAAAGCTTTGGCTCGCTGCATATGATCTTTTAGTACCTCAAATGACTGCCAGCCCATCAATTTGACATTCGGGCCAGCGACTGCCTTGCACTTTTCGTATTCCGGACCCTCTCCGATAACAATCAATTGCTTATCCGGCATCAAGGAAAAAGCCTTGATAATCATCGGCATCTTCTTGTAGGGCACCATTCGTGAGGCAGTGAGATAGAAATCTTCTTTGATCGGCTGAAGAGTGAATCCGAAAATATCAACTGGAGGATAGATAACCGTCGAATCGCGCCGATAGGCTTTCTCAATTCGCCTGCCGATGAAGTGGGAAATAGCAATAAAATGGTCAACAGAATTTGCCGTCCTAACATCCCAGAGGCGAACTTTGTGCAATAAAAATCTCGCAAGCCAACTCTTTAAACCAGATTCGAGATTCGATTCGCGAAGATATTGAAACTGCAAATCCCACGCATAGCGGATCGGGGAATAACACATGCACAAATGGAGCTGGTCAGGCCCCACCAATATACCTTTAGCAACGGCAGAAGAACTAGAAATTACTAAATCGTAACCAGACAAATCAAACTGCTCAACCGCCAGGGGCATCAAAGGTAAATAGCTACGATATTTTGTTTTGGCGCAGGGCAATCCCTGAATAAAAGAAGTTTTTACAGGTTTATTAAAAATGAATGCGCGATTCAATGCGGGCAGAAAATCAACTAAGCTAAACAAATCAGCATTTGGAAAGCAGACAAGAATTTGCTCAAGGACACGCTCTGCGCCAGCATATGTAACTAACCAATCATGTACTATAGCAACTCTCATACATCAGCCACCTTGTTATTGATGCAACCACTAATTAGTTGAGGCATACCCACATATTATTTTAAATAAACTCTTAGCTCGTCCTGTGCACGACGGTAGTCACTTGGGATCCCAATATCAATAAAATAGCCATTAGTTACAAATGCTCGAACTTTAGTTTCATGAACAAATTTTTCTAAGAAATCCAATTCTAGAGAAAAATGCGTACCTTCCTTATAGGAAGCCAGACAGCGCGTTGGCAGAACGTAGCAACCTGCACTAATAAGACCTGGCGCCGCTATGCCTGACGGCTTAAAACCAGTCACTCGGCCATGATTGATATTTAGACTACCATATCGCATTGTATCTATAACATGTCTCCCAACAATTATTGGATCGGCATACCGCTGCCAGAGAGCTTCTACTTCAGAAATCTCCAAATCAAGGAATGTATCCCCATTAAAAACAAATACATGATCCTCGGAACAATATTCAATAGCGGCACGAATGGCGCCACCCGTTCCCAGAGGCTGACTTTCCTTAACGTACACTAATTCTATTGATCTGTTACTATTTTGAAAATACGATATCACGTTATCCGCTTTGTACCCCAAGGATAAAATAATTCGCTTGAATCCCTTTTTCTCGAGAAAACTAAGCAAAATCTCCAAAAAAGGCTTCCCCAAAATCGGCGCCATCGACTTAGGAAGATCCGGAACCTCTCCACGCAATCGCATTCCCAATCCACCGGCCAATATAACAGCTTGCATCGTCACAAAACCCCAAAAATTAATTTTCTATTAACCCATAAAGAATATAACCAAATTCAAGTAAAACTCTTGAATTTTAAGCATTTCTGCAGATGGTGCTACAAAGAGGCGACTACATAAATCCATCATTGACTCTCTGTGGCGCATCCACACAGTCATATTGCAAGAATCCCCGTGTAGTGAGCATTTCTGAAATGCAGTGGTATTGTTGAGGGATTTTCCTAGGGTTTAATACTGAGTGAGTATATCTCTGACTTTATAAAGAACTTGACGAGCAAAAAACCTAACAAAACCATAATAATTTCCTCTTACCGTCAGGACTAGGACACAACAGTAACTGGCGACCGCCGGGAGATCAACTTAAAGTCATAACGGCCAACTAATTCCCCCGAAAAATGTTGGGCGTCTGCCGCACAACTCCCATATCCTACTAACAAAAATTTTGCGTCTTGTTGCAAACTACTGATGCAAGCTTTTGTTGCATTGAGATTAACAGTCTGAAATTACTCATCAACCGCGACATCTTTTATAAACTAGATGAATTCGGCCATCTGAGTCGCTATGCATGTTCTTATAGAATTTTCCACGCTCGAGCTCCATCTTTTGTAAAGTTCACACCACTAACCTCACCCTCAAAACCTTTAAGGGTTCGAATTACATCCATGCGTCTATCTGGTGAGACAAAAAAAATCATAAAACCACCTCCTCCCGCACCTGAAACTTTCCCAGCTTTAGCACCAGAATTGATTGCTGCTTCGTACAGCTTATCAATATTAGTGTTTGACACGGAACCTGCTGATATTTTTTTATTTTCCCACCCCTCTCGCATAGAGGCAACAATTCCCTCAAAGTCCCCTTTTAGAAGGCATTCTTTCATCATGATAGCTTCACGCTTCAACCCATGGAAAGGCTCTAAAATTTCAGCATCACTTTTTTTCATATTTTGACTTTGTTCGGAAATTATTCTAGCCGATTCACGAGAAACCCCCGTGTAAAACAATAAGAGAGAGGCTTCTAATTCACAAACTATCCAATTTTTTATTCTAAGCGGATTAATAACTGTACGCTCCCCTCCATAAAATTCCATAAAATTAAATCCGCCAAAGGTTGCAGAGTATTGATCTTGTCGACCACCTGCGAAACCACATTGTAGGCGCTCAATCTTAAACGCCATTTGAGCAATAGCATAATCGTCAAGAGGTAGATTAAAAAATTCGACAAAAGCTCTGAGCATTGCTACAACAACAGTTGAGGAAGAACCCAATCCAGAGCCCACGGGGGCATCACAAAAAGTTGCGAGCTCTATATGAACTGCTTGCCCGTTATTGTAATTTCCAATAATCTCGTTATAAACCGCCTTGTGTAGATTAAGATTGCCATCCAAATTATAAAAATCATTAGGCTCATATTCATAACAGAGTAACTGATCTGTTGCCATGAAACGAACTACCGGCTCGTCAAGCTCTTTAATAACAGCGTACGCATAACGGTCAATTGTCGCATTCAAAACCAATCCACCAAACCGTTCACAGTATGGCGAAACATCGGTACCCCCACCAGCCAGACCTAGCCTAAGCGGCGCCCTAGCTCTTACTAACATTTCTTATCCATTCACATCGATTATTGCGTAACTCTATTACACGCCAACTGCTAGAAAATTTAACATTTAACTTTGTCGCTTGATTTGCCAATTGAACTCCGCTCTCATTGCCATAATGCAATTCTCCCATTTATAAAGATTCGCCCAATTAATTGCTTTTTTCTCATCTCTAATAGTATCTATCTCCGCCAGAATAGAACTTCGGATTGATTCAACTGAATTTGGATCAAAATAACGAACCAAGTCTCCACAAACTTCTCGCACAGCAGGAATGTCCGACGCAACAACCGGACATCCACAAGCCATAGCTTCCAGAGGGGGCAAGCCAAAACCTTCGTAGAGCGATGGGAAGATCATCAATCTCGCGTTAGCAACATATCGGCGCAGATCTTCATCAGTGACCCAACCAGTAAAAACAACTCGATCGCCTAATTGAGCTGCCATTGATGCAACTTTTTCATCACCGGTAATAAAGCCATCTCGTTTACCAACAATCAGGAAATCATAAGGAATTTTGTCAACCAGATCAGAAAATGCTGCCAGCACCCGTCTTAGATTTTTGTGTGGCTTCACATTGCCAACAAAAATTATGTATGGTCTATTGTGCTTGATTATCTCTTTTTTGGAAATGAACCATTCTGGCGTTACGCCGAGATGCATAACTCGAATGCGCTCGATGGGAATTTTTGCCAGACTAACTAGCTCGTTACTTGAAAAATTTGAGATTGTAAAAACCCTTTCCGCACGGCGCTTAATTACTGCAAACAAAAGAGATGCATAACCCCTCTTAATGAAATTAACCAAAGAGCCCCCCAAATGCAAATGGAATGCATCATAAACGGTGACAAAAAGGGGGCCGCGATGTAATAAAGGCACGTTATAGTGAGGCCACCAAAGCAATTGAGTATCCTTAGGAATAATCCATAAGGCCTGAAGCTGCTCTCTAATTGAGTATAACCTTGCACTAAACTCTTTCAGAACAACATTGCTTGGCCAGTCTATTTCCCCCAAAACGCGCAACGAACCTAATAAATAAAAACGACAATTGGGCAATAAACGAACTAATTCTGGGACTACAGCATTTAGATAACGGCCGATTCCAGACGCACACCACAACCGAAGATCAATTGTAATCACGCATGCAGGATGTTCAAATCCTACAGAGATTTTCTTTTCTTTTGTCACTTCAATAAACTATCCGGAAGCATTATCCTACTCTTACCTCATGATTTTGTCTTCGCCTTTTGGCATCGGAAACAAAACGATGTCGACAGTCGACACAATACAGGAATGTTACGTAAAATATTATCCACTCCAAGCACCAAAGGACTGAAGACATAATATAATCTCGCCAATGTTACTGGCAATAGCGTCAAGTTAACTGGCAGGATTTGCTCATAACTAAACTTTTGTATTTGAAAACCATGCCAACGGAGCATTAAGCTCAGCTCTGTAGGTGTAAAGCGTAGCTCGTGACTACTATTTCCCATCCAGTCACCAATTTTCTCCCGCCATGACCACTTGTTTGGAAATTGATGAATATAAAGTTTGCCACCCGTCTTCAACATTGCCTTACAGCGCTCAAGAAATAGAGCGAAATCGGGCACATGCTCTAAAACTCCATACATCACTATTGCATCAAATATCCTATTCGCTAATGCATGATCATTGGATTTCAGTATATCAGCAGGCACATACTCTATAGACTTATCCCCCGCGCGCTGATTGTATCTTTCAACGTAAAGGGGAACATGATCAAAAATTTCTGATGCGGTCACTTTCATACCATTATCAGCGAGCAGCCAGGACAAGTGACCGACACCGCATCCCAAATCAAGAACACTCGCACCAAGCTTTAATTGGCGACTAATTTCCTCTGCATCTCGTACATAGCGTGTCGCACCAACGCAATTGTCAACGTGAATAAGATCACGGGTTCGGATATTTGACCCAGTCCGTGTTTCAACAGCAATAGCAACAATTTCTTTAACTTGTTTCTTCGACATATGTGACCCCAAAAGCATTAGCCATAAACAGATAATAATCTCACATGCATCGTCCTACGCACAAATTTTGCGGGCAATTGCAATGTAATTTTCTCCGAGATCCCAAGGGGAAAAATAGCGAATACGAGTCAACACCCGGTGCACAAGCTTGCATATTATTTCCTGAGGTAATGCAGGGATCCAATCTAAATAGGGCGCATCCCACCAATAATCGCTCCCATCTAATACGATCTCAAAACCAGCATCTGTAATTTTCATACGCCAATCATCCCTACTAAAGATGCTGATATGACTATCATCCTGCCAACCAAACCATTGCCTTTTACGTTCCGCAAGTGGCAAGCCTCGATACTCTAGATAAGCACCGTCCTTCATCCTTGAGCCGAGTGAATTGGGATTTGGGGTCGATATAAACAATAGCCCCCCACAGCGCATTAATCTATTCACCTCAGCAAAGCAAAGGTCTGGTTTTGGAAGGTGCTCCACAAGATCAAAAGCCATTACGACATCAGCAATCCCATCGCTTAGACCTGTCATCATGGCATCTGTTCGCACAAAACTTACATTGCTCACTCTTAAGTGAGAGCGGCAAAACTGCAATGCAGCTTCTGAAATATCTGTGGCAATAACCTTCGAGTATTTTTTAGCAAGCCATTGAGTCATTCCGCCTGTCCCACAACCTAGCTCAATCACTGTCTCAGGATGGGAACCAAGTCGATCAAGCATTCTCAAGCGAGCTTTATATAGATAGGCGCGACGGATATCGGCACTCACTCCCAACACCTTTGTGGTGTAACGCTGTTGGAAGTATTCTTTATCAAATATATTCATCTTCACGGAAAATTCTTGATTGAGGGGTAAGCACTAAAAGTCAATACAATTTTGTTGTTACCGATTTTCAGTGTTCCAGCGCTGTATAGCAGCTGAAGATAACGCTAACAATATCCAAAAATCTCCATAACGGTATTCAAATCCAGCCATCGCATAAATAATAATAAGCGTAGTTAGTGCGACTAGGAGAGAATCTGCCTGAATTCGAGCGCTAGAGGCCCTTGCAAAGAGTAATGATTCACTTCGAGTTTTCCACAATGCGCGAAAAACGGTATACAAAATTGATAAGAAAACTATAACTCCTAGCACTCCAGAACCAATAAAAATTTTTACGAAAAGATCAAATGATGGAACCACGCCCCACCCTACACCAAGCACGGGGTAATCCATTCCAAGGAAAAAAGCATTTTTTACTGTCAAAATACGCTCTTGAAATGATCCGGACTGTAATTTTTCTATAACGAAATAGTCAATCACATCCCCTGAATCCGGTGTCAACATAACAACAATTGCAACTACCGCGACAAAAGTGCAGATATAAATCATCACACGCAATGTATTATGCGCACTTAGCATAGACAGCAGCATAGTTAGACTCAAGACTATTGCAATGCCTGCATAAGCAGTTGTAGACAGGGAATATATTAGAGCTATGAAAATGACTACGACAAAAATTATGTCCACCCTTTTTGAGAAAATTGTCTTCGCAGAAGCGATCTGTGTGAAGAGCAAAGCCATCACAACAGAAAGATGCAGTCCAAATATAGACGGTTCCTGAGCGACCGATGAAATTCGAGGTAACCCTAACTTCCCATCTAATCTACTAGCGCCTAACTCCGCGATATTACTCATTGAAACTACATTAAAAAAGTTAATGGGAAATAAATAGCCCATATAACTTAAAGCAACTTCGGTCAAGCCCACTGCCGCAGCAAACACCCCTCCCGCTACATACCATCGAATAGTCGACTCAATACGGGAATGATAGCGTATGACATTTGCTGCAGAAATAGCAAATGAAACGCCTATTACCAATGCAGCAAAGTGAATAAGATGCCAAGCGCTAAATTTTATTGAATATGTACTTTGAGGCCCAAGTATCCCAGCTCCCGTATATTGATCTTGCCCATCGATGATCACCGGCATTATTAATGAAATTGCAGTGACAATAATAAAGAGCACCATCGAAATATTCAGCAAGCCTTGTCCTCGGACTACATTAGCGCTTCTAGGATTAGGCGATCCAATCTTTATAAGATAAAGAATAAGCCATATAACTGCTGAGAAAGTGAATGGGATAATACCAAATTCAACTGCTGGAATATTAATTATCATAATACCGGAAAATGGCGTTAAAAATGCACACAGATAAACAACCGAGAAAGGCCTTATCAAAGCAACCAGGCCTATAAATATAACCAGGCCTATACCTATCAACGAAAAATCCATATTAATTAGATCCGAAGCTCTCGAGAGGAGGAGTCCACAGCAATTCTTTTGATGCTTTAGTGCACATTTGTTTCGGGCTCATCATAAACGAACGGCAAACCCTTAGTTATGCCATCACAAATTACATCCAATCCAGGGTCTGCACCAACTTGAAGATCATTTAAGCTTGCGATGTTTATGTCAAATGGTGGCCACCCTGAGACAGAGCGTAGACTGCGCAAAAAAATCATACGACGAAAGAAAAAGTGATAAGCGTACATACATGCACGCCGCCGGATCTCCGCGCTCAAACTTTCTTTGAAGGGTAACTTATCTAGGAGCTGGAAATAGTCATCACGATTTATTGCGTCAAAGGTTAATCCCTTATTGCGTATCCACGCTTCACCAGCAACGATAACAGGTATACCTTTGCTTGTTAACTCAACGCCCATTTTCGTGCCATAAATTAAAGCTGCATTGCTTAGGGCGATCACGGCATATGTACTGATATTGCTGTCGGGTGGTATCAATCGAACATTATGAGGCAACTCAGGAAAATGGCTTGCAACAAGGTCGACAATAAGTTGACGAGATGGAATTCTTCCATTTATTTCAGCAGGATGTATACGAATTACAAGCTGAAGATCAGGCCGCCGCCTAAAGTACTCAATAGTTTCCACCAACCAATCAACCATACTCGTAAACGCATTGGCCGGATAGTGAATCTGCGCATCCCACAATACATTTGTCAGCATCACTACGCATTGTTTCTTTGGATCTAAATTTAATCTCAAACGAATCTTATCTTCTTCCACAGTAGGATTTTCTAACTGGAAAGTAATCCAATCCTCTTTACCCCGCCAGCGACTATTAAGATAAGAAAATAATGCATTTAAACGTTCATTCGTCCAGGGTATGTTCTCCCAAATACTTGTTGGCTCACTCATCAACGTATGATGGTATGTGTCACCATGACTAAATAAAAAACGCTCTTTGCGGTATGCGACATTCCAAGCCACCACTCGTACACCCATCTCTCTTGCTACAGAAGCGATGATACCCTGCGGTACGTATATGCCATGATGAACAACGACGACATCAATACTACGTTCACGAAATAGATTTTTGAAGACTCGGGTTGTAATCATAGCTGCGCGAAAATAGCTTCTTAATATTTTTTCACCGTATTCCTCGCTTTCGAGTTCAGATTTTGCAAAAAACCTAAGTGCGCCTGCAAGGGCATGCTCCCCTACTGCAACCCCACCTTCAACATAAGTTTTCATTAAAGACATATCGACTGCTGAAGCAACTTCCTCAATATCCTTCAAATCACTGTCCGAGAGAAAATCGCTGTACGCGCTAACGTGGAGTCCTGCATTCCGCATAGCACGATCTGCTGGATCAAAGCAAACACGACAGTAATCCTTAGGTCCAGAATTAACCAAACTATCAAGACGATCTTGATACCATGCTATTGTGCAATTCTGACATACGGGTAGAATCCCGTCGCATAATACAAATTCAGCGTGGTGGCCACGCAACATCAATGCTAAGCCCAATACCTTCTCGAGACGCGACGCCACAAGCTCAGCACCTAGGCTCGTTGCAAGAAGAATTCGTTGTCCATTTTTTTGAGTAGTGACTAATTTGTCGATCCGGATCTTTTCTCGTTTAGCGAATGCCCTCCAATGATAATAAGCATGACTACGCACATTCAGCCACTTATACCAGTATCGAAATGCGGGGACTTTTCGGGCAAAATTACCAATCATCTTAATCATGATCGCCACTCACGCCGATAATTTTATCCATTTCCCCATAAGCCTGAGCGCGTAGCAATGAATTTAAATTTTTCCTTGGTAATGGCTCAAAAGTCTTTTTAAGAGCCCCTAAAAATGCCACGACACTTTCCTTATCTACAACAATGCAATATTGTCGAACCTTTGATGGCAACCTCTGAAATGCCAATGGTTTGACCAAAGTCCAGCAGCCACACTCTGCAGCTTCCAAAATTTTTGTTTTAAAACCAAAACCGTAATCAGTCAATAGTGCCACTGCACGAGACTCTTTTAACAATTTAAGAGGGTCATCCACAAATCCTACTCGTTCAATAAAATCAGGGATAGATTTTGGCACCATATTTTTGGGGCCAGTTATCAGATAGTGCCACCCCTCCGTAAATACTCGCGACATCTTCGCCAATTTTCCGAAGCATTGTGCACTATCACATAAAAATGAAGACTCTCCACTAGACATAACACAAACCAACTGATCCCTGCGTCTGACTTGAGCACCAGAACCAATGGGTATCGAATCCCTAGGAATAAAATATGGAATGTAAGTAATTTTTCTTTTATCTGCCAGCCAAGCCCAATAGTGATCACGCTCCCAATCTGTAACTGTAAGAATGCAATTCGCCAATCGAGCCGAACAAAGATCTCCTAACCCCTTCTGGAACATTACTAGAAATGCCTTTGCTGCTTTTCTGAAATTTCCTTGCAAAAACCAAAGCCATGCGTGTTGAAACCAGTGAGGAAATTCCGCGTTATGAGATCGCACTAATATACGCAGGTTCGGATAATTTGATTTTAGATAGCAGAGCGAACGCACATACACGGAATAATGAATAAGCGCAATCGTATATTCAGCCAAGTCTCGACTCATTAGATAGTTGAGAAGCCACCGATCAGATCGGTTGGGTACAACTATTTCATCATAAGCAATCCCACGGTCATCCAAGTATTCGCGAAAAATACGTATACCTTTTGCACCTCCAGAATATTTATGCTCATCAGATAAAACAGACTCTGGCAAGACATGCAAGACCTTTAAATCAAATGCAGACTTTTTAGCACGGCCCATACTACAACGCTTTTTTTTCTATGTTGCTTTTAACTTCAAAATTAAATGATGTCCCCTCAAGAATACCTTTGCATATTAGATCCAGGCCTGGCTCCCCACCTAATGCCAGGGCAGAGGAATTTTCAAAGTTAGCAAAATATCTTGAGGTGCCTGGGACATGACTAATAGAACGAATTGGGATCATGCGGCGAAAAAAGAAATGATAAGCGTAGCGTAAGGCGCGATCACGTTTTTCTTGAGACATTTTTTCTAATAGCGGTAATCGATCAAGGATTAAAAAATAGCTTTGCGGATCTTCAGCATCTAATGTAAATCCTTTACCTCGAATCCATGCCTCACCAGCTACAATAACTGGAATACCCTGACTGGCAACTTCAATACCCGTTTTAGTATTATAAATAAGCACAGCATTGCATCGATCCATAATCGCATAGGTGCTAACCTGGCTCTCCGGCGGAATGACCTTTACGTTTGCTGGCAAAACCGAATATTTTCGGAAAATTTCATCTAATAGCGGCTGCCTTGATGGAATGGCCCCACGAATTTCGGCCGGATGAATTCTGATGATAAGCTCTAACTCAGGGCGTCGTGCAAAATATTCAATTGAGTCAAGAACCCATTCAAGCATATTATGGAATGCATTGGATTTGTAGTGCAGTTGCGCATCCCACATGACGTTGGTAAACAAACCGATGCACGGCTTGGAGAAATCAATTCCTGTCTCAGCGACAATCCTCTCCTCTTGCTCCTCTGGGGTATCGTGAAACCAAATCCAATCTTCTGTACCACGTCGGCGGGTATCAAGATATTTGATAATCTCCATGCGCTGTTCATCCCCCCACTCCATTTGCTCCCATGTATCTGTGGACTCACTAATCATAGTGTGGTGGTAAGTGTCTCCATGACTAAATACAAAAGAACTTTTACGATAGGCTGGATTCCATGTTACCAGGCGCAACCTCCTTTTTTGGCATACTTGGGCTATCAAACCTTGAGGCACATAAATTCCATGGTGAAAACAAGCTACATCATATTTGTTTTCATTTAATAGCCTTGAGATTGCAAAAACCGTCAACAAAGAGGATTCTAAGTAACGTCTAAGAATAGGCTCCCCATACTCCTCTCCTACCAAATCTCCTCGAGCAAAATATCTCAAAGCCCCTGCATAGGCATGCTCACCAACCTTAATATCGTCATAGACAAAATTCGCGATTTCGTTTAACAGTTTTGGTTTCCGAGCAAGCTCATTAGCTTTAACCCGGTCTTTCAATGTCAAATAATCCGAGTAAAAAATAACATTTGAACTAGAGCCTTCAAACACACTGCGTCCATAGCTGATACATGTGGAGCATCGGGAAACAGGGCCTTCTTTAGCCATGCGCCGCGGCTCAATAAGCTCGATCTTAGCCATTTGACATGCAGTAAGATCCTTTCGACAAAGTAGGGTGTCGACCTTTGCACCACGCAACTTCAATGCTACAGCCAGAGTGCTTTCCAAGAGTACACCCATCTCGTAACCGCCAAGGCTAGTTGCCATCAACACCCGGCCTGCTTCCCCCTTATTGACGGTGTATTCCTGGCTGACTCTAATCTTTTTCCAATTAATCGATTCTTTTGCACGAAAGGTCGTATATTGGTGATCTACCAAGGGAATCTTGCGGACTAACCGTATTAGTTGCTTTAGCACATTTAATGGCCTAATAGATCAACAACATAAATAGATATTTGCATTTAAGAAGCATGCTTTGATCTATGTACGTACACATGCTCGAATGCTAGACCATCTACCCACCCCATCAACAAGTGCTCGATTGCATCGTTGGGATGCCCACAAATTGGTAAACCATGTCGATTAAAAGAGGTATTCACCAGGACGCCAACACCAGAAATTTCTTTGAAGGTCTCTAGCAAGCGATAAAGCCAGGGGTTTGTGGAATTGCTCACCACTTGCGGTCGCATACTACCATCAACATGCACTACCACAGGAACGGTTTTCTTTGCGTAATCGTTAGCGTCGACCGAGAAAGTCATGTAACGGTAATCGATTGAGCCCTCCCAGAATTTACTTGCATCGTCCTCAAGCACCACAGGAGCAAATGGAACAAAAGGCTCACGCCCCTTTAGCAACTTGTTAATACGGTCTTTCGTTCTTTCATCACGTGGATCAGCCAAAACCGATCGATTACCCAATGCACGCGGTCCGATTTCCATGGCACCCACAAAGCTACCAAGAACTTCTCCTGCGGCTATACGTTCAGCCAAAATTCTAAAACCATCTGGACCATCAAGAGATACAATTTCAAGATCATCGTGACAAGCTAAAGCTGCATCGACTTGTGCGCGAGTAAATGAAGTGCCTAAATAAGGGGTCTGCAAAATACAAGGTAATTCTAAGAACCGCTCATGATGCAAAGCCTCCATCGCAGCTCCAACAGCAAGCCCAGAATCGGGGGAATCAGGATAAATAAAAAAATTCTCTATTCCTAATTTTTTTCGGGCGAATGAATTCCCTTTGACATTTAACATAGCCCCCCCAGCGGCGCAAAGTTTTTTTTCACCGGTCAGTTCGAGTGCCTGCGCAATATATTCAGTGAGCACCCTCTCAAAATGCTCCTGAGCCATAAATGCAAACTGCTCCGGTAAAAATTGGGGCAATAGTTCGGAGTAAATATCCGACTGCTCGACGCGAGAAACCGGGTTTGGAACTGCCTTATCAGGATATTTTCCATTGTAGCTACCGTATTTCCAGATATACTTGGAACGTAGAACCCCATCCACGCTTTTCAGGGTGCCAGCAAACGGATTTAACTCACCATTTGATTTTCCTAAAGCTGCCAGCCCCATGGTTTTAAATTCGCCATCCGCGGGCATAAATCCTAATGCCTCTGTCACTGCTTGATAAAATGCTCCGAGACTAGATTCCGAGGGTGTACTGCGAATTAAAAACATATCTCCATTAGGGCGTCCGTGATAAACGGTGCCAGCCAATCCGTCCCCCTTGCCATCCAGAGTAACAACCGTAGCTTCCGAGTATCCGCTGAGATGAAATGCAGTGCTCGCATGCGCGCGATGATGAGCAATGTGATAGATCGGAATATCATCACGTAAGATTCCAATTTTTCGGAGGAGATCTTCAAACCCCTCAGGGTTTCGCTCTTCCATGCCTGTAAAATGCCGAGCCTGGGGGTTTAAACCTAGCGCATTGACAACTTTGCGCTTAATAAGCTTTACCCTGTGCGGACGTGTTATCGCACCATTAGCAGCAACAATTCGGATATCTTTCAAAGATGGATACCAGACACGTAAACCACTGAAAGCAACAACAGAAACCTCCTCGGGTTTAATTCCGGTCGATTTGAACATGGCCTGCAATGACTTTTCAGGGAACCCATAATGATGCTTGATGCGGCTTATGCGCTCCTCAGCCATGGTAAAAACCACACCCTCTCCGGAACATAATGCAACCGACGCATCGTGACCACAATTAATTCCAACAGCAAATTTCATATTTATAATTCCTAGAGTTTCTGTTTTACTATGCGGATAATTTTTTCAAAAATTTTTTATTAATTTTATTTCCGCTGAAAAACTTGGCATTATCCACCAATTCATATACGTGAAATTTAGCCAACTTTTTATCCAAAGTTATAAATTTATTCAAAATTTTTGATAGAAAAACTGTCAACGATTAATTATTCTTGTAATTACTAAAAAAATATAACTTTTTAAATAATTCTCTATATGCTGAGATAATTCTTTTACCCGTAATGTAATCAATACATAAAAGCAAGCATACATACAAAAGGCCACCAAAAAAAACTAAACTAAAAAAACCTAAAATAGATTTTTCTGTGTAATAAACGCTGTCTACCACTAGAAGCAATAACGTTGTTATAAAAAATGAAATTATTACAGGTAAAATCGTAGCTATGAAATAAGGAATCGCTAAATTAATTAAAGCAAATACCTTCCCTTGAGTAAATACGAATAAAATTACTATAGGTAAGAGAGTGGAAAGCGCCGCGCCCTCTAGTCCAAACCAATAAATAAACGGGTATATAGTTACCAAGGTAAGTACTAATCGCATAGCTGCAACTATTGCGATATATTTTGTATGACCAAAGCTTTTAATAACCTCTATTTGGGCGCCCATCGACTGGAGCAATCCTATAATACCCATGATTCTAATAAGGGGAGCCGCATCTATCCATTTTTGTCCAATGATTGCAATTACTATCTGCTCCGGAATTGCTATCAAAAAACTAAAAAGTAATCCAGCAACTGGCATGATGATACATTGCGATTTTACATAAGAAAACTTCATTAGCGAGGGCTGTAAATTGATTTTGGAGAATGTAGGAAACCCAACTATTGCTACCACCTTGCAAATTTCAGTCCCGATTGTCTGTGATAGTCGCGCTGCAATTTGATAAATACCAAGCGCTGAAGCCCCCAAGAGATATGTCAACACCCAAAGGGGGGTATTGATAGCAAGATATTTGAATACTTGGGACATCATTAGCCATTTGCCAAATCCGAACATTTCATAGAATGCTCCTCTTGAGAAATTGATGCCAGGTCGATAAACAATTATCTGATAAGAAACAAACAGTTGCACAAGTTTCTCAGTAGCCATTCCATACAAAAGAACCCATGGGCTCGGTTGTATTAATGCGATCCCCACAGATATGCAAAATCCAATAACCGTTCCAGTAGTTCTATATATAAATTCGGAGCGTAAATCTAAATCTTTTTGAAAATATATCACCGCTGGATTATGAAGACTGCCGAGTATCGACAGGAAACCAATTGCCATAATCAAAGGGGAGGATTGGGGTTCACCAAAAAAGAGAGCAATCGGATTTGCAATTAGCAATATAAGGATAAAAATGATTGACGCTCGAAGTATATTTACAATAAAAAAGGTATCTAAATAATCTTTGCCAGGATTGCGTGTTCGAATGAGGCTATCGTCCAAACCGAGATCGCTCAATGCATCCAGCAATCCATAAATCAATAACGCTAAACCAAATACTCCAAAATCAGTAGGACTTAGCAATCTAGTCAATATTGCTAACTGTAAAAAATTAAATAGCCTTGTTACTACTCTAAGAAGAGTTGCCCATACTCCAGCACGTATAACAATGTGACTAAAATTACTCATTTAAGTCCATAATCATTTTTTTGGAAAATTCTTCCCAAGTAAATTTTTTAAGAATTACTAGCTGCTCCTTAATTTTTAATTGGTCCGCATCACTATCAACTGCTACTGCCATTATTTTTGAGATAGCGCTCGACTGAGAAGGAACCACGTACACTAATGACGCACCATTGGTTATCTCGGGTAAATCCATCTCTTCAGCCCATATAACCTTAGCTCCAACCGCAAGAGCCTCCAATGGAGCAATATCAAAATCAGCGAGATCAAGATGCACTACTACATCACTATCAGCATAGTAGTCCAATAAGCGCTCTTCTGATACATAGCCAATGAAATGCACCCTATTCACTAAATCTGCTGACTTTACAATTGCTCTCAAACTGCTCTCCTCTGGTCCAGTTCCACCAATAACGAGGTCAACATCAGGCCTAGATCGCGCCAATTCAATAAAAGCCTCTAAACAAAGATCGACTCGTTTGTTTGGAACTAATCGACATATCGACAGCACTATCTTTCGCTCTTGAAGACCATAATCACGGCGTAGCGAATATTGTGGATAAAAATCAAAAATACTCTCTGGAAAAGCCCCTTTTAACACTCTCGCCGGACGCCCGTATAACAATTCTGTCTCCCACGCATTTCTTTTTGAAAGGGTCCATACGACCTTTGCTCGACATATAGCCGCACGCTTTGTAAGCGAATAAATTTCTAAGGATAAACGCCGCCAAAGGCCTATCTTAGGCCCAACCTCAGGAATTAGCTCAATATAAGAAGCAACTGATTGCCTTATTTTTGAGAAACAATTTCGAAAAATATATGCATACTTTAGCTGCTCTATATCTGGGCCAAATGCAAATAAAGATCCAAATACATGTACGCCATATTTTATCGATAATCCGATCGTAGCAAGATGAAGCTCAACAACCTGACCCCAAGTGCCAGTAGTAATCACATAATCTGGTTGTAATTCTTTTAATAACTTTCGAAGCCACAGCCGACGTCTCCATTTATATATTTGCTGATGAACCCATGATGAAAATTCAGGTCTTATATCTCCTTCTTGAAAAGAAGTAATGTTAAGTGACTGATATCGACCTTGAAAGGTTTTATCATTGTCATAGTTATACACAATGTATCGAGCATCATATCCTAGCCCCTTAAGACATTTGATAACTTCAAGACTCAACCGCTCCCCACCCCCACTTTGTACAAGGCGCGTACCAAACCAAACAATACATTTATTTTTCATTATTAAAAAGATCTAATGTGGCGTACTTGAACATTCAAATCTAGAAAAGAGGTTTTAAAGGGTTAGCGTTTTAACTCACTCTTTTGTGATTCCTAATTAATTCTCGATACAGAAGTGGATTAAATTGATAGCCATAATAAATCTTTTTATTTTTGAGAATAGAAGTTTGCGCATAATCAGAAATAAAAGAGTCTTTGATCAGTTTATTAACCACTACTGGTATTATGTTAAAAGCTCTACGGAATAAATATGCGTGTGCAAGGCCAATAACATCAAAATTAAAATCAGGCGGACACTTTTCTTGGGCTAGAATTAGACCATCGTCAAGATATTTCGTCATTGCGTGAATCGTAAATCCAACATCACGGTAATTCTTCATTGCAATTGGCCATTCAATCGTTCTAGAACCGCCGTACTCCGGAAGAGCCCCAAGATGCAAATTGATTGCCCATTGAAAATTTTCTAATGTCTGTTTTTTAACATATGGACCCCCAAGCATAATAAGTCCACAAGGAATCTTGTCGCTACCAGAAGTTGATACTTCGTTTATGTTACCAATTAACTTTATCGAAGTGTATCTGGATAGATCAACATTATCAGAAAAGAATTCATATGTAAGTCTTTTTCTTTTAATCTCTTCATAAATTCTTACATCGTTAAAGAATATGTGAAAGAGTAGTCTATTTTTTAATGCAAGAAAAAATTCATGATTTCTATTGGCTAAGCGAAAGTGCCGAGCCTCTGACCTATAAAAACTTTTAAACTTACTGAGTGCACGTAAAAATAATGGTCTTCTTTCTGCCTTTATGTCTTTTTTCTGTATCAAAAGCTCCATAGCACAATCAGCCCAGGTATTAGAGGCAACCATTGATGCACCCGCTATATAGTGATGAGCCTCGCTAGGTATATGGACAATTATTCTCATGAAATGCAAAATTTATAGAAATGCTTAATCACGTCCACCCTCATAAAAGCTTAAGAATTCCTCTAATTGATCTAATGATATGGTCTTGAGTATTCAGATTTAAATTAAGCCCGCTAGGAATATACAATCCTTGACGAGCAATCCTCTCTGTGACTGGATAGGTCTCTCCTTCAAAAAGGCCCTCGATCTTAAATACGGCTTGCTCATGCATTCCAAGAAAATAGGGTCTCGTTTCAATACCCTCATTCCTCATTTTCTTGGCAAAAGTTTCTGCTGTTTCGCCAGTTGATTCATCTAAAATGAGGCCGAACATCCAGTAAACATTTTTTGCCCACTCCCGTTCTACGGGCAGCTGAATTACAGGAATATCTCTTAGCTTATTCAAATAATATTGACCAATGTCAATCTTACGCTGAACTAATTCTTCAATTTTCTCAACTTGAGCTAGACCAATCGCAGCCTGCATATTAGTCAACCGATAATTGAATCCAAGTTCTCGGTGCATGAATCGACGTCCGGACTCGAAACACAAGTTGCGAAGTTTTCTCGCACGCTCTGCATAAGCATCGTCATTCGTCAACAGCATGCCGCCTTCGCCGGTAGTGATAATCTTATTAGCAAAGAAACTGAAACAGCTGATATCGCCCATGCCTCCGCATTTACGACCTTTATATTCACCGCCGTGCACTTGGGCTGCATCTTCCACAATCTTTAAGCTATAACGATTTGCCAATTCAATTACTGGATCCATATCAACTGGGTGTCCATACATATGAACAGGCATGATAGCGCGGCTACGTGGGGTGATCTTGGCTTCAATCTGTGCAACATCCATACACCACGTATCTGGATCACAATCAATCAATACTGGTTTCAACCCATTGTAAGTAATAGCCTGTATGCAAGAGATGATGGTAAAAGATGGTAGGATAACTTCATCACCCGGTTCAAGCTGCAAACAACCAATAGCAATTTGAAGAGCAGCGGTGCCGTTACTTACTGCGATGCCATGGCGCATGCCACAATAACTAGCCCACTGCTGCTCAAACTTTTCAATATAAGCTCCAGCCGATGAAATCCAGCCAGTCTGCAGACAATCTAAAACATACCTTGTCTCGTTTTCGCCAATTACTGGTTCACTTACCAAAATCATCAACAAACCTCTCTTTATCCAATTCACCCAAATAAGGTCCTTGTTTAATTTCCATCAATACCGTGTCTTCAAGCATCTCGAAGCCATGCCCACCCTCCAAAAGTAGGATCACATCGCCTTGGCTCAGAATCACCTCTCCTTTGCGGGCTTTTTCATTGTTGTAGAAGATCGTTCGCATGCGTCCTTTGCGGACATACAGAACCTCTGGAGTTCCGCGAATATAGCGCGCCGCCAGCTTGTGAATATGGGGGGCAATCGATTTGCCTGCACTATAAACAATATATCCCAATTGAAGAACATCTTGATCGGTGGTCAGAAATTGAGATTTTTCGGGTTGAAAATTAGCGCGAACGATGAGTGCGACGTTCACGCCATCGATAACTACTGGCTCAATCATGATTGTTTCGCCAAGCTCAAACAGATGTTTTCGACAAGATTTTCGACATCGAAACTATGCGATTCAAGGATCTCCGAATTAGTACCGCACGCCGGTATTCGATCCAACGCAAGCCGGTGAAGTATGGACGACCGGACTTCTTTCGTCATGATTGCATCCGCGATTCGGTCGCCTTGGCCGCCTAACCTGTAGTGGTTGTCTATAGCAAACCAGTGCTTAATATGACCTAGTTCGCTCGTCAACCAATCTGCATCGACCTGGTTTAGCCATGGTAGGTTAATCACCTTAGTGCTTGTTCCATGCTTTACTTCTAGAGCCTTCGCAACATGAACGGCAAGGGATAACATGACAGGGCCATAGGTGATGATAGCAACATCTTTTCCCTCAGTGAGGGGAACGCCTTTACCCAGTTCAGGTTTGTAGTTAGTGGGTAGTGCGTATGGTAACACCCAAGGCAGACTTACCAGCCTCAGATAGCAACTACTAGTATTTTTATTAATTGCCCAGTCCAGCAACATCCCGACTTCTAACTCAGAACTCGGCTCCATGAGCACCAAATCAGGCATGGCCGCAAGTGCTGAAATATCACGAACCGCCTGGTGGGAGTGGCCCGGCCCCCCGGGGATAACTCCAGCGAGCGATCCGACATAGAGAATCTTTTTTTGCTCTGTAGCGTTATTATAAATCTGCTCGTTGGGTCGAGAGGATAGAAAGCAAGCGAAGGAGTGCACAACTGGGAGCAACCCTTGCAAAGCCATGCCCCCTGCTTGCGAGACCATATCTTGCTCAGCGATACCGCATTCTATAAATCGATCCGGGAATTCTTTTTGAAATGGAATCAAGCCAGTATCTAGAATCAGGTCAGCATCTAGAGCAACGATCTTCGAGTTCTTGCGAGCCTGTTCCAGCAAGGCATTGGAGTAGGCTTGAATCAGTCGCTGAGGATTTTCAGTTTGTACGGCGACCGAACGAATGTCGGTTTCTAGCTCAAGAGCATCTGCCCCAATAGCGACAAGCTTGGTGTTGGCAGCATCAATCAACTCTTGCGCTGCCCTGACATAGGCATCATCAGTTGGGGCGCCACTATGAAACTTATAGAACTCAATGTCTGAATCGATAGAAGTATGCTCCATAAAGGAGACACCTTTACCCTTAATAGTGTCGGCGATGATCACCTTAGGCTTATCGATGACACCCTTTATTGCATTAAGAGTTTTGGAGAAAGTCTCTATGTCGTTGCCATCGCAGCGACTAACATGCCAGCCAAAAGCGGCTAGCTTCGCCTCAAGATTGCCTAAATCGCTAACCTTGGAAACAAGCGTATCAGACTGCAACTTATTGTGGTCAATAATCACAGTGAGTTCGTGCATTTTTTGATTTGCAGCAGAAATTAGTGATTCCCAGAACTGTCCTTCCTGCAATTCTCCATCACCCGTTAATACATAAATATTTCTTGATCTGCCTGCAAGGCGATCCGCAAAAATCATACCTTTCGCTTTAGATACCCCCATCCCCAGGGAACCAGTATTTGTAACGATATGCGGCGTGCCAATGTCAGGATGCCCCGGCAGCCCACCCAGTTTTCTTAATTGATGAAGTAAATTAAAGTCTAATTTTCCAAGTCCAATTAGAGTGCTGTAAAGGGCAGGAGCATCATGACCTTTGGAGGAGAAAAATAAATTTTCGTTGATGGGGTTTGGATTTACTTCCGTCGATGCGCCTAACTCATTTAGATGTAGCCACGACATAATATCCATACTACTAAAACTACTACCAATGTGGCCTGAACCCGCACAGGCAATCATATACAAAGTGTTAATTCTGCAAAAAGAGGCGAATAGTTCTGCTTTTTGAATTGGGTCAATCGCCAAAGATCTGATCCGCTCGAATTCGATAAACGGAACATAATACAAAGTTCCACTTACAGCCACGCCGACTTGGTCACCCATCTTCACTTACTCCATTCATTCTTTTTATTTCTTACTTTGATATGGCGCTTGACTAATACTGGCCACCTTTGCAATACCATTGGCCAAATAATATTCAGCTAACACCAGATCCTCAGGTTGATTAATATCAAAACCCTCTAATCCCGCGCTCACAAAAGGAATAATGGATTGACCAGCTATCGTAGCTTGTTCCAAAGGCAATCTAGTCCACGCAATCTCTAGGCTAGCGTCCTGAGCGTAGACCAGTGGAAGCATTGTGTATTGACTACTATGCCATGGTGTCTCGCCATTTTTAAATGGCATTAAAGGATGCATCCGACCTCCCTGCACCACCCACATTTTTCCTGGGTGCTGCTTACACTTTTCTATTGCTCGCAAAGAATCTGCCGAAGGATCATTGTCAAATTCAGTCCAGGCACGCTGAATTGTTTCTGGAAGCCTAAAAGGGCTAGTTGGCCTTAAGATACTAAAAACTTCGTAACTACGCCCCAAAACTTCTAGCTCTCGCAACATCCATATAACCCATTCAATATCTGGTGACTTATCGCCTGATATTTCGGGAGATCTCAAAAAAGGCACTTCAGCTCCGTAATGTCGAGCAATTTGTGCATACTCTTCACTGTCAGTTGCGCAAATAACCGCATCAAAGATTTTGCTTTGAACGGCTGCCGCTATGCTGTACGCCAATAATGGATGCCCACCAAAACTGTGGATATTTTTATTGGCCACCCTCTTTGAGCCAGATCTTGCAGGAATAAATGCAACGGAGGTTGGTTTCATTTTTTAAATTAAATCGTTGCGCGTAAAAAAACTAATATTTTTCAATTCCGAATAAACATCTAATGCCTCAACACCCGGCTCGCGTGTTCCATTGCCCGAAGCTCCAAAACCCCCAAAGGGCATATGTGGCTCACTCCCAAATGTACCCGCATTAATATTTGCAACCCCAGACTTTACATGCTGAGCAAACCACATAGCTCGATCGACATTACTTGTGTGAATGGCAGAGGTAAGGCCATATTCTGATGAATTAGCAATTTCTAATGCTTCCTCAATATCATTAACTTGATGCAAGAAGGCGACAGGGCCAAAGAGCTCTTTACAACTTACATCTGCCACATGGGATAGCCCATCAATAACCGTTGGCAAAATATAATAACCATTAGACAAATGGGAATCAGCGGGGGGTGAGCCCCCACATAAAATATTACCTCCATCCGCCTCTGCCTTTTTAATTGCTTTCAAAATATTTTCTCGTTGCCGCTTATTAACTACTGGCCCCAAATCACATCCAGAGGCAACTCCCAGCCTTAAGCTTTGTGCTTTAGCAATAAATTGCTTTTTAAATTCATCATGAACATTCTTAAATATCAGTATGCGGCTTCCAGCGGCACAACGCTGACCAGCATTACTAAAGGCAGATAATGCCGCCCAGTGAACAGCTTGATCTAAGTTTGCATCATCACAAACAACAAATGAATTTTTTCCACCCAGCTCTAATGAGACTCGTGCCAACCTTTTCCCAGCAACCTCACCAATCCAGCGACCAACCGCTGTTGATCCTGTAAAGCTAATGACAGTCACTTTTTCATTTTTAACTAACTCCGCACCCGCAATCTGTCCGCTACCTTGAATTACATTGAAGACACCATCGGGTAATCCAGCCTTTTTAGTGAGCAACGCAAAAAGATGTGCGATCTGCGGAGAGTCTTCGGCAGCCTTTAGAATAACAGTATTACCACAAATAAGTGCTGGAAAAGTTTTCCACGCTATGTTGGCAATTGGTGTATTCGCTGGAACAATTAATCCAGCAACTCCCCTTGGTTGCCTAACTGTGAAACTTTGTTTTCCAGACACTGCGGATGTTAAAGTTCGACCATAAAGGCGCATACCTTCGCCAGCAAAAAATTCTGCCTGAGAAATCGCAGCCCTTACTTCTCCATTGGCATCTGCCGGAGGTTTTCCGGTCTCGATTGCAATGCAATCAGCCAACTCTGAAGCCTTATCTTTCATCGCAGCAACTATATTGAATAGTATCTCACCGCGCTTAACAGGTGGAGTATGGGCCCAAGCACTAAGCGATTGGTCGGCAACAGCAATAGCTTCCTGAGTGTCATTGGCACTTGAGTTCGCGAAATATGACAGCAACTTACCGCTATCAGGATTAAACTTTTCTAACCAGCGATTTTCGGCAGGTTTGATTTCCTTGCCATTAATCCAATTGGGTATACGAACAAGATCAGAATAAATAGTCATTAAATTGCCGTCCATCCACCGTCAATGATTAAATTTGATCCAGTCATATATTGCGACGCTTTACTTGCCAGAAAAATAACTGCTCCGTTATATTCATCCGAATCGGCCATTCGTCCAATAGGAATTCGATTGCAGTAGGTATCTAAAAATTCAGTATCTTGATTATTAAATACGCCAGCAATCGTTAAAGAATTCACCCTCACGTTTTTTTTTGCCCAATAGGTAGCCAAATAACGTGTCAAATTTAAAATTCCAGACTTAGATGCCGAATAAGCTGCCGGCTTATAGAATACTTCGCCACGCGCCCTACGATATTCATACAAATTTTGATCGGGTGAGACCACGCCATAAATAGAGGCAACATTAATGATTGAGCCTCTATTTTCTTTAGCCATAACAGCCCCAAATACTTGGCAACAGAGATACACACCCTTCAGGTTTACATCTATCACCTTGTCCCACGATGTCTCTGGATAGTCCTCAAATGGGCCATTCTCCTCAATGGGCGCCGATGGCGGTGAATCAATGGCAGCATTGTTAATAAGGACGCTTGGTACGCCAAATTTTTCACATACTTCCTCTAATGCTTTTTTTAGGGACTGTTTTTTGGTTACGTCCGCCTGACAAAAAAGATAGTTAGATAAATAATTCGAGCACCCTATCTCGATAGCATTATTTTGCATCATATCGAGACCAACAACCTTAGCACCACGCTCCAGAAAAGCCTTTGCATACTCGAATCCAAGCCTACCAGAAACCCCAGTAATACAAACTACTTCGCGAGTAATATCAAACAAATTTTCCATCCCTGCCACCTCATTTCCCCTCAACATTTGAGGCTCTTGCCATGAAGATGAGGTCGCAGACCTCGCGGACAGCTCCGCGGCCGCCCATTGTTTTTGTTCGATATAAGATGTAAGGCAGCACTTCAGGATGTGCGTCATAAACGGCAATTGGAAGGCCCACCAACTCAAATGCCGCGATATCGTTAATGTCATTACCAACAAAGGCTGCTCTTTTAATATCAACACCAAACTCTTTGCAAATCGATATTAATGCCTGCGCCTTATCCTCAACGCCTTGCCTACAAGGAATATTGAGTTTTTTTGCTCTAGCAGTTACTACAGGATTGACCTCAGAAGAAATAATTACCATATTAATACCCGCTGACTTCAGCCGACTAAGTCCCAAGCCATCGCTACGCCAGCATCGTACTGACTCAATCCCCTCTTCATTGAGATACACCATGTTATCCGTAAAGACTCCATCAAAGTCAAAAGCGACCAATTGTAAAGATGCAAGCTGGGCTTTATTCAAGGTCAAATCCACTATATTTAATCCCCTAAATTTGAGTATTCAATGTGCTCACCTTTTTTAATTGAGCGCTTTGCAATCTTGCCTATAACCATATTCGATTCTCGAACTGGAATAAACTGCTTACTAAATATTTTTCCGGAAAGCATGTTCAATGTAATAGTCTGGCCAGCAGCAATATCCTCAAATGCAATTAATGATTTACCTAACTTCTTAAAGACACGCTCGTTACCCAAGTCATCTGCAGGCTTTGGTTGCAACATTTTCGGAGTGCGCTTGATATCTCTAACAAATTTTCTAAAGCCTTCCGGTTCTAGAGCAAAGCTATGATCTGTTCCCTTCCAAGATCGATTTAGCGTGACATGTTTCTCAAATACCCTTGCGCCATTTAAATATGCTATCGGACCCGATAAGGTACCATTAAAGTGGTCCGATGATCCAACTGCACATCTTGGAAATTCTTTCATTAAATTCTGAATGCTGCTTAGGCCTAGTCGATCGAACTCGCAAGGATATTCCGATACGCAATGAAGAACCGCTACCTCTACCCCTTGATCAATAAGCAAATTAACGCTAGCACGAATCTGATCAATCTTCCCACCCCCTACACTGATTACTACTGGTCTACCTTTTTTAGCAATCCGATCAATAAAGGGCAGATTTCCCAAGTCAAAGGAGGCAATTTTTATGATGTCAACGCCAATCTGATCTATCAAATCTAAGCTAGGCTCATCAAATGGGGTTGACATAAATTTAACGCCATACTTCTCACAATCCTCTTTGAGAATCGGAAGCCACTCTGGCTTAAGCTCTAGCTTCTCTCGATGTAGTCCATAAACATCGTCAAAGGCATTTTCGCTCTCGTAAGGGGCTTCATAAGCCTCCTTTGAAAATAAATATTTATTATTTCTTGTCTGGAACTTCACTGCATTTGCTCCAGCCATTGCAAATATTTTGATATATTCCCTTGCTAAATTAAGCTCCCCTTGATGATTTTGCCCAACTTCAGCAATCACAATTGGCTCATCATTTAATTCTTCAGATTTAAACATTTATAGCTCCAATTTTGGTTAAAGTTAATCTTATCAAGTTGATTTCTAACTTAAATATTTTGGATCAGCCAATTCACTGGAAACTAAAGTCATGACAAGATTAGCACCCTTAATAACAGGGGCCCATTTCAGTAATTTGGCAGCCTTGTCTGAGGACCCCTTGATTTCAAATGGGTCTGAGGGTCTTTTTAGATCTGCATTAATGGAGACATGTTTTCGCCAATCTAGATTTAGAGCCTCAAACGCAAACGCCAAAAAATCTTGTAAACTGTGAGTAACTCCAGTCGCAATTACAAAATCCTGAGCTTCATCAATATTTAACATCCGCCACATGGCTTCCACATACTCTGGAGCCCAACCCCAATCTCGACGAATATCAATATTTCCTAGTTGAAGAATTTCATTACTTCCCCGAGAAATACGACAAGCGGCTGCAATTATTTTTTTAGTTACAAATCGCTCGGGCCTCAAGGGAGATTCGTGATTAAACAAAATACCAGTGCAAGCAAATAAACCATACGCTTCACGATAAAGCGCAACATGCCAAGTGGCGGTTGCTTTAGCTATTGCGTAAAAACTTTTAGGACGAAATGGGGTATTTTCATCAGCCCATTCGCTAACAGTATCGCCAAAACATTCGCCAGAACCTGCATTATAAAAACGAATACTTGGATCTATAAATCTAATAGCCTCTAGCAAATTGAGGACTCCATTAATAATACTTTCGGAAGTTTCTGTGGGCTGATCATACGAAAGCCCTACCGATGATTGCCCAGCTAAGTTATAAACTTCATCCGGATGAACCTTTGATATACCTTGAAGTACGCTCCGAAAATCCGTCAATACTATCGATAGCGTTTTGACTTGATTCGCAATACCGAGGGAATGCAACCCAGAAAATGGGCTAATTTGTGCGTCCCTTGAAGAGCCCCAAACTTCATAACCCTTACTTAATAGAAATTGGGCGAGATAAGCCCCATCTTGCCCCGAAACCCCACAGATTAATGCGCGTCGTTTTTCTTGCGTCATTCTTTACCCAATGCAACACTAAAGTCATGCTTTTCCAGGAGCGCATTTTGTTTGGCTTTCTCAAGATCATTTGCCACCATCTCGAAAATCATTTCATCCAGACTGATTTCTGGAACCCAGCCTAATTTAGCTTTGGCTTTTGCTGGATCACCCAAGAGAGTTTGTACTTCACTAGGACGGTAGTAACGTGAGTCGATCTGCACAATCACATCACCTACCTCTAAGGCTGGGGCTTTATCACCTTCAATGGCAGCCACAGTCGCTTTCTCATTTTCAGCAGCGCCTTCAAACTTCAAAGTGATGCCTAATTGTTTAGCGCTACGGGTAATAAACTCGCGAACGGTGAACTGCATCCCAGTAGCAATTACATAATCTTCTGGGTTTTCTTGTTGAAGCATGAGCCACTGCATGCGCACATAGTCTTTGGCATGACCCCAGTCACGCAATGCGTCGATGTTACCCATGTAAAGGCATTTCTCAAGACCTTGAGCAATATTTGCTAAACCACGAGTCACCTTTCTGGTAACAAAAGTTTCCCCACGGCGCTTAGATTCATGATTAAACAAGATACCGTTACAGGCATAAATGCCATAAGCTTCACGATAGTTGACAGTGATCCAATAGGCATACATCTTGGCTACTGCATAAGGACTTCTTGGATAAAAAGGCGTCGTTTCTTTTTGTGGGATCTCTTGCACTAAACCATAGAGCTCTGAAGTTGATGCTTGGTAAAAGCGGGTCTTCTTCTCTAAACCTAAGATACGGATCGCTTCAAGCATGCGCAGTGGACCAATAGCATCCACATCAGCGGTATATTCAGGGGACTCAAATGAAACTGCCACATGAGACTGCGCACCCAAGTTATAAATCTCATCGGGCTGACATTCTTGAATAATGCGCACTAAGTTACTGGTATCCGTTAAATCACCGTAATGAAGAATCAAATCTGGGTGATTAATATGCGGGTCTTGGTAAATATGGTCAATACGCTCTGTATTAAATGAAGAGGCGCGGCGCTTAATACCGTGAACAATGTAGCCCTTTTCTAATAGAAACTCGGCTAGATAAGAACCATCCTGGCCTGTGATACCAGTGATTAAGGCGACTTTTTGTTTTGTGGTCATCTATTAATTCTTTATATTTAACGCACGAGCCCGCTAATGCCCGTTACCAAACTTAGCAACAACAATACTTGCTTCATTTTTTTATCCTCTTTTAAGCACGCTACCGCCCTGCCCGATCAAAATCAGCATATCAATATTTTTATAGATAGCAAACGTTGCTAACTCTTTATATTAAAGCTATAAAACTTCAAGCGACTTTTTTAAAGTCCTTCAAATCAAATTTAGCAGTGAGATTTTTTGCCATAAAGTTAAGTAATAGCATCGCTCTTTCCTCACCTTTGTAGGTATTAAAAATAGCTTCCATGCCTTTAAAGGGTCCTTTAAGAATCTCTACTTTGTCGCCTATAGAAAAAACTTTCGCCACTACAGCTTTGTCAATCTTTTGTTGTAAGTTATCCATCGTCTCGTCATCCAAACTTGCAGCCAGCCCTCCAAAATTCACAAGATGCGACACACCTTTTGAAGAGCGAATCGGCGACCAGTTTTGCTGTCCGTCATGACTCAACCACACAAATAGATACCTTGGGAACATGGGCTCCTTAGTTAATATTTTTTTGCCACGCAAAATTTTTTCTGTATTAATTAAAGGTAAATAACATCGATAGTTTTGGCGGATAAGATTGTCGAGCGCAACTTTCTCTTGATGAGGTTTAGTATAGATAAGGTGCCAATGATTCATAACATCAATCTTTCAAGCTAGATTTTAGTGAATCAATCTCTTTTTTTAAAGCATGATATTCAACCATTTTGCGCTTTAAAAAATCTGCGGTGAGTTTGGTTTTTTCTTTAATGCCTTGAGGTGTAAGTAAATATAAATAGACTGATTTATTGGGATTCTTATTAAAGTTACCGACTTTAATATGCCCAATATCAATCAAAGCTTTTAGGCAATAGTTAACCCCGCCTAAACTAATTCCTAATTTTTGGGCAAGTTCCCGCTGAGTCAACTCGGGCTCTTCCTCGAGGAAGTGCAGCACCCGGAAGCGCACGTCGGGATCAATCTTTTTCAAGGCTCTTGCCATAGCTTGAGTTAACCTCAATATTGTTCAATATTGAACAATATTAGCTCAATCATAAAAAAGGTCAAGCAGAAATTAGTTTTTTAGGAATGCAAAAAAGGTTAGATTTAATGTCAACTATAGATTGCTAACTGTTTTTTTGAACTTTGGGAATGAGTACATAAAGTAAACCATAGAGCGTAATAAATAAAATGACTGCAATCCAAATAAAAAATGGTTTTTGGTAAACCCAGGTGATTGCGAGGTGAGGAAATAACCAAAGTCCACTTAAAGTCGGTGTAACAAGCGCGTTCGCTAATTTTTTATAGTGAGGTTGTGGCCTAAAAAAATGAAAGAGTTTTAGATGCAAATGCGCTGTGTCAGCATGATAAATAGAAACACCTTTTAGCATACGTCGCAACAAACTAAAGACCACTTCAGTCGCAGGATAAATCAAAATAAGTACTGCCCCCCAAGGTGAGATTTCAGGGTGACGGCCAAAAAGAATAATAGTCAGCATGCTAATAATTAGTCCCAAGCTATAAGCCCCTAAGTCGCCTAAAAAAATCTTGCCATAAGGATAATTAAAGATTAAAAATGGCATTAGAATCAAGATCACGCTAAAGATGGTCGATAGCATGATCACGTCACTTGTTTTGTAGCTTAAAAATAAGAGTGTGCCTAAGATTGATAAAGCCACTGCCCCACATAAGCCATTCACCCCATCAATCAAATTCATACCGTTGGCGACAGCTGTCATACTTAAAATATAAAAAATGCTGATGCCACCTTGAAGGAGAAGTAATTTTCCGATGAAGGGAATGTCAGTTAAAACGGGAAGTGGGCCTGTAAATTGGGCTCTAAATAACCAACCTACAAAAAGAAGTGCTAGTAATCGAATTGCGGGTTTAACATTATGAAAAAGGTCTTCTTTAATTCCAATAACAATAATGGGGATCAAACAGATGAGTATTAGTTTGATAAGTTGAATACTTTCATTAGGTGGACAATACATCACGAAAGATGCGAGTGACAGAATAAAAACAAGTCCACCTAATCTTGGCGTTTCATTTAAATGAATGCGCTGAATCGCTTGATAAGATTTAAGGCCTAGTTTTCGATAAAACTTTTTATGCCATAGATAGGCAATGAAACCATTTAAGACTAATGACATGCCTATGAATATAAGGGCATTAACATCAAACCACCGCATGATATCGAGATTCATAAAAATCATTTTAGCTCTTAGTCATCTACTGTTGACAAGGGAATAATTCACTCGATTTAAAACTTTGCCCTAAAAGATCTTTAGGCGACAGTTGAATATTCAAATTTTCAGGCCACTTAATACTTAAAGTCGCATCGTTCCATAAGATACAACGCTCACTCTCAGGATGATAAAAATCGGTTGTTTTATAAAGATACTGTGAAGTTTGAGATAATGTTAAAAAACCATGCGCAAACCCTTCAGGGATATAAAGTTGTTTCTTGTTGTCACTTGATAAAATTTCAGCAATATATTGCCCACATGTGGCGGAGGACTCTCTTATATCGACCGCAATATCTAACACCTCGCCTTGAATGACTCGCACCAGTTTACCTTGAGCATGCGGGGGTATTTGATAATGAAGGCCTCGAAGAACACCTTGAGATGACTTTGAATGACTGTCTTGAACGAATGAAACATTCAATAAAGTTTCTTTTCTAAAAATGTCTTCTCTAAAGCTTTCAAAAAAAAATCCACGTGCATCTTCAAAGATATCAGGTTCGATTAAAAGCACATCTGGAATACTTAAAGGGGTGACTTTCATATTTAAATAAATTTTCTTGTAATATGCGTTTTAAGTTTTAATTAAAGCGAATTTGAGCATAGTTGCTACCTCTGCTTTCCAGTTTGGCAATTTTAGCATGAAGGTCTTTTTAACTTTTGCGGTGTTAAGTCTAGAGTTTATAGGGCGTTCAGCTTTTGTAGGATATGCATCACTTGAGATCGCCTTAATATCTTGAGAAGTCATTGTCGTTTTTAATCCTAAACGTATTGCTTCATCATTTATAAAACAAGCATATTGGTACCAGTCAGCCTGACCATCAAGGGAGACATGATATGTTCCAAAATCTTTGAAACTAGCCTTATTTAAAATAGTTTTTACAATTTTATAAGTGATTTCAGCTATTGCATCAGCTGAAGTAGGTGTGCCTTTTTGATCGCTTACAATATTTAAAGATGATTTTTCTTGAATAAGTTTTAAGATCGTTTTTAAAAAATTTTTTCCGTGGCTACTAAATACCCAACTTGTTCTTAAAATAATATGTTTTTTGTAATTACGGACAGCCTCTTCACCTTCCCATTTCGTCTTACCATAAATGGATTGAGGATTGGCTTGATCAGTTTCCACATAAGGTTCATTTTTTAAACCGTCAAATACATAATCTGTCGAAAAATGAATCATAGGAATATCAAGCTGAGATGCTTTTTGTGCTAAAACCTTAGGGGCTTCTGTATTTACTTTACGAGCCAATTCAATTTCAGTTTCTGCTTTATCAACATCCGTATAAGCCGCAGCATTAATAATAATATCGGGTTTAATTTTTTCAATAAACGCTCTAATTGCATCAGAATTTTCTAAATTAAGTTCATTGCGATTAGTCGCAATAACCTCCCCTACTGACACTAATTTTTTATGTAACGCGAAACCAACCTGACCATCTTTACCTGTGAGTAAGATTTTCATGAATAATGTTTTTGAACCCAATCTCGATATTCACCTGACACAACATGGTCCATCCAGGTTTCATTTTCCAAATACCAAAGTACTGTTTTACGAAGCCCCGTCTCAAAAGTTTCTTGGGGTCTCCAACCTAAATCATGCTCTAATTTAGAAGCATCGATCGCATAGCGTCTATCGTGACCGAGTCTATCTTTAACAAAAGTAATTTGATCAGCATAACTTTTTCCATTTGATTTTGGTTTTAACTCGTCTAAAATCGCGCACAAAGTTTCAACGACTTCTAAATTTGTTTTTTCATTTTGTCCACCGACGTTATAAGTTTCACCCATGTGCCCTTGCTTTAAAATTTCACGAATAGCAGCGCTATGGTCTTTCACATAAAGCCAATCACGAACTTGTTGACCATTTCCATAAATAGGCAAAGGTTTACCCTTTAAAGCATTCAAAATACATAAAGGGATCAATTTTTCCGGGAATTGGTATGAGCCATAATTATTGGCAGAATTTACTGTAAGGACTGGCAACTTATAAGTCTGAAACCACGCACGTACTAAATGATCACTCGCGGCTTTGCTCGCACTGTATGGGCTATTAGGTTTATAAGGATCTTTTTCGTTTGATGGATGATCAGATGAATTAAGTGATCCATAAACTTCATCTGAGGATATATGTAAAAAACGAAAATCTTGTTTTAAATTTTGATTTAAATCATTCCAATAACTTCTTGCTGATTCCAATAAATGAAATGTGCCTACAATATTGGTCTCGATAAAATCTTTTGATTCATGAATAGATCGATCTACATGGCTTTCAGCTGCGAAATTCAAAACCGCTCTTATCTGGTATTTTTTTAAAAGATTTAAGACTAAATCACGGTCCCCAATATTACCTTTTATAAAATGATGGTGTGGATTTTGATTTAACGAAGATAGATTTTCTAAATTGCCTGCGTAGGTTAATAAGTCTAAAGAAACAACTTCTTCAGCCGATTGGTTCAACCAATCTAATACGAAATTAGCGCCAATAAAACCTGCAGCGCCTGTCACAAGAATTGTCATAAGACTAATTTTATCATCAAGATTAGGATTTAAGTCGTTAAGGATTTTTAATGAATCAATTTTAAAAAAGGATCTTTTAACTAAATCTTATTGAAACTAAAAATTTCTCCAAGAAAAAATAAAAATTTATCTAAAAATTGTGGAACCCCTATAAATCAAAATCACCCCACATTTTTAAATTAAGTATATGTCAAGTTAAACTTGACATATGTTATTGATTTACTTGAAATTTTTAACATCGTCCCCATATTAAAATTACGATTAATTTTAAATAAGAGGTATTAGAAATGGCAACAGAAGCACAAATAAAAGCAAACCAAGAAAATGCTAAAAAATCCACCGGCCCTATAACTGAGAATGGCAAACAAAGATCCAGCATGAATGCCATGGTTCATGGGATTTTTTCAAAAGTCCCTCTCCTTCCTGGTGAAAATCAAGAACAATTTAAATTGCTGGAAGATGAAATTATCAAAGCGTATCAACCAACAGATGCAATGGAATGTCATTTAGTCCAGCGCATTTATCTCACCTGCATCCGTCAGATTAGACTTCGCGAAGCTGAAGCTGCAAAATTAGAAATTTCGATGATGCCTGAAGTGATGTGTAAAAGCGTCACGCAGCTTTTTACGAACAATAGCGATAAAAAATTTACCGCAGAAGATATATCAGAACTTACTGAAGCGCACTATATGTTCGCACAAGCTTTGGAAAAAGAAATTAAAGAAAGTGGTTATACATCTTTAGCGTTAACGATCGAAATGATTAAAGAAAAAATGCCGCTCACATCTCGCCATATGAAAGACATACATGAAGAAGAATATACATTAAGCTGGGAAGAATTTATTCAAAAGCCAGGCATGCTTAGAGCAGCAATTTCTATGCTTGCTAAGAGAGTTAAAATTCAATTAGCTTCTACCAAAAACAATCATATTGCTTACAC
>JACCDL010624157.1_pt1 | contig 38879 bp, 38 predicted proteins | sample 7441931 | NCBI WGS metagenome assembly JACCDL01 (sample SAMN15323437, study PRJNA562643) | freshwater metagenome | isolation source: river surface water | place: USA:Blue River Watershed | collected 2017-08-16
CGACTAGTAAATCGACATCAATTAGCACACCATTACGTTCCATACGCTGCAATACGATCGATGTAGGCACTTCGATCTGTTCATAAATGAAACGTAGCTTTTCGTTCGCCTCTATCCGTGGCCACAACGTATTGTGTAAACGTAGTGTGATGTCAGCATCTTCAGCGGCATAATCCGTCGCTGTTTCTATACTGACTTCATCAAAGCCAATTTGCGAAGCACCCTTGCCACACACTTGTTCGTAGGTGATCGTTTTTTTATCCAACCAACGCAAGGCAAGACTATCCATATCATGCGTTCGATGAGATTCGATCACATACGATTGCAATAGCGTGTCGTGCACGATACCTTTCAATGCGATACCGTAGTTCGCAAAGATATGGCTATCGTATTTCAAATGCTGACCCAGCTTAGGCTTAGATACATCGTGCAGCCAAGGCTTTAGTTTTTCTAAAACAAATTCACGCGACAGCTGATCAGGTGCCCCGGGATAACGATGATGCATAGGCACATAGGCCGCCTTGCCCGGCTCTACGCATAAAGATAAACCGACGATCTCGGCGCGCATTGAGTCTAACGAAGTGGTCTCGGTATCAACCGCTGTTAATGGCGCTTCATTGATTTTTTTGATCCAAGCTTCCAGCTGCTGAGCCGTAAATACGGTTTCGTAATGTGTTTCAATCGGCGGATCCGCTGCAAACAAACTAGCTTGCTCAGAAGGATCAGCTATGGATGTAATCGTTTTAGAGTTCGCGCTTGAATCATTCGTCTGCTCAGCATTTAATTCGCGTAGCCAGGTACGAAAACCCATACGAGTAAAAAATTCACGTAAAGCCGCAGGATCTTCTGGCTTAAAAGCTAACGAGGTTTGAATCGATTCCATGTGCGATTGCAAATCGCAATCGCATTTAACAGTGACTAAAGTGCGCGCCTGTGGCAACCAATCTAGGGTGCGACGTAAATTCTCACCGACCACACCACCAATATCGGCGGCATGGGCAATCACACCATCCAATGAGTCATATTGCGTAAGCCATTTCACGGCTGTCTTAGGCCCCACTTTTTCTACACCGGGTACGTTGTCGACGGTATCGCCGACCAGCGTCAAATAATCAACGATGCGCTCTGGAGGCACGCCAAACTTAGCAATCACAGCAGCACGATCCAGCGTTTCATTACTCATCGTGTTGACTAGCGTGACCTGTTCATTCACTAATTGCGCGAGATCTTTGTCACCGGTAGAAACCACCGCAGATAAACCCTGAGCGGCTGCCTGCACCGCCAGCGTACCAATCACATCATCAGCTTCTATCCCTTCGACCATCAGAATAGGCCAGCCTAGGGCTCGTACCACCTCGTGTATGGGTTCGATTTGGCGCACCAAATCCTCAGGCATAGGCGCTCGCTGCGCTTTGTAGTCGGGATAAAGATCATCACGAAAGGTTTTCCCTTTTGCATCAAAGACACAGGCCATGTATGCTGCAGAGTAATCCTGTCTGAGGCGACGCAGCATGTTGACCATGCCGTAGATAGCTCCCGTGGGAGCACCCTCTGCATTACGCAAATCGGGCATGGCATGAAAGGCCCGGTATAAATAACTCGAACCATCGACCAGCAACAGGGTTTTATTCATATGGAAAGCGACCGGAAACGGGTACCGCGACTGCGGCAATTGACCAACCTTGAACGCGCCACGTCGCGCAAGGCGAACGAGTCGTGGCAAATGTTCACGATTATGGCAGAGTTTATCGATGCCGCCGAACGTCTCTCCGAGATCAGACCGGCAGTTTCGATCTTTGGGTCGGCTCGTATAAAGCCTACAGATCCTTATTATGAAATAACCGTTGATATCGCACGCAGACTATCCGACGAAGGCTTTTCAGTGATTTCGGGTGGTGGCCCCGGCATTATGGAAGCGGCTAACAAAGGCGCCTATGAAGGTAGTTCTCCTTCCATCGGCCTCAACATCGAACTGCCGCATGAACAAACGAGCAATACTTGGCAAAACATTTCACTCACATTCAGGCACTTCTTTGCGCGCAAAGTCGCTTTTGTGAAGTACGCCGATGCCTATATCGTGCTGCCCGGTGGCTTTGGCACCATCGATGAACTGTCGGAAGTACTGGTGTTGATACAGACCGGCAAAACCCAACGCATTCCCGTGATACTTGTGGGTACCAAGTTCTGGGAAGGCCTGCTACAGTGGTTCAAAGATACCCTGCTAGCCAATGGTATGGTCGAGTCTCAGGATCTGGAACTTGTGCAAGTGATTGACGATCCCAAAGAGATCGTCGAGGCTATTTTTCACTTTTATGAGTCACGCGATATTGTTCTTTCTGAAACCGAGCATCCGCATCAGTCGTTCCTCTAAACCTAAGCAAGGTGCTCGAGCATAGCCTTTGTTAAAATGAGGCACATTACTGGCGCCGCTTGCCTCCCGGGAGTTCGATCATGATTCAGCAAAACTACGGCTCAACCTATCTACGACTGCTTTGCGCCACGGCGGCATTGGCTACGGCGACCGCCGTGACGGCCGCTCCACGCGATGATGTTCGTCTCGAGCCGCTTCCAGACGACCCCTCAGTTGCAGTCGCAGTCACTGATGGCACGACCGAAATCACTCAGCGCCGTGAGCAAAATGCCATCACCTCGGTTCGCATCCGCCGTGGCAACAATACGTATTACGTAACACCAACCGAACAGATTCCTGCCTCGCAAAGTGGTACGCGTGCCGCCCAATGGGAGATTTTTCAATTCCGCCCTGGTCGCTCACGCGATGCTGCATTCGAAACAGCTCCCACACCACCTCGCTAATTATCACGCTGCCTTAGTGCAGCTCTTACCAACCGATTGCTATGGCAGTTTTCACTCCGGTCAGCCTGGATGACATCATTCCCTGGGCCGAACAGTTCCCGGTAGGGCAAGTCAGATCACTCGAAGGAATTTCCTCGGGTATCGAAAACAGCAATTTTTTTCTGAGCACGGAACGTGGCGAATTCGTGCTCACGATTTTCGAAAAGCTTAGCTTTGAACAACTGCCTTTCTATCTCAACCTGATGCGCCATCTTGCCCAGCGCGATGTGCGCGTACCAGCACCGCTACCGAATCATCAGGGCGAGATCCTTAATCGTTTGCATGGCAAACCTGCATCTATAGTTAGTCGTCTTACAGGCGATTGGGTCCCCGCTCCAAGCGCAACCCATTGCCGAGAAGTAGGTGTAATGTTGGCTAAGATGCATCTGGCAGCACAAGATTTCTCACTGTATCAACCGAACTTACGCGGACTAGACTGGTGGCGCGAAACGACACCCGCTGTTCTACCGTTTTTATCCGCCGACAATCAAGAACTGTTGCGCCATGAAATGCAGACGCAAGAAAAATTTGCCGCCTCCGATAGTTACGCCAGCTTACCCAATGGCCCGATTCATGCCGATCTGTTTCGTAACAATGTCATGTTCGATGGCGAGCACCTGACTGGTTTTTTTGATTTTTATTTTGCCGGTTGCGACACCTGGCTCTTTGATGTGGCTGTTACGGTAAATGATTGGTGCATTAACCTTGACACCGGCGAAACAGATAGCCAGCGAGTACGAGCCCTGCTTGACGCCTATGCCAGCGTTCGACCTTTTACCACTGAAGAGCGAGCCGCCTGGCCCGTCATACTGCGTGCGGCTGCACTGCGATTTTGGTTATCGCGTCTATATGATTTTTATTTACCGCGCGCAGCTGAAATGCTGACGCCGCACGATCCTACTCACTTTGAACGACTACTGCGACATCGTATTGCTCATCCAGTCGAAGGCTTGAACTAATTATGGAACGTATTCAAGCTAGCCAAGGTATCGAATGGATACGACAGGGCTTTGCCCTGTTTCGTCAGCAACCGGCTGAACTCTCCATGCTGTTTTTGTTGTACATGCTGTTGATGTTTTCGCTCTCGCTGATACCCCTGCTGGGACAACTACTACCCTTGCTGCTGGTGCCGGTTTTTTCTATGGCCTTCATGCAAGCCTGCGTCAACATCGAAGCCGGCATCAAAGTACGACCCAAGGTCCTTCTTACTGCAGTGCGCTCACCCGCACTCGGCACGCTATTACGGCTCGGAGTGCTGTATTTGTTAGTGGCGATTGTTTGTGTTGCGGCTTCTACCGTGATCGATGGCGGTGGCTTTTGGAAGTTAATGTCTGGCCAAATAGCGGCGGACGATAAAAATCTCGAAGTCGCCAATCTGCCTTTAGCGATGATTTTTTCTGCACTACTTTATGTACCATTTTCTATGGCTTTTTGGCACGCTGCCCCGCTGGCGATGTGGCAAGGCATGGGATTATTCAAAGCGATTTTTTATAGTTTTTTTGCCGTACGCCGCTGCGGCAAAGCCTTTCTCGCCTATGCACTGGGCTGGATCATCATAGGCATTGCACTTCCTGCTGTTGTTAGCGCCCTCCTCAGCCTGCTTCTCGGCAAGACCGCCGTTACGGTCATGCTGTTAATGCCCCTCTCGGTCATCTTGACCATCGTGATGTACTGCTCTTTCTATCCCACCTACACCCAAGTTTTCGATCGTCCGGAACAAACGCGCGTTTAGCGTTACCGACCTTTCACTATTTGTGAAATAAGTTTTTTTCATATTTTTTGAATCTAAATAACCACGATATTTTTCTGTAAGGAAATATATCTTTGGGTGTTTGTGAATGCCTTGGGAGAAAACATGACAATTAATACTAATCCAGCGGGACGCTTGGCTGAGTTTTTCAAAACGACTCGCAAAGATACAGGCGCCGATATTCTAGTAAATAGTGGCATTAAAAAAATTAAAACAGGTAAGGACAATGTTGAGATGGTGGCTCTTTATAGAGCAAGTAGCAGTACAAGCAAATTTGCCATGATAAAAAATGCATTTTTAGGTAGAACGCCTGCAGATCGGAATGATGTGCTAACTCTTTTAAAATCAGCAGGGATGAGCGACAAACAAGCCGACTCAGCACTGGATAAAATCTCCTTAGTTGGAGGACATTATTCTGCAAAATCAGTAAGAGAAACCATCAATAAATTTCAATTCGAAGATACAAAAGGAATAGTAACAGTACATCCTTTACCAGAATCTCCCAACACCGTTGACAGCTAAGGTGATGCACAGCCTCGCACAACTTTAAAACATACCCACCGAACAATTGAAACTAATTTAGACAAAAAATAAGGCTTATTGTTACATCATCGAAAATTAGACGTCTTGTAAAGAACTGAAATTTGACGCAGATACAATAACTTTCTTGATTTATTCAACGGTCATGTAAAAAAAATTATTTAGCTAATAAATGACAATCCATTCAGGCCGAGGTAATTCAGTTAATACAGAGGCTTACCTTCATAACACGAAGGTTAGTAACTCTGACTATGTCGTTTTGGGAGATGAAAAGCGTACAGCATCAAAATCATTACTCAGCAAGGCAAAAAATTTACTCTACACATTGAGTACACCTTTTCGTGCATTGACACGAACCGAATTACACCGCCGTGTTGGGCAGGGCGAAGAAAATTCCGCAGCATTTAAAAACATAAAATCAACGCCCATGCCGCGCTCCACGACTAATGAACGCAAAACAGAATTCTCAAGCCAATTAAACCAAGGATATACGGTCGTTTCAGAAAAAGGGGGTTATGGAAAATCTTCTTTATTCGACCGTATTTGGGGATAGGAGATTACATTGCGAACTGACACCGCTGCTCCAACTCAAACACACACCTATCTGTTAGCTGAACCTAGCTTGCCTGATATGTTCTCTGGCAAGGCAAAGCTGCTTTACGTAAAAAACGATAATCCATCGTTTGGTCAACGACTGAAAAACTTTATTCTTAAACCGTTGAAAATCATCGCTGCTAAAAACAGCTTATTGAATGTTTTGCGTGACTCAGCTTTTAAAGATAACGATGAGGCAAAAAAACTTACTAACCATATCAAAGGCTTAGGATTTTTCGAAGGCGTCAGCACATTTAAAGTAAAAGATTTTTTAGTCGATGCTGCGCTTCACGGGTCGCGACTAGCTTCTGCGTCAGATACAACCAACAATGCCAAAAAATCCATAGCTGAATTAACTGGTGCTGCACTGAATGAACACTTAAATAATCCTGGCTATATGTACGCAACCCTAAAAGATTACGTAGGCGCAACCGCAAAAGGATTGGCCGAATTTCATAGTTTTCAAGCCGATCCCTCCGCTCAACTAAACGAAATACAGATAGCTAAAATTAACGTATTGAAAAAAAACATGGACGCACTCAAGAGCGATCCTAATAATTCAAAAAAAATACCTAATGAAGTATTTACAAAGTTCTCTGAGATTTATGAGGGTTTATCAAAAAGACTTATAGCAAAAGATTTGGTTATAACTGGCTCAAATCTTGTTGATCGTTTATCGCAGCTGAATCCACGCTCTACCAACGTCGATTATTTTTTGTCGTTTTTTAAACCAGATAATCCATATATTTTGGACGACACCACAAAAGCAATGGCAGGTATTTTCAAACAGAACCTAGCCGAACTCGCAAAAACCCTCGATCCTTATGGTCAAGATGCATCCATGCGCGCCACTTTAGAGATTTTGGCGGTTGAATTTTTAGCTCATGCGAATAATCCAGATCAACCTTGGAACACGGCCAATGATGTCATTAAACTAAACCAAGACCTAGAAAAAGCGAAAGGAGAGAGAGAAAGATACTGGTAAATCTAGCCTGATCTCAAGCTTATGAACAACTAATTGCTGTAAATAGCGAATCGTGTAAGTGACTCACTATTTTTTCAATCGCTGTCTACACGCGCTCTAACTTAGCGATACTCAAATCGAGTAATTTCATACCGTTGCGACCAAAATTAATATTCGCACGCGCTTGTGTGCCACTACCTTCAATATTAACAATCACACCCTCGCCAAATTTTTGATGGTTCACGCTCTGACCTATTTGCCAGACACTCTCTTTGCGTGAGGTAAATGATTGCGCAATGCTGTTGTTACCAAATTCAGGCGTCTCCACCCACGCCGCTTTTTGATGATTAGGTAGCCATTTCGCTTCAACTCTAGGCGACAACCATTTCAAAGCTTCATCAGGTAGCTCATCAAAAAATCGTGAACGAACGTTGTAGCGGGTTTGGCCATGCAACATTCGGGTCTGAGCAAAGCTCATATACAGTCGTTTACGTGCACGAGTAATAGCGACATACATTAAACGCCGCTCTTCTTCGACACCGTCTTCGGCTTCTTGGCTATTCTCATGCGGGAATAAGCCCTCTTCTAAACCTGTAATAAATACAGCATCAAATTCCAGCCCTTTAGCTGAATGGACTGTCATTAATTGAATCGCGTCTTGTCCTGCTTGCGCTTGGTTGTCACCCGCCTCAAGCGAGGCATGCGAGAGAAATGCCGATAAAGGCGACATGATGGCTGTCAGCGGTGCATCAGCATCAATGATCTCAATACCATCACCACTCACTAAAGCCGGAGCAGCGTTATCAACACGCGGCCCGACTAATGCGGGCGCATCAATCATAAAACCTTCTTCCGACACAAACAAGGCTGCCGCACTCACTAGCTGCTCTAAATTCTCTATCCTGTCCGCACCTTCTTTCTCACCCTGATAGTGAGCAATCAGTCCACTTTTCTCTATGACGACTTGCACCATTTCTGGCAACGGTAAGCGTGCAGTCTCAAACCGCAAGCTTTCTATCAATTGAATGAAATTGCCAAGTACTGCACCTGCCTTACCAGCCACGTATGGAACAGCGGCATACAATGAAATACCGTACTGTCGTGCGGCGTCTTGTAACTGCTCTATGCTGCGTGCACCGACTCCCCGTGTAGGAAAATTCACTACACGTAAAAAAGAAGAATCATTATGTAAGTTGTCAATTAACTGAAGATAGGCAATCGCATGTTTGATTTCGGCACGCTCAAAAAAACGCTGCCCGCCGTATACGCGATACGGCAAGCTGGCTGAAAACAGCGCATGTTCTATTACTCGCGATTGCGCATTGGATCGATACAAAATAGCGATTTCACTGCGCATCCATCCTTCTGCAATTAATTGTTTGGCTTCTTCAATTAACCACTGCGCCTCTTGCAGATCACTGGATGCTTCAAAAATACGTACCTGCTCGCCATGACCTGCATCGGTACGAAGATTTTTTCCTAAACGACGGCTATTATTTGCAATCAGCTGATTCGCAGTATCGAGTATGTGGCCATGCGAGCGATAGTTCTGTTCTAACTTGATCAAATTCTCTACGTGATACTCGCGCTCGAAAGCCGACATGTTGCCCACATTCGCACCCCGAAATGCGTAGATACTTTGATCATCATCGCCAACAGCAAATACAGCACCTTGCGTACCCGCCAATAATTTCAGCCATTTATATTGAAGGTCATTTGTATCCTGAAACTCGTCAACCAGTATGTGCTTAAAGCGCGCCTGATAATGTTCACGCAGGGGCTGATTACGAGTGAGTAATTCGTAACTACGAAGCAAAAGCTCAGCAAAATCGACCACACCTTCACGCTGGCACTGATCATCGTAGGCTGCGTACAGCTCAGCAAATTTACGCTGATAATCATCACTCGCTTCGACCTCATAGGCTCTGAGTCCTTGATCTTTTGCGCTATTGATAAAGTACATCAAGTGCTTGGCCGGGTATTTTTCATCGTCTACATTCAAACGCTTGAGCAGTCGCTTGATAGCCGACATCTGATCTTGAGAATCCAGAATCTGAAATGTCTGAGGCAGCGCGGCATCACGATAGTGAGCTCTGAGCAAACGGTTACACAGACCATGGAACGTGCCTATCCACATACCGCGTGTATTGATAGGCAACATTGTCGATAAGCGCGCCTGCATTTCCTTGGCGGCTTTATTGGTAAAGGTGACGGCTAACACTCCCGCTGGAGAGACTTGCGAAGTTTGTATTAGCCAAGCTATGCGGGTGGTGAGTACTCGGGTTTTACCAGAGCCCGCACCAGCGAGTATGAGCGCCGGCTGGGCGGGTAGTGTAACGGCAGCGAGTTGTTCGGGATTGAGGTGGAGCAGGAGATTATGCATTCCTCGATTATATGCTGACGCAAGCAATCAATGCTTCAATCTCCAACCCAATTATTTGCTGATGTGTGAATTACAATTTTTCTTCTCCATTCGAGTTTTCGATCACTTGGTCGCTCTCATCCGGTACATCGTTCAACAATGGCTGGCGTTCACTGTTCTCAACACCATCATCGGATTCTTGAATCGGCAAGAATTTGGAGCTTATTACCATCGATTGATAGTTGAATTTTTCATAAAGCGCCACGCTTAACTTATTTATGGCTGTTGGTGACAAGGTAGATTGCGCATTATCCATCTCTTCCTGCTCAGACTCGTTCTGTAAATCACCGGATATGGGGTCTTTTGTAAATACAGGATTCGAATTTTCTGAAGCATGTGCAAACGTTGGGGTTGCAAGTAAGGAAGCTGCGGTAGACGATCTTGCAGATGAAGATTTTATTTGAGCCGACTGATAGGGCGAACTGGGGAAAGAAGATGTATCGTCAGTATCTTCTGAATTTAGGCTTGAGTAGACTAGCTTATCCGGTTTCGGTAAAACTAGAAGTTTCGGTTCGCTACGTTGTGAAACTATCTGAGCGCTCACTTCTTCTGCGCCTGATGAAGCAATGGGCTTTAACTGGGTACTACGTCGATTTGATTTAACGATGATTTCACAAATGCGGTCTAACTCTTTAGCCCAAGGCTCGGTTGAAAACTGTACACGCTCGTCTGTCATTTTTGGGAAAGTGATAGCTATCCAGCGCTTGGCAAAAAATTGGGCGTCCGGATCAAAAGCATTTTGACGCAGAAAATTTGCTAAGGATTTTGATGATGAATTTTCTTGATTCAAAAAATTTTTAACTATTAATTTAATTGAATAAAATGCCATTTCAGGCCGTGTATCGTATTTTCCTACATGATCTTTTCTCAATGCTGCACATATGTCGAGCGCAGTATGCCCAGGTATAGCAATAAACTCTCGCAGTCGTTTATTTTGTATTTTAGAAATTTGTTTACCTAACAGCCGATGTGGCGATGTCTTCTTGTGTAGCTGATCTGCATAGTAAACTTTGGTGAGAGTTTTAAGCGATTCTTTGATATCACCCACCATAAAATCTTTTTGTAAACCCATCGTTCGTGTGCAGTTATGCAAGAGTTCGATTGATGCTTTTCTGACTTGAATATGTGACCTTTCAAGATTAAATCCATCAGAGGCAATCGATAACAAAAAACTTTTCATTTCTTTTCTATTTGCTTCGATATTTTTTGATGCAATTGCAGTCAAATTTTTAATTTCTTTGTCTTTTAATGCCTCAGGGAAAAAAATGAAAGGTCGTGACTTTTGATCAAAATCGCCCCGCACTGCAGTTTCATCAGGAAGATTTTTAATTGATTCATAGATGATCGCTGCATTTCTCAAACTCTTGTTTGGACTCAGCCTGGCAAAAGCTGCGCCATCGTGAGGGAAATATTCAGCTGTAGGAGTTAATATACGAGCTGAATTTGTTGCTGTAGTGGCAGCAGCTGTTGTCATAATTATCCCTTCTATCTGTTAAAAATTAAGCTCTTAATAAGTCAAGATTCATCGCGTGCAATGAATCTACTTCTTCAGTATCAATTTCTGATTTATTGATTAACTCAGAAAAATGCGCGGCAAAGCGCAAGTAGTCTGATATTTCTACCTGCAATATTTCTAGGGTCAGAGGATTCGACTCAATCTCCCCGATCAATATCACATCATGCTCAGGTAAATTAAGTGCCAGTTTCACATTGGCCACACCTTGCATTAATAAATTCATATATAAAAGGCGAGCAAATATTTTTTCGCGCTGAGCTTCAACAGGCTGGCCTATAGCACAATACAAAAGCACTCTCTCAGGGTTTTCTTGCCAGCGGATGTGCAATGAAAAACCTGTATTGAATATTATTTGCCAGCTATCCAAATCTTCTTCGGTGATAGTTGAAATGTCTGGAAGATTTGGACCCAACTGACGAATCAGATGCTGCAAGTCGGCTAATTGATTAGCCAATTAAGGCTCCTTCATCATCAACAATTTAAAGCTCACGTAACACTAATTCATTAATTAGTGTTCGCAAACGAGGATGCCGATGAGTAGCAAGATAGTGCAACAAGTTCCTTTTTTCGTTTAAATCAATACGAAAAAATAAAACTCATAACAAAGAAATAGACGATTAAGAAATCGTCATTAAGTGAGGAGGAATTTTGATGTAGTGCTATTTGATAATCAAATCGAGTGGCCGATTATCGAAACATTTGAGAAAAATTTGTGGCAGCTGCGTGCGGATCATCTGCTGAGTAAACGCTACTAATCGCTGCCACCATGTGCGCGCCATGCTCGATCAATACGCGACTATTTTCTGGCGTCATACCGCCGATAACGCAGATAGGAAGATTTAATTCATTCAACGCTAGATTAATAATGTTGGGGGCCGTGGTTACGGCATATTTTTTTACGCGTGAAGGATAAAACCCACCAAAGGCTACGTAGCTTGCTCCCGAAGCCTGTGCGTCGCGCGCCAGCTGCATATCACCATAACAGGAAGCGCCCACTATTTTTGATGACCCGAGTCGTGCGCGCATGCTAGCTACTGATGCATCGGTACCACCCACATGTATACCATCAGCATCGACGGCCTCACATAATTCAAGATGATCATTAATAATCAGTGGAACATTCAGTCGACGGCATAGTTTTAACAACTCAGCCGCTTGCTCCTGACGTAAAGATTCGCTGGCTGTCTTATGGCGATACTGAAGCAGACTTGCACCACCGCGTATCGCTTGTTCGCTAACAGCGATTAAATGATCGGTGTCATCCCAATCAGGAGTGACCAGATAAAGACCTTTCATGACATCTCCTTCAAGCGATTGGGTATCTGCTGGCCCGGCGCGATGACGTACGCATGGGTAAGACTATATTGTGTGTAATTTTGCGCGTCTTGTAAGGCGGACACCATGGGGATGCCCTGAGCTAATCGCGCTGCAATCGCTGACGCTAAAGTGCAACCCGAGCCATGAAATTCCCCCGATAAACGCGGCCAGCGCCATTCATGCTGATGATCTTCGCGGAACCATGTATTAATTATCTCTTCACTGTCGCCATGACCGCCTTTAATCATCACGTTTGGCGAATCCTGAAGTAATCGCTGAGCCTGCATTTTCAGTTGATCTTCCCCATCACACAAAGCACGCGCCTCAGGCAAATTTGGCACGATCATCGTGGCAAGAGCGCGCAATGGCGCAATCGCCTGCACGGCATCACCTTTAGTGAGCACGTCTCCATGACCACTAGCTAATACGGGATCGAGCACAACGGGCAATGTGGGATGTAACTTTCTTAATATGGCGATGGCATCAGCAATCGCTTGCGCATTGGCTAAGCTACCCACGATGCCGATCTTGATCGCATCAATAACGGTACCGTGCGCTATCAACGTATTAACTTGCTCAACTAAAATCGACGTGGCAACGGGATGCACTGCATGCACGCGCTGATTATCTTGCACCGTCAATGCCGTGATGATGGGTAGCGGATGCGCACCCGCATCGCTAATGGCCTGTATATCGGCTTGTATGCCTGCTCCACCGCTAGGATCGAGCCCGGCGAATACAAGCACGCAGGCTTTTTTCATGCAATGCGACCCGCCATAGGTGACGAGGGCGATGCAGCAAATTTACGCGGAATACGTCCCGCCAGAAAAGCCTCACGCCCCGCTTCAACAGCAAGCTTCATTGCGCGCGCCATACGTATAGGATCGTGTGCGCCAGCGATAGCGGTATTCATCAACACCCCATCACAACCTAATTCCATCGCAATCGCTGCATCCGACGCGGTACCTACGCCGGCATCCACTAACACGGGTACCTTCGCTTGCTCGATGATCAAGGATAAATTCCACGGATTCAAAATACCCATGCCCGAACCGATCAACGACGCTAATGGCATCACCGCACAGCAGCCTATCTCTTCCAGCATCTTTGCTTGTATAGGATCGTCGCTGCAGTAAACCATCACATCAAAACCATCTTTCACTAAGGTCTCAGCTGCTTTGAGTGTTTCGGGCATATTTGGAAACAAAGTTTTTTCATCACCTAAAACTTCGAGCTTAACCAGCGTGTGGCCATTCAATAATTCACGCGCTAACTGCAAGGTATACACTGCATCTTTTGCGTTGTAGCAGCCTGCTGTATTCGGCAGTATGGTGTAGCGCGAAGGCGGCACAGCATCTAACAAACTCGGTGCATTCGGATCTTGACCAATATTTACGCGACGAATAGCCACCGTAATAATGTCGGCACCACTAGCTTCGGTGGCAAGCCTAGTCTGTTCCAAGTCTTTATATTTGCCGCTGCCTACCAGTAAACGTGAACTATACGTTTTACCTGCGATGGTCAGGCCAGTATGTTGTGAGTCATTCATAGTGTTGGCTAATCCTTAGTCTCGTTCTTTTAGCATCGCTTCACGCACTGACATCACCCACCGCCTATGGCACGCACCACATCGACTTTGTCACCGTCGGAAAAGCGATGGGTTGCCCATTGCGCACGGGGCACGACTTCACGATTAACGGCAATCGCTAATGCCTGATTAGTCAACGCCAATGCAGTGATCAAGTCATGTACTGAGTGATCTTTTTCTACCGAGCGTGATTCGCCGTTGAGCTCAATAACAATCATGATGCGTGCATCACTGCTTGCGATAGAGCTCAGCGCCGTTTTTAACAAACTCGACGGCCTTGACTTCCATACCCTGCTTTAAGGCTTCGATTTCAGTAATGCCCTGCTTTTCAGCGTAGTCGCGCACTTCCTGAGTGATTTTCATTGAGCAGAAATGCGGGCCGCACATAGAGCAAAAGTGCGCCACTTTGGCGGAGTCTTTAGGCAGCGTTTCATCATGAAATTCACGCGACTTATCGGGATCGAGACCGAGGTTAAATTGATCTTCCCAGCGGAACTCAAAACGAGCTTTGGATAAGGCGTTATCGCGTATTTGTGCACCGGGATGACCTTTGGCCAGATCGGCTGCATGTGCTGCTATCTTATAAGTAATGATGCCGTCTTTGACATCCACCTTATTCGGCAAACCCAAATGTTCTTTCGGTGTCACGTAACACAACATGGCTGTGCCATACCAGCCAATTTGTGCAGCACCAATGCCAGACGTGATGTGATCGTAGCCTGGCGCGATATCGGTGGTTAGTGGGCCTAGGGTATAAAACGGCGCTTCGTGACATTGCTCTAACTGCAAATCCATATTTTCTTTAATCATATGCATAGGCACATGACCGGGACCTTCGATCATGACTTGCACATCATGCTTCCATGCGATCTGCGTTAATTCACCCAATGTTTTTAATTCGCCTAGTTGGGCTTCATCATTCGCGTCATAAATAGAACCGGGACGCAGACCATCACCTAATGAAAACGCAACGTCATACGCTTTCATGATTTCGCAGATGTCTTCGAAATGCTCATACAAGAAGGATTCTTTGTGATGTGCCAAACACCATTTCGCCATAATTGAACCACCGCGCGAAACAATACCAGTCATACGCTTGGCTGTGAGCGGCACATAACGCAGTAAAACACCCGCATGAATCGTGAAGTAATCCACACCTTGCTCGGCTTGCTCGATTAATGTGTCGCGGAAAATTTCCCACGTTAGATCTTCCGCCTTACCATTCACTTTTTCTAGGGCTTGATAAATCGGCACTGTACCAATCGGCACCGGTGAGTTACGAATGATCCATTCACGAGTTTCATGAATGTGTTTACCCGTCGACAAATCCATCACGGTGTCGCCACCCCAACGTATCGACCAGGTCATTTTTTCAACTTCTTCACCGATCGATGAAGTCACTGCTGAATTACCGATGTTGGCATTAATCTTCACCAGAAAATTTCGGCCAATGATCATAGGCTCGCTTTCTGGGTGATTAATGTTGTTTGGAATGATGGCGCGACCACGTGCAATTTCGCTGCGAACAAATTCAGGCGTGATTTCTGCAGGAATTGCAGCCCCGAACGATTGGCCAGGATGCTGACGCCCCATTAACTCCGCTAACTTGGCACCATTCGGGCCAGAGGATTTCAAATTTTCCAGGTACTCTTTGCGGCACAGATTTTCGCGAATAGCGATGTATTCCATTTCTGGTGTGATGATGCCAGCGCGCGCGTAATGCATTTGCGTGACGTTCTTACCTGCTATGGCACGACGTGGCTTGCGATGTAAATTAAAACGCAGCTCTGCTAGCTTAGGATCGTTCAAACGTTCTGTACCGTACTCGGAGGTAGGGCCCGACAACTCTTCGGTGTCGTTACGCTCGGCTATCCAAGCCGCACGCAAAGGCGCTAAACCAGATCGTATGTCTATCTTAACGGTGGGATCGGTATAGGGTCCTGATGTGTCGTATACAAACACCGGTGGATTTTTTTCTGCGCCAAAAGAGGCGGGCGTATCGCTCTGCGTAATTTGACGCATGGGCACACGAATATCGGGACGCGAACCGGACACATAAATCTTGCGTGAATTCGGCAAGGGCTGAATGGCGGCTTCATCGACCGTGGCCGTGGCAGCTAAAAATTGAGGATTGGCGTTCATGGACTTCCTTTGCTCAAAACAGCGAAGAAAGCACGATGAGGAGAATAAGGACTCGACCGTCGCTTCCCTACGCTGGCATTACCCAGATCAGGTTCAAGGGTATATCTCACTCGGCAAAACCACCGAGACCCCTAGCGTTTGGCTGTAGTGATTACAGCAAGTCTGATTATAACGCCTGTAGCGACCAGATGTAGCTAATCTCAATTTGATACTAGCCTAAGTTTTACGCGATCGACATTAGAAAAATATCAATACTTATTAACGAGAGTCAGAAAAAAAATCTAATTCACTATAAATTTCAGGAAAATCACTCATGGGTTGAGGATGACGATCACAAATGATACGACCCTCCAGACGATATGACTCCAAAGGACTATCGATTGAAATTTTGCGACCTAACATAAGTGTTAGATCGTGCGTTTCATTGAGCAATGTCGCTAGTGCTCTTTCACCCAAAATATCGAAATAATGGTAACCATCAACAGCTAAATATTTTAGGGTTTCGTTTCCTTTGATCGTCTGACAAAGCCTATGTATGGATACGTCCCCCAAACAACAATTCGTCAGATGCAATGCCTCCAAAAACTGATTATTTTTGAGCCAACTAGCAATGCCCTCAATCATAGAATCACCACTCCAGCCCTCCAGATGTAAATACTTAAGCTTGCCAATTTTCTCAATACAATTCGACCATATGGAGGAATCAATTTGACAAGGTCCAATTAATTGAAGCCGATCGCTTTCCTGAAGAAGGCTCGTATCAAACACACTTTTCATCGCCCCGTGTAGATATAAGCCTGAAATAAGCAGTTTTAATTTTGGATTATCCAGATAGTTTACGAAGTCTTGCAGCTTCAGTTCGACCACTTCTAAAAAAATTACAGGCGGTTTGATATTTTTCTTTATACGTTCGGCACAACCATTCACCAACGCTTTAAAACAGCCATTTATATATTCATCAAAGTATGGATAGTTCGTGTGATTAGAGTTATTAACTATGCCTTCCCCCTCAGGAAATCCACACGTAAGATGTATAAAATTTAATCTCTCAGAATGTATGACAGCACTAATACTTTCGGGCCCAAGCGCTGTGGAACTTAATGGCAACTTATCTCTTGTTTGATAATTTTTGTAGGGTAGCCAAGTGGTATCACCTCGTACATCAAGATAAACCGCTGCATAAGGCAAAGCGAATTTTTGTAATGCCTCTTGAAATTTGATCGCTCTGTTTGAGATTCCATAGGTAAGCGATTGCGTCCACGCCCGTTTAATCAATGATCGACTTGCCAACAGCGCCTGTTGCGGATCGCTAATTATTTCGTGGTATGCCTGTACATCGTTTGAACCGGCCTTGCACGTTTGGGCATAACTGAAGAAATCGTCGCTAGCCGTTATGGGATGTCGACGATAAACCAAAAAATGTAGCAGCTGAAGACGAATCTCTTGCGGAACCAACGTAAAGAAATTTGTTTTAAGCTCATCGTGAGCTTCAAAATGGGTGGTGTGTTGAGCCATCACCGGAGTATCACTGCCTGAATCATTACATTTATTTTGCTTACTACCGGATGAGATATCGAGTGTCAATAATTGAGAATTTTTCTCTACAGATGTGCTCGAAATAGACATGAAGTGAGGACTTTCAAGTAGTCAAGGAAGCCCTCTGTAACAACGTATTTACAATAAGTTCCTCTTTATGCGTTACGTCATACAACTGCGAGGCGCCATAAGGAAGTTACCTCAGCTGCGCGCGCTGCATGCAGAGGATCGCTCTCATCAGCTATTTTTTTGTGCGTCGGACGAGCATCTAGTCTCTCTACCACTTTCAATCCACCATGCTTAATCCATTCTAATAATTCTTCGCGAGTGCGCAAGCCCAAACGCTCAGCTAAATCTGAAAGCACCAACCATGCTTCACCACCCTCGATCAGATGTTCAGCAACACCAGTAAGAAAGCCACGTAGCATCGCACTATCAGGATCAAATACCGCCTGCTCGAGAGCCGAAGTAGGCCGTGCTGGCACCCAAGGCGGATTACACACCACCAACGCTGCTCGACCTGATGGAAATAAATCCGCTTCCATAACATCAACGTGTTTACTCAAACCTAAACGCTGAATGTTTTCACGCGCACATTGCAAAGCTCTCGGATTAAGATCGGTAGCGATCACGCGAGCAAATCCTCGCTGAGCCAACAACGCAGCTATCACACCAGTACCCGTGCCAATATCAAATGCTACGGCATCTTTTTTGAAAGCCGCTGGTAATTTAGCTTCAGCGACTAAGGGAAGATACTCTCCACGCAGCGGTGCAAACACGCCGTAATGCGCATGAATGCGCTGAGCGCTGCCATCACCTAGCAAAACCGAAATCTCAATCCCTTTTTTGCGCCACTCGTGCGCGCTGATAATGCCCAACAGCTCACGCAACGACATTACATACGGCATGTCTGACTGACCCATAGCCTCATTACACGCCTGACTCACATCGGGAGCGCGTCGCAAAGGAATCTGATGACCTGCGTCGAAAGGAATCAACAACATGCCCAAAGTTCGAGCACGCTGTGATTGCGATAGCCGATATAAATTAAAAGCGTCTTTGGTTCCTGAAGCTGGGGTATTAGCTTTGATACGATGACTTTTCTTAGAAGGTCGCTCAACGCGACGCACAAGAGCCTGCAGTAATTGACGTGCATTCTGAAAATCTCCGCGCCATAAAATACCCACCCCCTCACACGCCAATCGATACGCCGAGTCGGCCGTCAAGGTATCGTCTGCTACTACCACGCGCTTTGGAGGCGCCAATCCCGCATCCGACTGCCAGTGCGCGCTACAGTCTTTGTCATCCTCATTCCAATCGATTTGGTTAGTGGGAGGTGGTTTGGCAGGTGCATGCATGCGGTGAAACCCTTTACTTATCAATGAAAACGGACGACAGCATCAATCAATTGGCTTGATGGCGTTACCAATAACGCGAGTATCACCCCAAATCGGATGTTCAGTCGAAATCATATTGCCGCTTAGATCCAATGTCTGGAGATACGAGTTGGCTTGTAGTGTTTCGTGAAGCAAGGCAGCTCCCAGATCGCGTAAGCGACAATTGACTAAATTGACATGCAGAAGATTAGTCGATGTTGCTAGCGTCTGAGCGAATGTCTGCAATCCCTTAAATGTATTGAGTCCATGAACCCCGGGGCGACGAACAAAATTCTTGGATAAATCCAACGTATGTATTGAAGTATTTTTTGCTAAGCCGGCAGATAACTCCTCCAGCGCAGATGAATCTAAATTGCAATCATGCAGTATTAAAGTTTTTAGTTCGCATGAATTTTTCGCTATATAAGTCGATAAGGATCGTATATCAAAGCAATTAATCAACAAAAAGAAATTACTACCTGTCGACGATTGATCCACGCGTCGACCACCCGCTCGGACTCCGCTCGCATCTAGCAATGTAATCGGTAATGTAGACGGTAATACATGAATTTCTCTTAATGCCGTGAGATTGTTCTTAATTATTAATTCAACGATGAGACTTTTTTGTTCACCTTTGTGATTTTGCTTTAACTGCCCGCCTATCTCTGACAGGACTTTCATTGGCGATCCAAGGCTGTCGTCAACCACAATCGGCACATCGACGAACTCATCACGAAAATTTTTATTAAAAATCGTGTAACGGCCATTGCGTGGATCTAAAGGCTCACGACGAATGGAAAAATCAAACCTAATCCGGTTCATTTTTGATGTCGAGTTTAGAAGCTCTTGCACAGCGGCTCTCAACCATTTTGGTTGATTAAATTCTTTCCGCTCATCCGTACGTAAATTCACAGACACCGATGAATAAATCTGGGCAAATTTTTTTACCTTTTTTCCAAAATTGTAAACATTAATCTCACCTTCATTCACCACTGGCACAGTCGCTTCTAAATGCCTTCTCACGCGCAATCTTTCCTTGGGTGGTAACGCGATGGCCGTCTCAGCGAGTACGCGCATTGCATGCGCTGTATAAGCCAATGAAATCTCCGGTTCATTTGCAAGTACGTTCTGGACCTCGATCTGATGAGATTTACTAATCATGGCCATGTGATGAAGCACTTTTGCGATATTCTTGGGATCGCTGGCGTCCCAATTGAGCACGTATTTGTACAACCAATACAGCTGTACATCTTCAGGCATATCATCAAGTACATGCTGGCGCGACATCATTATCGGCACTTGCTCAATACTGCTCAATTCACTATCAGTTTTGCTGGTTATTCTCTCCAACGTATCACTGTCATTCAACACAAGGGTGTGGAGAGACTGCGCGGAAGATGACAGGTTTTCAGACAAACTCATAATCGATCTCTTGATAAATAGTTAATTGAAAAAGAATTGCACAAAAGGTTTAGCGCCAGCTGATATCAGAAGCCCACTGAACCCTGGTTAAAGCCGTTTCAGATGAGGTTATTAAGTTAATACTTGCTTTAGGCCGCTTATAATGGATGGCTTACAGAAATCACCCACCTTTAGAAAAATCATGGAATTAGCCAAGGCCTTTGAGCCAGCCGAAATCGAACAACACTGGCGCGCAGAATGGGAGAAGCGCAATTACTTTGCCGCGACTCTGGATGAAAGCAAGCCTTCATTCTCGATACAGCTACCGCCACCCAATGTCACGGGTACGTTGCACATGGGCCATGCATTCAACCAAACCATCATGGATGGTCTGACTCGCTACTACCGCATGCGCGGACACAACACTGCCTGGATTCCAGGTACCGATCACGCGGGCATTGCAACGCAGATTGTGGTCGAGCGCCAGCTTGATGCACAAAAAATCTCACGTCATGATCTGGGTCGCGAAAAATTTCTAGAAAAAGTATGGCAATGGAAGGAACATTCCGGATCGACCATCACCGGACAAATGCGTCGCATGGGCGCATCAACCGATTGGGGTCGTGAATACTTCACGATGGACGACAAAATGTCCAAGGCAGTTACGGAAGTTTTCGTGCGCTTGTATGAACAAGGACTGATCTATCGCGGTAAACGCTTGGTTAACTGGGATCCAGTCTTAGGTACTGCGGTATCAGATCTCGAGGTGGTGTCGGAAGAAGAAGATGGCAGCATGTGGCACATCCGCTACCCCTTGGTTGATGGTAGCGGTCATCTAACCGTCGCCACAACGCGACCTGAAACATTGTTAGGTGATGTGGCGGTTGCGGTGGATCCTACCGATGAACGCTACATCCATCTGGTGGGTAAACAACTGACGCTACCCTTGACTGGTCGCACCATACCCGTGATCGCCGATAGCTATGTCGATAAGGAATTTGGTACTGGCTGTGTAAAGATTACTCCTGCACATGATTTCAACGATTATGCCGTTGGTCAGCGTCACGGACTCGCGCAGATCAATATTTTTACACTGGATGCGAAGATTAATGAAAATTCACCTCCGGCTTATCAAGGCTTAGATAGATTTGCAGCACGTAAGCAAATCGTCGCTGATCTGGATGCACAAGGCCTGCTTGAATTAGTTAAACCACACAAACTGATGGTGCCGCGCGGTGATCGTACCGGTGTAGTGATCGAACCTATGCTCACCGATCAATGGTTTGTGGCGATGAGCAAACCAGCTCCTGAGGGAACGCATTTTCCCGGTAAATCGATTGCTGAAGTCGCCCTTGAAAAAGTCGCGCATGGCGATATTAAATTCGTGCCAGACAATTGGAGTACCACTTACAACCAATGGCTAAATAATATTCAAGATTGGTGTATCTCGCGTCAGTTGTGGTGGGGACATCAAATACCTGCATGGTATAGCGATACAGGCGAAATTTTTGTCGGCCGCACTGAAGCAGAAGCTACGGCCAACGCAACCGCCGCTGGTTACACAGGCAAACTAACCCGTGATGCAGATGTACTTGATACGTGGTTTTCATCAGCCTTAGTACCTTTCTCGTCGCTCGGTTGGCCTGAACAAACACCGGATTACAAACTGTTCTTGCCTTCCTCTGTTTTAGTAACGGGCTTTGACATTATTTTCTTCTGGGTCGCGCGTATGGTGATGATGACCACGCACTTCACCGGCAAAGTACCCTTCGACACTGTGTACGTACATGGACTCGTGCGTGATGCTCAAGGACAGAAAATGTCCAAATCCAAAGGCAATACTCTGGATCCGATTGATCTGATCGATGGCATTACTGTTGATGAGTTAGTGGCCAAACGCACCACTGGGCTGATGAACCCCAAACAAGCCGAGAGTATTGCCAAAGCTACGCGCAAAGAATTCGCGAATGGTATTCCTGCGTATGGCACCGATGCCTTGCGCTTTACTATGGCTAGTTATGCTTCGCTCGGTCGAAATATTAATTTCGATCTCGGACGTTGCGAAGGCTACCGAAATTTCTGTAACAAGTTGTGGAATGCCACTCGGTTTGTGTTGATGAACACCGAAGGCAAAGATTGTGGATTAGATGACCACGGTGCTGACGCCTGCGCACCGGGTGGCTATCTGGATTTTTCCCAAGCAGACCGATGGATAGTCTCGCTGCTTCAACGTACTGAAGCAGACGTTGAAAAAGGGTATGCCGAATATCGCTTCGATAATATTTCCTCAGCCATCTATAAATTTATTTGGGATGAATATTGCGACTGGTATCTTGAAGTCGCCAAAGTCCAGATACAGCAAGGTAGCGAAGGTCAGCAGCGCGCAACACGTCGCACCCTTTTGCGCGTGCTTGAAACGGTATTGCGACTAGCGCACCCGATTATTCCTTTCATTACAGAACAGTTGTGGCAAACCGTTGCACCTTTGTCTGGACGCACGCTCAAGGCGGAAGGCGATTCCATCATGGTGCAGCCTTACCCACAGCCCAATCTGAAAAAAATCGACGATCAGGCTGAGGGCTGGATGACCGAACTCAAATCGCTAACGGATGCATGCCGTAATTTGCGCGGTGAGATGCAGCTATCGCCTGCGCAACGGGTACCGTTAGTCATCGAAGGGAACGATCATGAGCGCTTACAAAGTTTTGTTCCGTATCTTCAGGCCTTAGCTAAACTCTCCGAAGTGCAGGTACTAGCAAGCTTGCCAGAATCACCGGCGCCAGTATTGGTGGTTGGCAGCACACGATTAATGCTTAAGGTAGAAATTGATATTGCTGCCGAGCGCGAGCGTGTGAACAAAGAAGTGTTACGCCTCGAAGGCGAAATTGCCAAGGCCAATGCCAAGCTCAGTAATGAAAGCTTCGTCGCGCGTGCACCTGCGGCAGTAGTCGCGCAAGAAAAAGAACGAGTTGCCGGCTTTTCTGAAACCCTGACAAAACTTCGCGAGCAACTCACCAAACTGGGTTAAGCCTGAAGGAGAAACGACAATGATTCAACGCTGGTTACTTGCCTTAGTACTTTGCAGTATCACAGTTTTTTCTTTCGCTACCGACGTGGCTTCGCCCGTCGGTGTGTGGCGTACGATTGATGACAAAACTGGAAAAGAAAAATCGCTAGTTCGCATCACCGAAGTTAATGGTGAGTTTCGTGGAACGATAGAGAAATTATTTCGCGAGCCCCACGAAGACCAAAACCCTAACTGCGAAAAATGCAGTGGCGAGAAAAAAAATAAACCTGTGATAGGCATGGTGATCATGACCGGCTTGAAACAGGATGGCGATATGTATTCAGGCGGTGAAATTCTTGATCCGGCCAATGGCAAAACCTACAAATGTAAAACCTGGCTGGAAGATAGAGGGAAAAAACTACATGTGCGCGGCTTTATCGGCATGGCACTACTGGGAAGAACTCAAGTGTGGGTGCGGGAAGAATAACGCGCCTAATGTAATCGCAAAATATCTCTGCTAAACAAACAGGCTTATTCAGAATCCCATAAATCACCATTCGGGCTAGTGCGTGGTGCAGCCACTCCAAAATGTTTATAGGCAATCGGCGTGGCAATTCGTCCGCGTGGTGTGCGCTGTAAATAGCCCTGTTGTATTAGATAAGGCTCTAGCACATCTTCTATGGTGTCGCGCTCTTCTCCGATGGCAGCGGCCAAATTATCTAAACCCACTGGACCACCGCTGAACTTAAACAGCACCGCTTCTAACAACTTACGATCCATTAAATCAAAACCGACCGGATCAACATCCAACATCTGTAATGCAGCATCGGCCATCGCTTTGGTGACATCGCCCTTACCTTTGACTTCAGCGTAATCCCGCACACGGCGTAACAATCGATTCGCTATTCGTGGCGTACCACGGCTACGTTTCGCTATTTCTAACGAACCCTCATCATCAATCGGTGAATGGAGTAGCGCCGCGCTGCGCGTTACGATCCGTGCGAGTTGCTCAGGTGTGTAAAATTCAAGTCGTGCAACGATACCAAAACGATCACGCAAAGGATTAGTCAACATACCGGCACGCGTGGTCGCACCGACTAACGTGAAAGGCTGGAGATCTAAGCGAACTGATCGTGCAGCCGGACCTTCACCGATCATGATATCGATCTGGTAATCCTCGAGTGCCGGATACAAAATCTCTTCTACCACTGGTGATAAGCGATGAATCTCATCGATGAACAGCACATCATTCGCTTCGAGATTGGTGAGTAAGGCCGCAAGATCACCTGCGCGTTCAAGCACAGGGCCAGATGTCTGACGTAGATTCACCCCCATTTCGCGCGCGATGATGTGGGCGAGTGTTGTTTTACCTAAACCGGGAGGGCCAAACAATAAGGTGTGATCGAGCGCTTCGCCACGCTGACGTGCCGCTGTAATAAAAATTTCTAGCTGACTACGAATTTTTTCTTGGCCTACATACTCATCGAGTTTATGCGGCCGTAGCGCTCGCTCTATCGCTTCTTCGTTGGGCGAAGTTGGCTTGGCATCAATGATGCGCTGCTCGCTGAAATCGTCAGTCTGAATACTCATGGCTGCATTGTAGCCTGATGATCGTTAATTAGGCCTTGGACAACGCTTTCAGCGCATGGCGTATGCCATCCGATACGGAACTTCCGGCGGGTACCTGCTTTAATGCAAGCAGACCTTCTTTTTCAGAATAGCCCAAGGCCAGTAAGGCATTTAATACATCGGCATTATCGTTGTGAGCTACTGCACCCGGCCCCAGATCTGCTCCGAGTTTGCCTTTGAGTTCAAGCAGCAAACGTTCACCGGTCTTTTTACCTATGCCGGGAATTCGGGTGAGGCGACCGACCTCTTGCAAGCTGACAGCCTGCGCCAAATCCGCTACCGACATACCCGACAAAATAGACAAGGCCGTGCGCGCACCGACGCCTGAAATTTTGATCAATTCGCGAAACAGCTCGCGCTCCTGCGCTGACCCAAAGCCATACAGTAATTGCGCATCTTCTCGCACCACCATGTGAGTGAGCAGGGTAATTTTTTCACCGGGCGCAGGCAGATTGTAAAAAGTGCTCATGGGTACGCTAACTTCGTAACCAACGCCATTGCAATCAACTAATAGATGCAATGGGTTCTTATCGACCAACACGCCGGAGAGACGACCAATCATGAAATATCTCGCGATAAAAAAGAGTAAGAAATCATAGCGCAGCGAGGACTACCCTAACTGAGTACTTCATCCGATCAAACGGCCACCACGCACACGCAAGCCTTTTTTTGCTAGTTCGGGCGCTAATCCAGCAAGGGTAGCCAAACCTGCTCCGCTGTGTGCATGACAGATGGCCACACCCAACGCATCGGCCGCATCCGTACCCGGCAGACCTTCTAATTTCAGCAATCGTTGCACCATCGATTGCACTTGTGATTTTTGTGCCTTACCTTGTCCGACCACGGCTTTTTTAACTTGCAGTGCGGTGTACTCGGCAACCGATAACTGAGCGCTGACCAGACCACAAATAGCCGCACCACGTGCTTGGCCGAGCAATAGCGTTGATTGGGGATTGACGTTAGAAAAAACGATTTCGATCGCAGCGCAATCGGGTTGATAGTTGCTAACCACCTGCCCTACACCCTCAAGAATAACCTTGAGTCGCGAGGGTAAATCGCCATCAGGAACTTGAATCGTACCTGATGCAATATAGGAAAGCCGCTGTCCTTCTTTGCGAATCACACCAAAGCCGGTAACCCGCAGACCAGGATCAATGCCAAGAATTTTCATGGCTCATTATGACAGCAGCGGTCGCTCGGGGTGATGTTGATCAATGCAACCGATTAATGCCGGAAATGTCGCGTACCGGTGAGCGCCATCACGATGCCGTGTTCATTGGCCGCATCAATAACTTCCTGATCGCGCATGGAACCGCCGGGCTGCACCACCGCCGTCGCGCCAGCGGCGACCACGACATCAAGGCCATCACGAAACGGGAAGAACGCATCCGAAGCCACCGCAGAACCTGCGAGTGTAAGGCCTGCGTTTTGCGCTTTAATCGACGCAATGCGCGCCGAATCCACACGGCTCATTTGTCCCGCACCCACACCTAAAGTCATGCCATTGCCACAAAAAACAATCGCATTCGATTTGACAAATTTAGCCACGCGCCACGCAAACATCATGTCATTTAACTCAGCAGGGCTAGGCTGCTTTTTGCTGACGATTTTGAATTCATCCACCTGTACATTTTTCGCATCAGGCGCTTGTAGCAACAAGCCACCGCCGACGCGTTTCATGTCCCACGCGTTTTGTTCGCGTGCTAGAGGTATTTGTAGTAAGCGTACATTTTGCTTAGCCTCGAAGAGCTTTAACGCATCCGCTGTAAACGAAGGAGCAATCAGCACTTCAACAAATTGTTTAGCTACAGCTTCAGCAGCCGCCGCATCGACTTCGCAGTTAAACGCGATGATTCCACCAAAAGCCGATGTAGGATCCGTCTGAAATGCTTTGGCATACGCAGATGCCGCATCACTAGCTAGAGCAACACCACAAGGATTAGCATGTTTGATGATGACGCAAGCATGCCCATCAAAGGTTTTTACACATTCCCATGCCGCGTCGGCGTCGGCAATGTTGTTATATGAAAGTTCTTTACCTTGTAGTTGACGATAGTTAGCCAACGATCCAGTGACGGCATCGCTATCGCGATAAAACGCGGCTGACTGATGCGGATTTTCTCCGTAGCGCATTTCCTGCACTTTGCTAAATTGAAGATTGAGTGTGTCGGGATACGCTGAACGCGTTGCATGCGACAGGTCGTTACCCAAAGAACTCAGATAATTGGTAATGGCACCGTCATAGCTGGACGTGTGCGCAAACACTTTTTTTGCCAACGCAAAGCGAGTCTCGTAACTCACTTTACCTTGCTGCATCTTCATTTCTTCTAGCACGCACTCATAATCCAAAGGATCGCAAATCACGACAACATCTTTATGATTTTTTGCTGATGACCGTAGCATGGCCGGTCCACCGATATCAATATTTTCTATGGCATCTTCTAATGAACACTGATCTTTAGCAACGGTTTGCTGAAAGGGGTAAAGATTAACCACCACCATATCAATCACAGGAATCGCATGCTGATCGAGCGCCTGCATATGAGTGGGGAAATCTCGTCGCGCCAGTATGCCGCCATGCACTTTGGGGTGCAGTGTTTTAACTCGTCCATCCAGCATTTCCGGAAAACCGGTGTAATCGGCTACCTCCGTCACCTCCAAACCATGGTCAGCTAATAATTTAGCAGTACCACCCGTCGAGAGAAGCTTGACATTCATCGCGGCCAGGGCACGCGCGAATTCGAGAACTCCGGTCTTGTCGGACACGGAAATTAATGCTTGTTTGATCATGAGGATGTTCCAGGCGAGTTCAGAGCAAATCGTGCTGCTGTAGCTTTTTGCGCAAGGTGTTTCTGTTTATTCCCAGCATTTCTGCGGCATGAGATTGGTTACCCTCGGCGCGCATCATTACAGCCTCAAGCAGAGGCTTTTCAACCGTAGCAATCACCATCTCATAGACATTCGATGGCTCCTGCTCACCCAGGTCTCGAAAATACCTTTCGAGACTTTTCTTGACGACTTCTTGAATATGCTCTTTGCTCATGCTTACTATGAAGGAGTAATCGGTTCACGCGGCCAGCTTTTCAACGGCGGGGGCATATTGTAACCGCTCGCCCAACGCCGATTGCGAATCGAAAAATTCGTCGACTGCCGCGAGCTGTGTGTCACATTCTTCAATTAGGTTCATTCGTTGGCGAAAAATTTCTCCACCAATCAAATCACGCACATACCAACCTATATGTTTGCGCGCTGTTCTAACACCGAGATACTCACCATAAAACGCATAATGCGCTTGTAAATGCGCTGACATTAGTCGTCTGACTTCCTCAACATACGGTGCAGGCAACACTGTGGCTGTTTCCAAGTAATGCGCTATCTCGCGAAAGATCCATGGGCGCCCTTGTGCGGCACGACCTATCATCACCGCATCTGCACCGGTCTTTTCTAAAACGAATTTTGCTTTGAACGGTGTGTCGATATCACCATTAGCTACGACAGGAAGACCGCTCGCTGCCTTAACGGCTGCAATCGTCTCGTACTCCGCTTCACCAGAATAACCATCAGCCCGTGTACGGCCATGCAAAGTCAGCATCGCGATACCGCTTTCTTCCGCAATACGCGCGATCGTTAAAGCATTTTTGGTTTGTCGGTCCCAGCCAGTACGAAATTTAAGTGTGACGGGTACGTCTACTGCACTGACTACTGCTTCTAACAGACGAGCCACCAAAATTTCATCACGCAACAAGGCCGAACCACACCAATTGTTGCAAACTTTTTTTACGGGACAACCCATGTTGATATCAATGATCTGCGCACCACGATCAACATTAAAACGCGCTGCTTCGGCCAACATCACAGGATCAGCACCGGCGATCTGCACTGCTTTGGGTTCCATCTCGCCTTCGTGATTAATCCGGCGCGCTGTTTTTACACTCGCCATAACACGTGGATTAGAGGCCGCCATTTCAGATACGGCATAACCTGCACCCAACTCTTTGCACAACTGTCGAAATGGCCTATCGGTCACACCCGCCATGGGTGCGACAAAGACATTGTTGCGAAGTTGATAGGGGCCGATATTCATAGATATCACGTGAACAGTACGCGCAGAAAGCGTATTTTATCCGGAGTGTCTTGGGTGGCAAACCAGCTTTCAGGCCGCTGGATGAGTGCGATCAATTTCATCGAGGCCGTCCCCTTCAAGATGCGTAGCATCGGCCCACTGCAACAGAGTGTATTTTTTTCCATCCCAATGCAATCGATTGATCGCTGCATTGATAATGCCAAATTCACGTTTAGCGTCGACTGGCATTCCCGTCGCTTCGCGATAGAGGCAATCCAGCACGCCACCGTGTGTAAGAATGAGCATGCGTTGTGCAGGATGATTTTTGACGATGTTAGTTACCGCATTCACTGAACGCTGATGAAAATCATGCAACGTCTCCGCCTCACGTTCACCCGCAGGAAAACGAGCATGCAAATCACGCGCTTGCCAATGCGCGAATTCTCGCGGAAATTGCTGTGCGACTTCTTTGTACATCAATCCTTCAAACGCGCCATAGCACCGTTCACGTAATTGTTCATCAATGATCAATGGCATCTGATGAACATCAGCCACAGCTTGCGCAGTGAGTTTGGCGCGCTGCAAATCACTGGTGTAAATCGCATCGAGTTTTTCTGAGGCCAATGCGGCGCCCAGCGCTTTGGCCTGGCGCAGCCCTTCATTATTCAAAGGAATATCGATGTGGCCTTGCATGCGACGCGCACGATTCCAATCTGTCTCGCCGTGACGTATCAACAAAATTTCCATAACTAGCCTAAATGAGTGGGGGGCACATGCAGCCAAAACGTGACAGGGCCATCGTTGATCAGTGCTACTTTCATATCCGCACCAAATTTTCCAGTCTCAACGACTGGATGCGTAGTGCGAGCACGATCAACGGCGTAGTCAAACAACTGACGCGCTACGGCAGGCGGTGCTGCGGGAGTAAACGATGGACGTGTACCAGAGCGTGTATCAGCGGCAAGCGTAAATTGCGGCACTAACAGCACGCCGCCGTTCACTTGTGCCACATTTAAATTCATTTTGCCGTCGGCATCATAAAACACACGATAGGCTAGTAGTTTAGCCAGTAAAGTGTCGGCTTCTTTTTCTGTGTCATTGCGCTCAGCGCATAAAAAAATAAGTAAGCCCTGGTCGATACGACCAATCAACTCACCATCGACTCGCACCGAGGCTTCTGAGACTCTCTGTAACAGAGCAATCAAGACAATGTCACGCGTGCAAATTTACGTTTACCGACTTGCAGCACAAAGCTACCTGCATCGACTTTCAGTCCTTTATCACTGATCGTCACTCCATCCATACGTACACCGCCTTGCTCAACCATACGCAAAGCCTCGGACGAGGAAGGACATAAATTCGCTTGCTTTAGCAATTGACCAATACCAAGCGGCGCACCGCTTAAGGCCACTTCCGGTATCTCGTCGGGAATACCGCCACGCGCACGGTGATCAAAATCTGCCAAGGCATCTTCGGCTGCTTGTCGCGAATGAAAACGTTCCACAATTTCTTGGGCCAACAAGACTTTGATATCACGCGGATTGCGGCCGCCCTCAATCTCTTGTTTAAATTTTTCAATCTCAGCCATCGGTCGAAATGACAGCAACTCGTAATAACGCCACATCATCACATCCGAGATACTCATCACTTTAGCGAACATGGTGTTACCAGGCTCGGTAATACCAATGTAATTACCTTTTGATTTGGACATTTTTTCAACGCCGTCCAAACCCTCAAGCAAAGGCATCGTCAAAATACATTGCTGTGGTTGACCGTAATCTTTTTGCAGTTCACGTCCGACCAATAAATTAAATTTTTGATCAGTGCCACCGATTTCCAAATCTGATTTAAGCGCGACCGAATCGTATCCCTGCATCAGCGGATACAAAAGTTCATGCACCGAAATAGGTGTACCTGCTTTAAAGCGCTTAGAAAAATCTTCACGCTCCAAAATTCGTGCAACGGTATAACGCGAAGAGAGCTCTATCATGCCGCGCGCGCCAAGTTGATCGCACCATTCGGAGTTATAACGAATCTCAGTACGCTCAGGATCCAGCACTAAACTCGCTTGAGCGAAATAGGTCTTGGCGTTTTGTTCAATTTGCTCGCGAGTCAGCGGTGGGCGCGTGATGTTGCGGCCCGAAGGATCACCAATCATCGACGTAAAGTCACCAATCAGAAAAATCACTGTGTGACCCAAATCCTGCAATTGGCGCATCTTGTTCAAGACGACCGTGTGACCCAGATGCAAATCAGGCGCCGTGGGATCTAGACCAAGCTTGATGCGAAGTGGTTTTCCACTTTTTTCAGAAGCCGCCAATTTTTGCGCGAACTCTGACTCGATCAGCAATTCATCAACGCCGCGCTTAATGATCGCTAGCGCGTTGCGCACTGCATCAGAAATGGGCAAAGAAGGGGCCGCTGTTTTGTGGCCATCGTGGGTGGTCGGTACTGCAGTTGGCTGGGAATTCATACCTTGAAACGTCGTTGAAGTTGCATTTTATTAATAAATTTTTAATTATTTTGCCAAGGTTAGCGTTTGCTATAATGGCGGGCTTCGCCCAAAGGGCTCTGACTGTTCCGTGAATTCGCCGGAAACGGCCAAAAACGACGGATTTTAGCGTATCAAATGAGCCCGACAGACAAATTCTCCAACTTGTTGCTTCAGCTGTGGTCCAAGCTGCGCACTACCCCAAAACAAAAGATGCTCACAGCGGCCGCTATGCTATCGCTGATTGCCTTTGGTGCTGCTGGCGTTGCACCATTGGCGCCTGATGCATCGGATCTGCCAGTGACGCTATTGGTTGAAGAATTGGGCGTTCCCGATCTTACTAGCCAGATTCAATCCCTGCAGACGAGTGCCGACCAGTTTGTTGCCGAAGAGCGGGTTCGCCCCGGCGATACCTTGGATGCCTTGCTAGACCGACTGGGTGTCGAGGACCGCGCTGCCAGCTCATTCATCCGTACTGATACACAAGCGCGCTCACTCGCCAATTTACGACCCGGTCGCCGCATACAGGCGACAGTCACTGCTGAAGGAAAACTCATCTCAGCCAGCACGCTGTTGAATGACAACCGCGATGACATCAAACGATTAGTGATTCAGCGTTCCGCCGATGGTTTTACTGCACGCCAAGAACCTGCCAAGCTTGAACGTCACATTGAGATGCGTTCAGGCGAAATTCGCTCCTCATTATTTGCTGCTACCGATGCAGCACAAGTACCCGATGCAATCGCGATGCAAATCGTTGAGATCTTCTCTTCCGATATCGACTTTGCCTCTGACTTGCGCCGCGGCGATCGTTTTCAAGTGATCTTTGAAACGCTGTGGCAAGGCGGCGAACCGATTCATTCTGGTCGCGTGCTCGCGGTCGAATTTTTAAATGACGGCAAAACCCATCAGGCAATTTGGTTCGATCAAGCAGACGCGGGACAAGGCGGCTACTTTGATGCCGATGGTAAAGCTCTGAAAAAAGAATTCCTTAAATCGCCGCTCCAATTCTCGCGTGTGACCTCTGGCTTTGCGATGCGCGTTCATCCGATTTCCGGCATGTGGAAACAGCACAAAGGTATTGATTTCGCTGCGCCGGTTGGAACACCGATTCGCGCTACTGGCGATGGACATATTGATTTCACCGGTCCCCACGGCGGCTATGGAAACATGGTGGTAATCAAGCATAGCGGTAGCTATTCAACTGCGTATGCGCACATGAGTCATATTGCATCGGGTCTAAAACGTGGTGCTCGCGTGGCGCAAGGCGATGTCATTGGTTATGTTGGTACCAGCGGTTGGTCTACTGGACCTCATCTGCATTACGAATTCCGCGTTAATAATGATGCGCGCGATCCTAAATCCATAGCAATGCAACAGGTTCAATCACTGGCCGGTATACATCTGCAACAATTTCATCTTCACCTAGCCGACATGAAGCATCGCTTCCGACTCTTGTCTGTTAATGTGACGCAGCTGGCCTCTCGTTAATATCGTATTGATACTTTCGCGTTGATATTTACGCTTTACTAATTACTCATTGATGCGCTTTACTGAGGCATCAATCGCCGGACAATGCCGATGTCAACTAATCCTCTTTATATAGGCTTGATGTCCGGCACCAGCCTCGATGGTGTGGATGGTGTTCTCACCGCACTCGATGGTGATTTGACGGCCGCCTACCTTCCCTTTACTCCCGAATTAAAACAAGCGCTGCTAGCGCTGCAATCATCAGGCGCGGATGAAATTCATCGCGAATCTCTGGCAGCTCAACAGTTGGCTCGCGTGTATGCGAATTGCGTGCATGAGTTACTGGCATCAGCGAATATCAAAAGCGATCAGGTAACGGCAATAGGGGCGCATGGCCAAACCATTCGTCACTTACCTAGTCAAGGATATACGCGACAACTGAATCACCCTGCACTATTGGCTGAATTAACGGGTATTGATGTGATTGCTGATTTTCGTAGCCGTGATATTGCAGCTGGTGGTCAGGGCGCTCCACTCGTACCCGCATTTCATCAAGCCGTGTTTGGTCAAACGGGCCACACACGTGTGGTGGTTAACATTGGTGGCATCAGTAACATTAGCCTGCTGAATGCTGACGGTGGCGTGAGTGGTTTTGATACTGGGCCCGGCAATGTCTTATTGGATGCATGGATAACCGCACATCAAGGCAAAGCATTTGATGCAGATGGCGCATGGGCCGCGAGCGGCGGCGTTAACCAAGAATTACTAAACAATATGTTGAGCGAGCCTTTTTTCTCTGCTCCTCCTCCTAAAAGTACGGGGCGTGATTTATTTCATCTGACATGGCTGGAGTCACAAGTGAAATCATTTCCTTCGCTTCGCCCTGAAGATGTACAAGCGACTCTGATTGCGCTCACCACAACATCGATTGCAGAGGCGATTCAACACCATGCACCAGCTTGCGATGCTGTATACGTATGTGGTGGTGGTGCGTATAACAGCCAGCTCATGCAATCACTGCAGAAACAATTGTCGGCATCGGTAAGCAGCACTGATGCGTTGGGTATAGCGCCCTCACATGTCGAGGCACTTGCGTTTGCCTGGCTGGCGAAACAATTTTGTGAGCGCAAACCAGGCAATTTACCGTCAGTAACGGGTGCAAAAGGAAATCGTATTTTGGGCGCCCTTTATCCCGCCTAACTGCACAACCAAAAAATTGTGCAGGCAATAAAAAAGCGCGGAAGTCCGCGCTTTTTGTTTTTACAACTAACGAATAATTACGCTGAGAATGACGATCCGCAGCCGCAAGTCGTAGTGGCATTCGGATTTTTAATCACGAATTGCGCACCTTCCAGATCATCTTTGTAATCGATCTCCGCGCCCACCAGATATTGGTAGCTCATGGAATCGACTAACAGTTGTACGCCATTTTTAATCATGGCGGTGTCGTCTTCATTAACGATTTCATCAAAGGTGAAACCGTACTGAAAACCTGAGCAACCCCCGCCCTGCACAAACACGCGCAGTTTCAAATCAGGGTTACCTTCTTCTTCAATGAGTTGAGCCACTTTATTGGCAGCACTCTCACTAAAAATAATCGGTGACGGCATTTCGGTCGGTGCGTTCATGTGATGCTCCTGCGATCGTAAAACAAAGTTCTGGGATTATAGCCCTCGGCTAGGTTGAGCGCCGAAGGGGCAAAAGCTGTTTCAGCCAAAAGTACTACTGCATCAGGCGAGTTTTAATTCCTGTACCGCGTCTGGAACCTCGCGTGAAGGAATACCAACATGACCAACATCCGGACACAGCAGACCCGTTACGGTCGCGCCAGGCTGCAAACACAGCGATTCGTAATGAATATCTCCAATTATGCGCGCTCTAGAGAGTAATTCAACCCTGCCAGTGATATGGAGATTGCCTTCGACCAGTCCATCAATCAGCACATAATCAGCCCACACGCCGCCGCTAATCCGACCTGAGCGGCCCAACACCAAGTGAGCTGGCGCTGTGGCGTCTAATTTGATTTCACCTTTGACATGTCCTTTGACATGCCCATCTATCCTGAGACCGCCCTCAAAAATTACATCGCCTTCTATCCGGCATCCCTGAGCAATCAAGGTATCAATACAGCGCAGCGAATATTTACCTGACATGCATCTCCCACAGCCCACAGTTGAGTTACGCGGTCGAGCATAGGCTCTTTAACCGCAGGGACTTTGGGAATTCGCACCCATCAAGGCAGTATCGGCACTTGGCGCAAGCCGGTTGTTTCATCCAAACCAAACATCAGATTCATACATTGCACACCCTGACCAGCAGCACCTTTGACTAGGTTGTCTTCAACCACCAAGATCACCAACAAATCACCGCCACCGGGACGATGCACTGCCAGCCTCAGCATATTCGATGCACGCACCGAACGCGTTTCTGGATGGCTGCCAGCAGGCATAACATCCACAAACGGTGAATCACGATAATGCGATTCATACAGCGCCTGAAAATCTAACGAGCGCGCCTCGGGCAAAAGCGTTGCATACAGCGTTGAATGAATACCACGAATCATAGGCACCAAATGCGGCACAAACGTTAAACCAATAGGACGACCTGCAATCGCTTGCAGTCCTTGGATCGTTTCAGGCAAATGACGATGGCCTTTCACACCATACGCTTTGAAATTATCTGAAGCCTCCGCTAACAACGCATGCACTTCTGCTTTGCGACCTGCACCCGACACACCCGATTTGCAATCAGCAATGAGGGATGATTCATTGATCAGTGGCTTACCCTGAGTCAGCAAAGGAGCAAAACCTAATTGCATAGACGTGGGATAACAACCTGGCAGACCAATCACACGCGCGGCGCGTATCGCGTCACGATTAACCTCTGGTAGGCCATACACGGCTTCAGCCAAAATATCTGGACAGCCGTGCGGCATGCCGTACCACTGCTCAAACACTGCCGTGTCTTTCAAACGAAAATCGGCAGCCAGATCAATCACCTTCACACCCGCGGCGAGCAATTCGCGTGCTTGCGCCATCGCCACACCATGAGGCGTGGCAAAGAAAACGACATCGCATTGATCAAGCCGTGCCTTTTCAGGCGCAGAAAACGCCAGCGAAACATGACCGCGTAGCGAGGGAAACATCTCGGCTACTGGCATGCCATCTTCTTTGCGCGACGTAATAGCTACCAACTCGGCCTGTGGATGCGCGGCCAAAATACGCAGCAATTCCACGCCGGTGTAACCGGTACCACCTACGATGCCAATCTTGATCATCCACACTCTCCTTGTAGCTGCTGCTGCGGCGACGCCAGATGAATAAATACAGCTGAAATGAAGTTGAAAAAAAACCGTCGGGCACCAACCCGACGGCTTCTGTTCGCAGTTGAAGCGAAAGCTTAACGCTTGGAGAACTGCTTTGCGCGACGAGCTTTGCGCAAACCCACTTTTTTACGTTCAACTTCGCGTGCATCACGAGTAACGAAACCAGCTTTTGACAGCTCAGGCTTTAGCGTTGCATCGTAATCAATCAGTGCACGAGTGATACCGTGACGAACGGCACCCGCTTGACCTGATTCACCACCACCATGCACATTCACCATGATGTCGAAGCGATCAAGATTGTTCGTGAGTTCCAACGGCTGACGAATCACCATCAGACCTGTCTCGCGCGAAAAATACTCAGCCGCTGCTTTGCCATTGACAACGATTTTGCCGCTGCCAGTTTTAATAAATACGCGGGCCACTGCACTCTTGCGACGGCCGGTTCCGTAGTTGTAGTTACCGATCATGTCTATTCCTTAGATTTCGAGTGCCGTTGGTTGCTGGGCGCTGTGCGGGTGGCTGCCATCGGCATAAACCTTCAGCTTCTTGATCATCGCGTAACCGAGTGGGCCTTTGGGCAGCATGCCCTTAACAGCTTTCTCTAACGCGCGACCTGGGTGCTTGCTTTGCATGTCGCGGAAATTCGTTTCGTAAATACCGCCTGGGTAACCGGTATGACGGAAATACTTTTTGTCGAGCGACTTAGCGCCCGTTACACGTAGTTTGTCGGCATTGACTACAACAATGTAATCGCCCGTATCAACGTGCGGTGTGAACTCAGGCTTGTGTTTACCACGCAGTCGGCGCGCCACTTCGCTGGCGACACGTCCGAGGACTTTGTCCGTTGCGTCAATCACAAACCAGTCGCGCTGGACTTCGTGTCCTTTAGCGGAAAAGGTTTTCATGATGAATCCTAAAAAGAATAATGCTCTGATGGTGGTTCTGCGAAATAACACCCTGTTCGCAGACGCAACCTTATTGTGTGTTTTCTCCCTGAGCAAAACTGGAGAACCGAAGATTATAATGTTTTCAATGACTTGGCGTCAATTGATTGGGTACTTATCGCCGCAGGTTTTCCGAAATAAACTCGGCGACTGAGGTCCAGCGGCACTGACATGCTTTTTTGATAAATCAGCCTACCTGCTGGCAGCCATATGAAATTTCGCATTAAATTGGCCTACTCCCAATAAAATAGCGGTCTTTCGGGCCTTGTTAGGGCTCGCCGCTAATTTGAATCACCTAATTTCAAGAGATCGCACCATGGAATGCACCGTACGTTGGACCGGCTTGTCCGGCATGAGCTTTGTCGCAGAAACCGGCTCCGGCCACCTCGTCACCATGGACGGTGCGCCCGACGGCGGCGGTCGTAATCTTGCACCGCGCCCTATGGAAGTAGTTTTAGCGGGTACCGGCGGTTGTACCGCCTACGATGTGGTGGTGATTCTGCGTAAGAGCGGTCAAGACATACGCGGCTGTGACGTGACTCTTAAATCCGAACGCGCTGAAAAAGACCCGAAGGTCTTTACCAAAATTCATTTTCACTTCATTGTGCGCGGACGCAATTTAAAAGCGAATCTAGTTGAACGCGCTATCAAACTCTCTCACGAAAAATACTGCTCTGCTTCGATCATGATGGAAAAGACTGCAGAGCTGACTCACTCGTTCGAGATAATTGACGACCTGCAAGAGGCTGCACCAGCGTTATAAAAATTAACTAATAGTTAATTGAGTGATGCGCTTTACTGATTACTCAATCACAAAAAATTAAAGGTAATACGCTGTACTCGTCATTACTTTCGATACGGCGCGCATGCTGATTCGCACCGGTTCGGGTAATTCAGCAGCACCAAGTTTTTTTGCTGCAGCACCGTGCTCAATTTCATCGTCACGCATTTGCATCACTATCGCGCGCGATCTTACGTCTTGTGCCGGCAAATCACTCAAGTGCCCGTTTAAGTGCGCCTCAACTTGACGCTCAGTTTCAACTACAAAACCTAAACTATGTTGATCGCCCGTGCGCGCTGCAACCGCACCCATGGCGAATGCACCGGCATACCACAAGGGATTGAGCAGGCTAGGACGCGCATTCAGCTCACGCAAACGCTCAGCCGTCCACGCTAAATGATCTAACTCTTCATCACCCGCTTGTTTAAATTGCTCGCGAGTGAGCTCATCGCGCGCAAAAAAAGCCTGCGCTTCATATAAGGCTTGAGCACAAACTTCACCAACATGATTTACGCGCATCAGACCTGCGCTGTGCTTGCGCTCTTCTTCACTTAACTTCGTTTGAGCAAGCTTGCTCGATGGACTTTCTCGACGCGCCACAGCGACTCCGCTAACGACTCTGAGCGCACTATCAAAAACACATATAAACGAATCAATCGGTGATCGAACAATGGACATAAGTTAGCAATGTAATAATTTATTCAAAAACTGTTGTAATGGGGAGACGAAAAATTATCAAAAGACTCATTAATCAATAAATTACTTTTGCTACAGCACTCAAGTTTTGCTTCAATGCATGCTGACTTCTGGATCCGTTGGTCTTGGAGCATCAATTTCACTGCGAATGCCCGCTTTTGCGTTCGGTCAGTGAAAGCGAAACTTTAGCATTACAACACTTTGGAGATTAGATAATGAAAAAAACTCAAGTCGCATTGGCTGCGCTGGCTCTGGTTGCTTCGACAGCAGCTTTGGCAGATGGCGTAACTATTTACGGTGCAGTTGATGCTGCTATCGGTCATAGCAACGGCGGTAAAGGTACATATTTTGACGGTACAGGTTCCTGGACTGCTCCTTCGCACATCGGCTTCAAAGGCGGTGAGAGCCTGGGTAACGGCATGAAAGCTAGCTTCCAACTCGAAACTGGCGTGAGCTTGAACAACGGTACAGCAA
>JACCDL010484080.1_pt1 | contig 38767 bp, 38 predicted proteins | sample 7441931 | NCBI WGS metagenome assembly JACCDL01 (sample SAMN15323437, study PRJNA562643) | freshwater metagenome | isolation source: river surface water | place: USA:Blue River Watershed | collected 2017-08-16
ACTTATTGTATGTTCCTCGTTTCCAAAGCGAGATGAAGTTTGTTGCATTGTCAGCTTCAGGAAATTTACCTGCAATGACTGCTGATCAGCAGTGGGCTGCTTTCAATGCCTTCATTGAAAGTGATCCGTACTTACGTAACAAGAGAGGTCAATATACTGAGCGTAACGGTGCTGAAACTCCTTGGGAAAATCAGTTCGATGTACGTATTACTCAAGATATCGGTGGTCTTGTTAAAGGCACTAAAAACCGTCTTCAACTTACCTTTGATATTATCAACGTGGGTAACTTGTTAAACAAAGAATGGGGCCGTCAGTATGCGGTGAGCAACCAGGCAAATACCCTAGTAACTTATACAACCAGTTCAGGTGGTGGTTTCCAATTCAGACCTCCAGCTAACGGTTTGGGTTATGGAGTATCTGGATTTGGTTCAGCTTGGTCAGGCCAATTCGGAGTAAGATACTTGTTCAACTAATACAGAGTAATCTACTCAATAAAAAAGCCCTTCGAAATTTCGAAGGGCTTTTTTATTGCTGTGATTTTTTAGATGAGTTGTTTAATGGTAAGTAAACTCTCCAAACTCAGAACGAATGGTCACTTGCTTCTGATTGGCATTTTCAACACGGCCAATTATTTGCGCATCAATACCAAACGATTCTGAAATAGCAATCAAATTACCTGCAATAGTTTCAGGCACATACAACTCCATACGATGTCCCATATTGAATACCTTATACATTTCCTGCCAATCGGTAGTGGATTGCTCCTGTATCAATTTAAACAATGGCGGCACCGGGAATAAATTATCCTTGATGATGTGCAAGTTGTCTATAAAGTGCAAGACCTTGGTTTGAGCGCCGCCGCTGCAATGTACCATCCCGTGAATTTCAGAGCGGTATTGATCGAGTATTTTTTTAATCACAGGGGCATAGGTTCGGGTAGGCGAGAGCACTAATTTCCCTGAGCTAACCGTATTTCCTCCAGAGATTTCTATTAAATCAGTCAGTCTTTTGTTTCCTGCAAAAATGAGTTCATATGGGACTGCCGGGTCGTAACTTTCCGGATATTTCTCAGCCACATATTTATGAAACACATCGTGGCGTGCGGAAGTTAAACCATTTGAGCCCATGCCACCATTATACTCCTTCTCATACGAAGCTTGACCATAAGAAGCAAGACCAACAATAACATCCCCGGCCTGAATGCGATCATTCGATATCACCTCAGAGCGTTTCATTCGGCAGGTTACGGTCGAATCAACAATAATCGTTCGCACCAAATCGCCCACGTCAGCGGTTTCGCCTCCAGTAGAATAGATACCAATACCCAGCGCTCTGAGCGCAGCTAGTATTTCCTCTGTTCCATTAATGATTTCGGCAATTACTTCGCCCGGGATTAAGTTTTTGTTCCGACCAATGGTAGAAGATAAAAGAATGTTATCGGTCGCACCAACACAAAGCAAATCATCCAGATTCATAATAATGGCATCTTGGGCAATGCCATTCCAAACCGACAAATCACCCGTTTCTCTCCAATACACATAAGCCAAAGATGACTTTGTGCCTGCACCATCCGCATGCATAATATTGCACCAATCGGCATCGCCACCTAAAATATCAGGGATAATCTTGCAGAAGGCTTTTGGATAAAGACCCTTATCTATGTTTTTGATCGCAGCATGAACGTCTTCTTTGCCGGCCGAAACGCCGCGTTGCTGATATTTTTGGTCGGACATGCTGTAAAGTTAGGAATTAGGCAAAAGAATCCAATAAAAAACCCCGCTCGGGCGGGGTTTTTGTTTTCTATTTAATAAACAACAATTCTCTAAACTTAGGTAGTGGCCACTGACCGTCATCTACCAATTGCTCCAGCTTATCTACGTGATAACGAATCGGTTCGAAATAGGTCTTAACCTTTTCGTCGTAAGCAATTGATCGTGCTCTGAGATCCTCAGTCGCATTGGCTTTCTTGCGTTCTTCTACCATTTTGTCAACATTCGATTTGATAAAGTTGACATGCGTAGAGATCTTTTTGATGAGTTCCAGTTGAGCTTGGAAATGATCTTTATCTAAGCCAATAGCCATCAAACCCTGAACATTCTGAATCAGTTTGCTTTGGTATTCAATAGCAGACGGAATTATGGTACTGTTCACCAATTCGCCGATCACACGGGCTTCAATCTGTAATTTTTTATAAAAGCTTTCAAGTAAGATTTCGTGGCGGGCATGTGCTTCACGGTCGTTGAAAACATTCAATTTGGTAAACAAATCCGTAGTTTTTTCACTCACATACGCATCTAAAGCTTTCGGTGTGGTTTTAATGTTAGATAAACCGCGTTTTTCAGCTTCTTTCTCCCATTCTTCACTGTAACCATTGCCCTCAAAGCGAATCGCTTTTGATTCTTTGATGTATTTTTTGATGATGGTTAATAAAGCGATGTCTTTTTTCTCCCCTTTCTTGATCAATTTATCTACTTCTGCTTTGAACTTCACCAATTGATCGGCAACAATAGTGTTTAACACGGTCATTGGTGCAGAAGAGTTAGCAGAAGAACCCACCGCACGGAACTCGAACTTGTTGCCGGTAAAGGCAAAAGGCGAAGTACGGTTACGATCGGTATTATCGAGTAGAATTTGAGGAATTTTAGGAATACCCAGCCACAAAGCATTGTCATCTTTTATTTTTTTGCTGATGCGTGAGCTTTCTAATTCATCCAATACATCATTCAATTGACTACCCAAGAAGATGGAAATGATGGCCGGAGGAGCTTCGTTTGCGCCCAAACGGTGATCGTTGTTTACCGAAGCAATAGACGCTCTCAATAAATCGGCATGCTCGTAAACTGCTTTGATGGTGTTCACAAAGAAGGCCAGGAACATCAAGTTGTTTTTAGGTGTTTTGCCTGGTGACAACAGGTTTTTACCGGTATTGGTAATTAAACTCCAGTTATTGTGCTTACCCGATCCGTTTACGCCGGCATACGGTTTTTCGTGTAATAAAACCTTGAAATTATGTCTCTTAGCCACTTTGTCCATCACATCCATCAATAGCTGGTTATGATCAATGGCCAAGTTGATTTCTTCGTAAATGGGTGCACACTCAAATTGAGATGGAGCTACCTCATTGTGACGAGTCTTTAAAGGAATACCCAGTTTTAAACACTCGGTTTCAAAATCGAGCATGTACGCATATACACGCTCCGGAATGGTTCCGAAATAATGGTCTTCCAATTGCTGCCCTTTGGCAGACATGTGACCGAACAAGGTACGTCCAGTTAACAATAAATCAGGACGGGCATTGTACAAGGCTAAATCCACCAGAAAATACTCCTGTTCGATACCTAGAGAAGCATTTACTTTGGTTATCGATTTATCAAAATAGTGGCAAACATCAACAGCGGCTTTGTCCATTGCTGATAATGCCTTTAACAAAGGTGCTTTATAATCCAGAGCTTCACCAGTGTACGACACAAATACAGTTGGGATACACAAGGTTTTTCCGCTGCCGCTTTCTATAATGAAGGCAGGAGAGGAAGGATCCCAAGCGGTATATCCACGAGCTTCAAAGGTATTACGGATTCCGCCGTTCGGGAAACTGGATGCATCGGGTTCTTGTTGCACCAAAGCATCGCCAGAAAACTTCTCAATAGCCGATCCATCGCTGGTTGGCTCGAAGAAAGAATCATGTTTCTCAGCAGTGCTGCCAGTTAATGGCTGGAACCAATGGGTATAATGTGTGGCTCCTTTGCTCATGGCCCATGCTTTCATGGCTGAAGCAATCTGTTCAGACACTTCTCTATTTACCGTTTCACCCAATTCTATCGAATTGATGATACTTTGGTAGGCTTCTTTCGATAAAAATTCCTTCATTTTCTTTTTATCGAACACATTTGAGCCGAAAAAATCCGAAATTTTGCTCGAAGGAGTCTTAACTTCCGGAATTGTACGTGTTAGAACAGCATTTAATGCCTGAAATCTGAGATTTGACATGATTTTTTTCTTTTTTAAGATTTTTAATGCTCAAAAATAAGCATAATTGTTAAAAATGAGGATTAAAAAGTTGATAAATTCTGATTTTGTTGATAAAAATTGATCAATTTTTGAATTTTATTAGAAAATAGACTAAGAATTTTTGAAATTTTTTAAATGTGGATATCCATGTGTAAAAATAAGGCTCAAGAATTTCCCTGCTTTCTTCTGCAATTCATTCGCTTTTCCTACTTTTGATCAAGCATTCTAAAATCCCTCAAAAAATTGGAAACAAATCAGCCAGCCAGCCTCGAAACCGCTAAAGAATTAGGCCTTTTGCCTGAAGAATTTGATAAAATCAAAGAAATTTTAGGAAGAACACCCAATTTTACCGAGTTATCTATTTTTTCGGTGATGTGGAGTGAGCATTGCTCCTACAAAAATTCCATCGTTTGGCTTAAAACTTTGCCCAAAGAGGGACCGAGAATGCTGGCCAAAGCCGGAGAGGAAAATGCAGGTTTAGTAGATCTGGGAGATGGAATTGCTTGTTGTTTCAAAATAGAATCACACAATCACCCCTCAGCCTTAGAGCCTTATCAGGGTGCAGCAACCGGTGTAGGCGGCATTAATCGCGATATTTTTACCATGGGAGCACGTCCCATTGCTCAGTTGAATTCGCTTCGTTTCGGCGATATTCATCAGGCACGAAACCAATGGTTATTAAAAGGTGTAGTTAAAGGTATTGGCGATTACGGCAATGCATTTGGTATTCCAACGGTTGGCGGCGAATTGTTTTTCGACGAATGTTACAATGTAAATCCGCTGGTCAATGCCATGTCTGCCGGAATTGTAAACGTAGGTGAAACCGTTTCAGCTACTTCGTACGGCGTAGGTAACCCGGTTTATATCGTAGGTTCTGCCACAGGTAAAGATGGAATTCATGGGGCGGCCTTTGCTTCTAAAGATATTACCGAAGATTCGGTGAACGATCTGCCGGCCGTACAGGTAGGCGATCCTTTCCAAGAAAAATTGTTATTAGAAGCTACGCTCGAAGTCATTAAAACCGGTGCCGTTATTGGTATGCAAGATATGGGAGCAGCCGGAATCATCTGCTCCAATTCAGAAATGTCGGCCAAAGGCGAACACGGCATGCGTATCGATTTGGATAAAGTGCCTATGCGCCAAGAAAACATGAAGCCTTTTGAGATTCTTTTGTCCGAATCGCAGGAGCGTATGTTGATTGTGGTGAAAAAAGGTAGAGAAAAAGAGGTTGAAGCGGTTTTTGAAAAATGGGATCTGAACTGTGCGATTATTGGTGAAGTAACCGATACCAAGCGACTTGAATATTATATGAATAGTCAATTGGTCGCCGATGTGCCTGCCGAAGACCTGGTTTTGGGCGGCGGAGCCCCGGTTTACCACCGCGAATACCGCGAACCGGCGTATTATAAAGAAAATCTGAAATTTAACATCGATCAGGTAGCCGAACCAAAAGATTTAAAATCCGTAGCCGATCATTTGATCGCTCATCCTAATATTGCTTCCAAACGCTGGGTAACCGATCAATACGACTCGATGGTGGGTACCGCCACCATGACTACAAACCGTCCTTGCGATGCAGCTGTAGTTTCGGTTAAAGGCACAGACAAAGCCATTGCACTAACGGTTGATTGTAATTCCCGCTATGTGTATGCCGATCCGCAAAAAGGTTGTGCGATCGCGGTAGCTGAAGCTGCCCGTAACATTACCTGTGCCGGTGGCGAGCCCGTGGCCATTACCAATTGTTTAAACTTTGGTAACCCTTACGTGCCCGAAGTGTACTGGCAATTTGTAGGTGCCATTAAAGGGATGAGCGAGGCTTGCACCAAGTTTCAAACACCGGTTACCGGCGGAAATGTGAGCTTTTACAACCAATCATCTGATGAAGGTCCGGTTTTTCCAACACCAACCATTGGTATGCTGGGTGTATTGGATGATACCAAAACCCTCATGACCGCCGACTTTAAAGCCGAGGGCGATCTGATCTACCTCATTGGCGAAAGCGTAAACGATATTGCTTCATCTCAGTATTTGGCTTCATACCATAATATTAGCGCTTCTCCGGCTCCGCATTTTGATCTGGATAAAGAATATGCCATGCACCAAGTGTTAAAGCAGCTCATCCGCGAACAATTGATCGTTTCTGCCCATGATGTAGCCGATGGTGGTTTATACATTGCATTATTAGAATCTGCAATGCCAAACCAGTTGGGTTTCGCCATCGAAAGCGAAGAAGGTATTCGTAAAGATGCCTTCTTGTTTGGCGAAGCTCAGGGAAGGGTAGTGGTTTCGGTAAAACCTGAGCAGCAAGAGGCATTTATTGAGCTGATGGCTACTTCCGAAACTGAATTCAGTTTGTTGGGTACAGTAACTTCGGGCGATCTAAAAGTGGATGAGGAACATTTGGGTACGGTTAAAGCTTCAAAATCAGTATACCAGAATGTACTTCATGAAATTTTAGGCGCTTAAATTTCCTAAAAAATTGTTTCAGGGGGCAATAAGCTCTCTTCTTTTTTCGTTATCATAAGGAAAAAAGAAAAATCTATGAAACATTTAATTTTAATTCTAGCACTAACACTTGTTGGTTTAGGGGCTTGTAAAAAAGACAAACCGACTGCGGTAAAAACTTTTGCAGATTACAGTTTAGGTGATATAGTTGCTCAACAAGCAAATATATCAGCCGAACTTGTTACGTACGATCATCAAAGTCTAACAAATTTCAAAGCGGGTTCCATTTTATTTTTTAAAACCACTGCGGGCAATTATGGTAAAATGGAAGTATTGAGTGTGGATGCTAACCTTAATCTCAAATTAAATTTAGTAGTTTACAATTCGCAAGACGGTACTGTTTTGCTCCAAAAATCAGCGATCACTCTAGGTATTGCTAATAATGTGTTTGATCTGGATGATCCAAATATGCCAGCAGTAATCACTACCGATGCGGATTTTGGATGGATGACAGTAGGCGGTTATAGGTGTATTTATTTTGTTGATGCAAATGGTGCAAACGTTATGTTATTTAAAATTTAAATTAGCGGTATTGAATTACCGCTTTGAATTCATCAGTATTTAAATTTAAAAACTTTACCGTAGATCAAACTCATTGCGCCATGAAGGTAAATACCGATGGCGTATTGTTAGGGGCTTGGGCTAATGCTGAACATCCACAATCTATTTTAGATATTGGTACCGGAACGGGTGTAATCGCCTTGATGCTGGCACAACGTTTCCCGAAGGCCGAAATTGATGCGGTAGAACTGGATAAACTGGCGGCTACAACCGCAGCGGTTAATTTCCAAGTCAGTCCGTTTAGCAATCGGCTCAAGGCTTTACCATTGGCTGTTGAGCATTATTGGATGGTTTACCCGGATAAAAAGTTCGATCTGATTGTTTCAAATCCGCCTTTTTTTCTGGATTCACTTAAATCTGTAGAAAAAACTAAGGAACTCGCTCGACATACCAATGTAGATTTTTTCGAGGAATTGTGCGCTTCGGTTGCTCAGCATCTTAATCCTAAAGGAAATTTTTGTCTGATTTTGCCACAAGAAACGGCCGAATTAGTTAAAGAAAGGGCATCGGCTTACGATTTATATCTTGAACGAGTTACTCGTGTTCATTCTTTTGAACATGCTGCACCTCATCGTTTCTTGTTGCGTTTTGGGTTTCAGCAACAAGAAACTAAAATTGATCAATTGATTATTTATCAGTCCGAAAAAGTTTATCACCCCCAATACCAAAATATACTCCAAAACTTTTTGACTATCTTTTGATTGTGAAACGAATAGGCTTAATTTCAGATACACACGGTTATTTGGATGACGCGGTATTCCGCTACTTTGAGGCCTGCGATGAAATTTGGCATGCAGGTGATTTCGGAACGCTTGAATTAGCCGATCAGTTGGCAGCCTTTAAGCCTTTGCGTGGTGTTTATGGAAACATAGACGGGCAAGATGTTCGGATTGTTCATCCCGAACATCAATTTTTTACTTGCGAAGAGGTGAAAATTTGGATGACGCATATCGGGGGGTATCCCGGTAAATATCCTGCAAAAGTAAAAGAAACACTGCTCAACTACCAGCCCGATCTGTTTATTTGCGGGCATTCACATATCCTTAAAGTGATTTACGATAAGAATTTGCATTTTTTACACTTAAATCCTGGTGCTGCCGGAAAGCAGGGTTGGCACAAAGTGCGTACATTGCTTCGATTTGACATTTTTGACAAAAAAATTCATAACTTAGAAGCGATAGAGTTGGGATCTAGATAGCGTAAGAAATACACTAAGCCTATGAAACAAGTTACCACTTTAGGGCAATTCATTATTGAAAAACAGAATGATTTTCCCTATGCAAAAGGAGAGTTATCGCGTCTCCTTCGCGATATCGGTATCGCCGCTAAAATAGTTAATCGAGAAGTCAATAAAGCTGGTTTGGTAGACATCCTAGGAGATCAGGGTGCAACCAATGTGCAGGGTGAAAATCAGAAGAAGTTAGATGTTTATGCAAACGAGCAATTTATTGCCGCACTTTCAAGTGGTGGAGAGTGTTGTATTGTGGCTTCAGAAGAAAATGACGACATGGTCAGAATCGATTCTGAGGTATCAAAAAATGCCAAATACATTGTAGCCATTGATCCCCTAGATGGTTCTTCCAATATCGATTGTAATGTGGCTGTAGGTACCATTTTTTCAATTTATAGAAGGATTACGAAAAATGGATTGCCGACTTTGGAAGATGTATTGCAAAAAGGAACCAATCAGGTTGCCGCAGGTTATATCATCTACGGATCTTCTACCATGCTGGTCTACACCACTGGTAAAGGAGTTAATGGATTTACTTTAGACCCATCAATAGGAGAATTTTGTTTGTCTCATCCGAATTTAAAAATTCCTAAAGATGGCACCATCTATTCGATAAATGAAGGTAACTATGTCCATTTCCCCGATGGTGTAAAGCAATACATCAAATATTGCCAAGTAGAAGATAAGGCGACTTTAAGACCCTATACTTCACGTTATATTGGTTCAATGGTAGCCGATATACACCGTAGCATTATCAAAGGTGGAGTGTTTATTTATCCTACCACTTCGAGTGCGCCCAATGGAAAGCTACGGTTAATGTACGAATGCAATCCGATGGCATTTATTATTGAACAAGCGGGTGGTAAAGCTTCTGACGGGTTTAATCGCATATTGGATTTGGAGGTCGACTCTTTACATCAGCGCTCTGCTATTTTTATTGGTTCAGAGCATATGGTGTTGAAGGCTGAGGAATTTATGAAAGCACATTCTGCAGACCAAGCAAATGGAGTAGTGGCTAGCAAAAAATCGGTAGCTTAAAGCAAGGTATTCGGGTGATTTTCTGCTTCGAAAACGCTATCAATCAATAAATTGTTCTGCTTACTCGCATGCACGGCTAACTCGTCACAGCGTTCATTTTCCGGATGTCCGTTATGGCCTTTTACCCAGGTGAATTGGACTTGGTAACGTTTGAGCAGAGGTAATAACCTTAGCCAGAGGTCTTTGTTTTTTTTGTCCTTGAAGCCTTTACTGTACCAGCCATATACCCATTTTTTTTCGATAGCGTCAATAACGTATTTAGAATCGGAATATACGCGAACCGGGATATCGGTTTTTTTAAGTGTTTCTAGACCAACAATTACGGCCAATAATTCCATCCGGTTATTGGTGGTTTTTCGGTAACCAGCACTGATCTCCTTATAATGATTACCCGAACGTAGGATAACTCCAAAGCCTCCGGGACCGGGATTCCCACTTGATGCTCCGTCTGTAAAAAGTTCGATCATAATTAAATAGGCCAAACAATGATAAGGAAATCCATTTTGTTTGTGTAAAAAAATTTGCAAAATGGCATTAAATACCTATTTTTGATGCCTCAAACACGGTGGTTGTAGCTCAGTTGGTTAGAGCACTAGATTGTGGTTCTAGGGGTCGTGGGTTCGAGCCCCATCATCCACCCGTATTTAAACCGTTCCGATTTTCGGAACGGTTTTTTTTTATTTATGCCTTTCAAGCGTACAAAACCATCTCTTTTAATTTGAAGTAATTGGTTTGACAGGCGAGGTTAATCCGGTTTATATTTTTGGTGTTTACGACTGGACTCTGGGTATATGCGAATTCAGTTTTTGCTTTCAACGCGGAAAGTTTTCCAAGTTTATACTCAATAAATTTCTTAGCCGTTCGTTTGCACGCAAATGCTCTGACTATCTTTTCTCGTATTTCGCCCATAAAATCAACCTGTTCATGCACGATGTAAATTTTGTGTTTCATGCCGACTTATACGTAAAAAGCCAGCTTGAGGTTACAAAAATTAGCTAAAATTTCTCTGATTTCTTAATCGGCACAGTTCAGGTAAAAATTTTTCAAAAAGTTCGTCAGGGTAAGCAGCATCGAACAAAATCTTCTCGAATACTTGTCTGATTTCCTCTATTTGATTAATCTTTTCTAGCCAAGTCAAAATCTTTTGTGAATCATCTAATGGAATACAGTGGGCTTCAAATTTTGCGCCAATGAAGTTATAAAGCATCAAATTAACTGGTTTTGCCTGATTGTCTATTCTGGCAAACCATTTGCTATTTGCAGGTTCTGCTGTTGAATTATCCATCGGTTTAGCTTTGAGTTATCCAGAATCCAATCTGAGCATTGCCAATTGATTATGCAATCAAAATCTGACTGAAGGTAGATTTTCGGGGATGAGAGTAATGATTTTATGGGTGGATTGAACTAGAGACGGAAGCTCATCCAAAAAACCCGTAAGGCAACAATCCCAAGTGCAACTGCAAGTGCCCGAATAATCACTACAGCTTTGAGCTTGTGTGATAGTGTTGCCCCTAATTGAGCCCCTACAACCACGCCAATGCCTAAAAAAAGAATTTCACTTAATACGGCATTTAAATCTCCTTTTACCCAATGCGTAGCACTTGCACTGGCACCCATCAGGGCTAATACAAAATGAGAAGTTGCTGTAGCTATATGAACGGGAAAATTCAATAGATTGATCATCACCGGTACGTGTATAATTCCACCTCCAATGCCTAAAATACTAGCGGCAATACCAATGATAAAACTAAGCAAACAAGCCAGGACCAAATCGTAAGCATACGAATAGGCATTGCCTTGCTGATCTTGGAGGGAACGTCGAATTGGCCAAATATTCCAAGTGAGGTTGTTGGAGTGGTGACTTTCTGTTTTAAGAGGTTTGATCAACAAATAAATGCAGAGCCCTAATAAGGTGATTCCGAATATCAAGTCAAAAACATTCCTGGGAACATAGCCCACCAATACCGAACCCAGAATAGATCCCGGTAGGGTAGTAGTTGAAAATAATAGTGCTGAGCGGTAGTCTATTCGTTTTTTAAAAGCGTAATTCACAGATCCTGAAATCGCATTTATACAAACGACTGCTAAGGATATGGAAGTAATCAGTTCCGGACTTTTATCCGGATATACCATCAAGAGTATCGGTACGAGAATAAATCCTCCTCCAGCTCCGATTAGCGTTCCGATGGTTCCTGCTACAAAACCGATAAGAATTAAGTAGAAATTTAGCATAACTGCTCATTCATTGAGCCAATGCAAATTATTCAAAATTCTTTATTTTTTCAGTTGTTTAAATTTTAGAGTTATTCTATAAAATGGAAAGCAAAATCAAAAATTTTTATGCTTAAAATCAACTTATTGTACCAAATACACTTATTCTTTTTTAACGATCTGATTATCAGTAATTTATTTTTACTGGTTTAAACACATTTTTTTACTTAAAAACTTGCAAGTCATTTTTTTTATTAGGTATATTTGTTTTGCCCCTCTAAAGGGCATGTTTTTCATAGGTAGATGTAGGGTCGAATACAAGTTATTCGGCCCTTTTTTATTGCCTACGTATTACACTAGCTTTTAACAATGCTCCTTATCTTTGCGTTCTAATGAAAAAGCATAAACTTGTTGTTTCTGTAAGTGGTGCCAGTGGAGCTATATACGCTAAAGTGCTGTTCGATACCTTGAAAAAGTTATCTGCGCAAATAGAAAACGTAGGTGTAATTTTTTCGGCTAATGCCAAGTTGGTTTGGGAACAGGAGCTGGGAGATACTTCCTACCGGGATTACGGATTCACTTTTTACGATACCCACGATTTCATGGCACCTTTTGCCTCAGGGTCAGCAAAGTACAATACCCTCATTGTTTGTCCTTGCTCTATGGGTACTTTAGGCCGAATTGCTAGTGGAATTTCTAACGATTTGACCACAAGAGCGGCAGATGTGATTTTAAAAGAACGCCGCAAATTGATTTTAGTAGTTCGTGATACGCCCTACAATTTGATTCATATCAACAACATGAAAACGGTTACAGAAGCAGGAGGGATTATCTGTCCGGCAACTCCTTCATTCTACAGTATGCCCAAAACCCTCGAAGAAGTGGCTGCCACCGTAGTTAACCGGATAATTGATTTGGCAGGCTTAGAGAACGAATCCTACCGCTGGGGCGAAGAATAAAACTTTAATTACGTATTTTTGGCCTAATAATGAACAAAAAGGTTGCCTTTTATACCTTAGGTTGTAAGCTCAACTATTCTGAGACCTCAACCATTGGCCGTCAGTTTGCACAAGCCGGTTTTGATACCGTAAACTTTACTGATCAGGCCGATGTGTACGTGATTAATACTTGTTCTGTCACCGACCATGCCGATAAAAAATGTCGTAAGGTAGTTAAAGAAGCTTTAAAATATTCACCAAAAGCATACATCGCAATAGTTGGTTGTTATGCGCAACTAAAACCAAAAGAAATTGCCGAAATTCCGGGAGTAGATTTGGTTTTGGGTGCTGCTGAAAAATTTCAATTGGTTGAATACATCTCCGATTTGACTAAGAAGTCTAAGGCTGAAGTATACAATCAACCTATTGAGGAGACTAAAACATTTATTGGATCCTATTCTTTCGGCGATCGTACCCGCACATTTCTGAAAGTTCAGGATGGTTGCGATTATTCCTGTTCGTTTTGCACTATTCCTTTAGCTAGAGGCGCAAGTAGAAGCAGTACCATTTCCGAAGTAATTGAACAAGCAAAAGAAATTGCCGCTTCGGGGGTTAAAGAGATTGTGCTTACCGGAGTTAATTTAGGCGATTTTGGAATTCGAAACGGACAACGTGAGGATCGTTTTTTTGATTTGGTGAAGGCCTTGGATGAAGTGGATGGGATCGATCGTATCCGAATCTCTTCCATTGAGCCGAATTTATTAAGTGATGACATTATTGATTTTGTAGCGCAATCAAAGAGATTTGTTCCCCACTTTCATATCCCTTTGCAATCTGGCTCAGATAAAATATTAGGCCTGATGCGTCGTCGTTATCGAAGCGATTTGTATAACGAACGTGTTGCTAAAATTAAATCGGTAATGCCCGACTGCTGTATTGGTGTGGATGTGATTGTCGGTTTTCCAGGTGAAACCCGCGAAGATTTTATCGATACCTATAATTTTCTGAACGAATTGGATATTTCTTATCTGCATGTGTTCACCTATTCGGAACGTGAAAATACACTTGCGGCCGAGATGGACGGCTCAGTTCCCGGTGCACAACGTGCCGATCGGAGTAAGATGCTTCACATTTTATCTGATAAAAAAAGACGTGCTTTTTACGAAAGCCAATTAGGTAAATCGTACGAAGTACTGTTTGAAGGCGATCAGAAAGAAGGGTATATGCACGGTTTTACCCGTAATTACGTCAAGGTAAAAACACCTTACGATCCACTTTTGGTGAATGAACTCCGAACCGTTGATTTACTGCAAATTGCAGCCGATGGCGATGTTGAGATTCAAGAAAAACAAGAGGTTTTCAGCCACTAGATCTTGTTTTCTAAACCAAATAACTATCTTTAAGCATGTTTCCTACGCTAACTCATTTGATTGAATACCTAACTGGTATTCACATCCCGTTACCTATACAAACCTTTGGTTTTTTTGTCGCGATAGCATTCGCCGCAGGTTATTGGGCTTTTAGTTCAGAACTTCAACGTAAAGAGGCTCTCGGAATTCTAAAAGCCAGCACAAAAACAGTTAAAATTGGCGAGCCGACCGCTTTTTCGGAAATTGCATTAAATGCAATTTTTGGTTTTCTGGTTGGCTATAAATTGCTTGATGCAATCTTAAATTACAGTGCATTTGCTGCAAATCCTCAGTCCTTTATACTGTCTGGTCAAGGGAATTTTTTAGGCGGATTAGCAATAGCCGCTTTATTTGCGTATTGGGTTTATGCTGAAGGGCAAAAACAATTGCTTCCCAAACCAAAACTGGTTACTGTTACGGTGCATCCGCACGAACTAATGGGTAGCATATTAATTTGGGCTGCCGTAACCGGATTTTTAGGTGCTAAGATTTTTCATAACCTGGAATACATTGATGATTTCATGAAAGATCCGATTGGCGGATTACTTTCTTTTAGTGGACTAACCTTTTTCGGAGGCTTGATTTGTGGTGGAGCAGGAGTTTTATACATCGCAAATAAGAATGGAATCAAACCTTTACACATGCTCGATGTGGGCGGTCCTGGAATGTTGCTGGCTTATGCCGTTGGCCGAATTGGTTGTCATTTAGCCGGCGATGGTGACTGGGGAATCAACAATTTGGCTCCAAAACCCGAATGGTTGAGTTGGGCTCCAGATTGGGTATGGGCAACCAAATACCCGCACAATGTGATCAATGAGGGTGTGCCTATTCCAAATTGTGTAGGGAATTTCTGCACGGAATTGCCTTTCCCGGTATATCCAACTGCTTTTTACGAAGTTTTGATGGTTTCAGTGCTGTTCGTGATTTTGTGGTCAATTCGTAAGTCAATAACAACCCCTGGAATGCTATTTTCAATTTATTTGATCATGACTGGTGTTGAACGTTTTCTCATTGAAACCATCCGTGTTAATTCTAAATATCATGTTGGTGGATTAAGTTTTACTCAAGCTGAATTGATCTCTTGTATATTGATTTTGCTCGGAATTTTTGGAATAGTTTGGTCTAAAAATCGAGCTCAAAAAACAGTCTAAAAACATTTAATTAGGTATGAATTTAGCTGATTTATGTTCTAGACTTATCCCAATAGCTAAAGAGGCAGGTTCATTTATCCGCCAAGAAAGCTTAACCTTTACTCATCATCAGATAGAATACAAAGGGCTTAACGATCTGGTTTCTTACGTAGATAAAACGGCCGAAAAGCAATTGGTAGAGGCACTTTCAATACTATTGCCTGAAGCTGGTTTCATTACCGAAGAAAAAACCAATCAGACTATTGGCGAAGTCTTCCACTGGATTATTGATCCATTGGATGGTACCACCAATTTTATTCACGGAATACCAACCTATTCAATCAGTATCGCTTTACAGCAAAATGATGAGCTGGTTTTAGGTTTAGTTTACGAAGTAAATCGGGATGAATGTTTTTACGCCTGGAAAGGCGGTGGGGCTTGGTTAAATGGAGAGCGAATTTACGTTTCTAAAGCGCCTAAATTGGAAAACACTTTATTAGCAACCGGATTTCCATATTACGATTTCAAGAAAAAAGAACCCTATTTGAAGGTTTTCCAGGAAATGATGGAGAAATGCCACGGACTGCGTCGCATTGGCTCTGCCGCAGTCGACTTGGCTTATGTGGCCTGTGGTCGATTTGATGGTTATTTCGAATACAATTTGAATGCTTGGGACATTGCTGGAGGAGTGGTATTGGTTAAAGAAGCTGGGGGTGATTTGTTTAACTTTTCCGGTGGCGATGAAGTCATTCGTAGCCGGGAAGTAGTAGCCACAAACGGCTTGATTTCTAAAGAAATGTTAAGTATAATTACCAATCATTTTAAATCCGTTCACGTATGAAATTTATCAATAAAATCCTCTTAGCTGTTTTAGCGGTATTGGTCATTATTCAATTCATCCAGCCCGAAAAAAATGTGAATCCTGGCCCTCAGCCTAACGCTATTTTTGAACACTATCCGGCATCGGATCAAGTACAGGCCATAGTAAAAAAAGCCTGTTTCGATTGTCATTCTAACAATACCAATTATCCCTGGTATGCCAATGTACAGCCAATAGCCTGGTGGATTAATGACCATGTTGAGGACGGTAAACGTCACTTGAATTTTTCAGAATTTGCTACTTACAAGCCTAAAAAGGCTAACCATAAACTTGAAGAAACTTTTGAGCAGGTAGAACAGCATGAAATGCCACTAGAATCTTACACTTGGATACATAGTGAAGCACGCTTAACAGCAGAAGAACAAAAACTATTGATTGATTGGGCTAAAAGTACCAGAGCGAGTATTCCGGTACCAGAAACAAGCGAAGAGCATTAATTAAAAAGCCCTGCCAGATTTGGCAGGGCTTTTTTGATTTATAAAGCTTCCGAAACAACTTCCGTTACTTCCGGAACCATGCGTTTAAGCAGATTTTCGATACCTGCTTTCAGCGTAATGGTGGAAGAGGGACAACCGCTGCAAGCTCCGCGTAACTCAACGGTTACTACGCCTTCATTAAATGAACGGTAAGCAATTGCTCCACCATCCTGCTCCACAGCCGGACGAACGTAATCGTATAAAACTTGTTGAATTTTCTTTTCTACTTCTGTGCCTTCAAAAGCAAGTTCTTCGTCGGCCTTTTCCTGAATTTTAATTTCAGATTCAACTGCACCTTTCACAAATTCCTTCAAAATGGGTTCAATATCGGCCCAGTCTGCATCTTCGGTTTTGGTAATGGTTACAAAATTGCTGGCAAAGAAAACACCATTAACAAAATTGAATTTGAATAATTCTTTTGCAAACGGAGAGCTTTCAGCACTCTCTTTTGTGGCAAAGTCAACACTTCCGTTTACCAACAACTTGTTCACCAAGAACTTCATCGTTGCCGGATTTGGTGTACTTTCTGTAAATACGTTTATAGTGGATGTACTCATAGCTGTAATTAGATTGCAAAATTAGCCATTTTAATTGGCTAAGTACCTTATCCGTAATTTATGACAAGCTGTTGACCTCGGCGATTAGATCCCGGTATAATTCTGTGGGGTAATTCTCTTGATTTCTTCTTTTACAGAATCGGATACGTCCAGTTTAGAAACAAATTCAGCAATGGTTGTTGCCGTAACTTTCTGGTTAGTTCGGGTTAATTCCTTCAGCGCTTCGTATGGATTAGGGTAGCCTTCTCTACGAAGAATGGTTTGAATGGCTTCCGCCACTACAGCCCAATTATCCTCCAGATCTTGGTTAATGGCATCGGTGTTCAGTAGCAGTTTATTTAAGCCTTTCAAACTTGATTTAATTCCGATGAGGGTATGCGCTAGTGGAACGCCAATGTTACGTAGCACGGTTGAATCAGTCAGGTCACGCTGTAAACGTGAAATGGGAAGTTTAGCTGAAAGGTGTTCAAGTATCGCGTTAGCCAAGCCTAAATTACCTTCGGAGTTTTCAAAATCGATGGGGTTTACCTTATGCGGCATAGCTGATGAACCCACTTCTCCGGCTTTAATTTGCTGTTTGAAGTAGTTCATGGAGATGTACGACCAAAAATCGCGGTTTAAATCTATTAGGATTGTGTTTATGCGTTTTAGGGCATCGCATTGTGCTGCAAAATTATCGTAATGTTCGATCTGTGTAGTATACTGAGAACGGGTAAGGCCTAATTGCTCGTTCACAAATTTGTTTGCAAATGCTACCCAATTGGTTGTAGGATAGGCTGCATGGTGAGCATTGAAATTGCCGGTGGCTCCTCCAAATTTAGCTCCCGATGGTACTGATTTTAATTGGTTTAACTGAGTTTCTAGCCGTTCAATAAAAACGTTTATTTCCTTACCTAATCGGGTCGGTGAGGCAGCTTGTCCGTGTGTACGAGCCAACATGGGGACTTTTTCCCATTCCTGCGCCAATTTTTTCAGTTTCTGGATTAATTCTTCTAGCGCAGGATAATAAACCTCTTCCAAAGCCTGCTTAAAGGAGTAGGGAATAGCTGTATTGTTAACATCCTGAGAAGTTAAACCAAAATGGATAAACTCTTTATAGTCACTCAATGCTAATTTGTCGAATGCAGCTTTGATAAAATATTCAACAGCTTTTACATCGTGATTGGTAGTTTTCTCAATAGATTTTACCTCCTGTGCATCAGCCTCACTGAATTGCTGATACAGTTTTCTCAACTCGGTAAACTTCGCTTTTGGGAATTGTTCAAGCTGTGGCAAAGGCAATTCTGCCAATGCAATAAAATACTCAATCTCTACTAAAACGCGGTATTTAATTAATGCAGCTTCAGAAAAATAGGCCGATAAATCTGCTGTTTGTTGATGGTAGCGTCCGTCTACTGGTGAAATAGCACTTAAAGGGGATAAAGTCATGAAAATCAGCTTTGTGCAAATTTAACTCATTTTAGCACTAATTCACAGTTCATTTTATAGAAAATAATTTAATTTTTAATTAGCAAAATCTAAAAATAGTTATTTTTGTGATGAAATTGTTAACAATTACATGACAATTTCTTCATCAGGAAACTTTGGAATTGAAAATAGTTTCCATAGTTTTGCGTTCAATTACCAATCTAAAGGTGGAACCACAAGCTTTCATATTGCAACAGGCTGATTTGCTTTTCAGTCAGTATGGTATCAAAAGTATCACCATGGATGATATTGCCAAGCATTTAGGCATGTCTAAAAAAACGATTTATCAGCATTTTGAAGATAAAAATGAACTAGTGCTGAAATTGATGCAATCGAAGTTGGAGGATCAGACCTGTGTGATTAACGATTGTTGTGAACGAGCAGATAACGCTATTCACGAACTTTTTTTTGGTATCACTCACTTGATCGAGATGCTTTCGCGAACAAATCCGACGATGTTTTACGATTTGCAAAAGTTCTATCCTGAAGCATGGGCTTATTTCAATGCCTTTAGAGAGCAGGTTATTCTGCAAAAGATCAGAGAGAATTTAGAACGAGGAATAAAAGAAGGACTTTACCGTTCAGATGTTAATATTGAAATAGTGAGTAGGATGAGAGCCGAGCAAATTTTGATCTCATTCAATCCGCACATTTTCCCCAGTCACCTCTTTAGCATGTCGGAAGTTTCGAGAGAAATGACCCTTCATTTTATCTATGGAATTACGACTGAAAAAGGCTATGAGTTGACAAAAAGTTACGTCCTCGAACATTGAATTTTATTAGAACATGAGATATACATTACTTTCATTAATTGCCCTATTAACCATAGGAGCAAATCGGGTATCGGCTCAACAGCTAAGTACCTATCAATTTAGTTTGCAAGATGCCATTGAGTATGCTCTAAAGCATCAATCAGGGGTATTGAATGCAGAGTTGGATGTTCAAATGGCTAAAAACAAGGTCAGAGAAACAACTGCTATGGGGTTACCCCAGGTAAACACTACGTTTAATTTCCAAGATTTCTTAAAAGTACCTACCAGTTTAATTCCGGGAGAGTTTTTTGGAGAGCCAGCGGGCACTTTTATTCCTGTTCAATTTGGAGTTAAGTACCAGTCTTCTGCCGGAGTAGAAGTTTCTCAGTTGATTTTTGATGGATCTTATCTAGTAGGCTTACAAGCAGCTAAAACCTTTAAAGAGCTTTCCGTTCGTAACAGTAAACGCACACAAATTGAAACTACTGTTGCGGTTACCAAAGCCTATTACTCCGTTTTGGTGAGTAATGAGCAGTTGAACTTGCTCGATGCTAATCTTAGCCGATTAAAGAAATCTTTATTTGATACAGAGGCGTATTACAAAAATGGTTTTGTTGAAAAGGTGGATGTGGATCGTTTGCGGGTATTGACCAATAATTTAGAAACAGAACGCCAGAATGTTCTTCGTTTATTGGAGTTAAATACCCAATTGCTCAAGTTTCAGATGGGCATGCCTATCGAGGCAAACCTGAAAACAACAGATACGATCCAACAATTTACCGTGGATAAGGAAATGTCTGAAATCGATTCTGCAGCCTACACCAAACGCATTGAGTATAGTTTGTTGGAAACGCAAAAAAAGCTTAATCAGTTGGATTTGAAGCGCTATAAAAGTCAGTTTTTGCCTTCAATTGCGGCCTTCGGTGCATTTTCAAGAAGTTACCAAAACAACAGCTTTTCCAATTTATACGATACAAGTTTCCCTACTCAATTGGTGGGCTTGCGTTTAAGCCTTCCCATTTTTACCAGTGGCCAGCGTATCTATCGCATCAAAAATGCACAGATTGAGGTGTTCAAATCGGAGAATAACCTCGAAAATCTGAAAAACGGAATCAGCCTAGAAATCGCTCAAGCTAAAACCAATTACCTCAATGGGCTTAATTCTTTGGAAAGCCAAAAGCGCAACATGGAGCTATCGCAAGAAATTCTACGGGTTTCACGTGTGAAATACGAACAAGGGGTAGGCTCCAGTTTGGAGGTTACTTCAGCAGAAACATCACTAAAAGAATCGCAAAATAACTACATCAAGGCTTTATACGATTTGCTCATCAATAAAGTAAATCTGGACAGAGCCTTAGGTAAAATCAATTAAAAAACACCTTATCACAATAAAAAAATGAAAAAATTACTTTACATCAGCCTTGCACTTATCTTATCAGCCTGCGGATCTAATTCATCCGACAAGGCTACTGAATTAGCCAAATTAAAAAAGGAAAGAGCAGCTCTAGATCAGCAAATTGCCAAGTTAGAAACCGAAATTGGTGCTAAAAATGCAGTAGCCAATACTAAAAATGTGAATGGTGTTGAGTTGAAGGAGGAAGTGTTCCAGAATTATCTGGAAATTCAGGGTAAAATAGATGCGGATCAAAATGTTCAGGTTAGTCCGGAGGCACAAGGAATTGTAACCGCTGTTTTGGTTAAAGCCGGGCAGAATGTACAAAAAGGACAAACTATTGCCCAAATCGATGATCAAATTTTACGTGAAAGCATTTCTGAATTGCAAACTCAGTTAGAGTTGGCCAACACCGTTTTTCAACGTCAGAAAAATTTGTGGGATCAGAAAATCGGAACCGAAATACAATACCTGAATGCCAAAACGCAAAGAGATGCACTAACCCGCCGTATGGCCGCATTAAAATCACAAGCAGCTTTATACCGCATTAAAGCGCCTATCAGCGGAACCGTTGATCAACTAGATATTAAAGTCGGTCAGGCTGTAATGCCGGGTATGCCGGGCATTCGGGTGGTAAACTCTTCCAATTTAAAAGTCAAAGCCCTGGTTGCAGAATCTTATTCAGGAAAAGTAAATCAAGGGGATGAGGTATTGGTCATTCTGCCAGACTTACAGGATACGCTAAAATCGCGTTTGTCTTTTGCCTCTAAAACTATCGATGCCAGCTCTAGAAGTTTTGGCGTGGAAGTTAAGTTGCCAACTAACAAAACCTACCGCCAAAACATGGTTGCCGTATTGAAAATTGTGGATTATGAGAATAAAAATGCCATTACTGTTCCGGTTAATGCAATCCAGAAATCTGAAAGAGGAGATTACGTGTATGTTTCGGTTCAAAATAAGGCCAAAAGAACTATGGTGAAAATAGGGAAGACCTCTGGTGGAAAAACGGAAATTCTTAGTGGTTTAAAAGCTGGAGATAAATTAATTACAACCGGATTAGCCGAATTAAACGACGGTGATTTAGTTAAATTTTAACGATTAGCTAAGCAAACAGATGAAAGATATTAACAAAGAATTTAAGCCCTCAAGCTGGTCTATCGATAATAAAACAGCCATATATGTACTCACCTTTATTTTGGTGATCATGGGCTATTCGGCATACCAAAACCTGCCTAAAGAGAATTTTCCGGAGGTTATTATTCCTAAAATTTTCGTCCAAACCATTTATCCGGGTACGTCTCCAGAGAATATGGAGAACTTGGTGACCAAGCAGTTGGAAAAACAGCTAAAATCAACGCCTGGGCTTAAAAAAATCACTTCAAACTCTTACCAGGATGTTTCGGTAATCACGGCAGAATTTAACACCAATGTGGATATTAAGGATGCCAAGCAGCGGGTTAAGGATGCTGTGGATAAGGCTCGTCAGGATTTGCCAAACGATTTGCCAAAAGATCCCAATGTAATGGATATCAATTTGGCAGACTTGCCAATTATGTATGTGAATCTTTCTGGCGATTACGATCTGAAAAAGTTGAAAGAATACGCTGAAAGCTTAAAAGACCAGATCGAAGCTTTGAAAGAGATTTCAGGAGTGGATATTGTTGGTGCGCTTGACCCTGAAATTCAAATCAATGCCGATTTGAATAAAATGGCAGCAGCTCAGGTGTCTTTTCGTGACATCGAGTCTGCCGTGGGCTATGAAAATTTAACCATCTCTGGAGGAACCGTTAAAATGGATGGCATGCGCCGTACTCTTAACGTAAAGAAAGAATTTAAAAGTGCCGATGAAATAGCCAACCTCATTATCAAAACACCAAGTGGAGCTTCGGTTTATTTAAAAGATATTGCAGAAGTAAAGGATGCATTCAAAGAGCAGGAAAGTTATGCCCGTTTGTACGGTAAAAACGTAATCACCCTTAATGTTAAAAAACGTAGTGGTGAGAACCTAATTGAGGCTTCTGATAAAATCAATAGCCTGATTGCAGATATGCAGAAAAACAGTTTGCCTAAAAATCTCAACATCACCATTACCGGAGATCAGTCAGACCAAACACGGGTTACTTTGCACGATTTGATCAATACCATCATTATTGGATTCGTATTGGTGACCTTAATTCTGATGTTTTTCATGGGCGTCACGAATGCACTTTTCGTAGCGGCTTCGGTTCCACTTTCCATGTTTGTGGCTTTTTTGGCCATGCCTGCTTTAGGTGGGGCTTTAGGATTCAGCTTTACCATGAACATGATTGTATTGTTCTCCTTCCTGTTGGGTTTAGGTATTGTGGTAGATGATGCGATTGTGGTGATCGAGAATACCCACCGTATTTTTGATAATGGTAAAGTGCCTATTGTAAAGGCGGCGAAAATGGCAGCTGGAGAAGTTTTCTTACCGGTGCTTTCCGGAACCCTAACTACACTTGCACCATTCGTGCCTTTGTTGTTTTGGCCGGGAGTAATTGGTGAGTTCATGTTCTTTTTACCAGTTACCCTCATCATTACATTATTGGCTTCCTTATTGGTAGCCTACATCATCAACCCGGTTTTTGCGGTTGATTTTATGAAACCACACGAAGAAGATCATCAACCTACTTTCGATCAGAAAGTTAAACGCACACTTTATGTATTCGCTGGTTTAGTAGTATTATCTTATCTGTGGAGTTTTGGCTTGGGTAATTTTGTAGTTTTTCTGGCACTGCTTTATCTGTTAAATCACTTTTACTTAACGAAAGCCGTAAGCAATTTTCAACAAAACACATGGCCTCGTTTCCAAGAGAAATACGTTAAGTTATTGGAATGGGCAGTAGAACGTCCAAAGAAGATGCTTTTGGGAACAGTTGGGTTATTAGTTTTCTCCATCGTTTTGATGGGGATAATTCCTCCAAAAATCGTATTCTTCCCAACCAGCGATCCCAATTTTGTGTATGTATATGTAAATATGCCGGTTGGAACGGATCAGGCCTATACCAATGAAGTGGTGAAGGATGTAGAGGAACGGGTAACCAAAGTGGTTGGTAAAGATAATCCGATTGTTTCTTCCATCATTTCCAACGTTACTGTTGGTGTTACAGATCCGCAAGATGAAGATCAGGGGAATTACCCTAACCGCGGAAAGGTGACCGTAGCATTTGTAGAATTCGGAAAACGCGATGGTGAGAGCACCTCCATTTACTTAGATAAAATTCGCGACTCAGTTAAGGGTATTCCGGGTGCAGAAATAACAGTTGCACAGGAAAAAAACGGCCCACCAACTGCTAAGCCAATTTCAATTGAAATAACTGGAGATGATCTAGATAAATTGGTTGCAACTTCCGAGCAACTTAAGAAATATCTAGATGCCAAGCAGATTGCCGGGGTTGAGGAGTTGAAATCAGACTTCCAAAACAATAAGCCTGAAATTATTTTTGACATTGATCGTGAGCGTGCTAACCGTGAAGGAATATCAAGCGGACAAATTGGTATGGATCTGCGTACCGCCATTTACGGCAAAGAAGTTTCTAAATTTCGCGATCTGAATGACGATTATCCTATCAATCTTCGTTCAAGGGAAGAACAACGCAATAATCTGGATGCTCTTAGAAACATGAAGGTTACCTATCGTGATATGGCCATGGGAGGGATGATTCGCCAGGTTCCATTGGCTTCTTTTGCCAATGTAGAATACGTAAATACCTATGGTAGCGTTAAGCGTAAGCAGCAAAAACGTATCATTATTCTTTCTTCAAATGTATTGGGCGATTACAATCCGAATGAAGTTGTGGCTGCAGTACAAGAGGAATTGAATCAGTTTAATGGCCCCGACGGAGTAGACATTAGAATGGCTGGTGAGCAAGAAGAGCAGAAAGAAACAGCTGCATTTTTAGGAAGCGCATTATTGATCTCTCTAGGTTTAATCTTGATCATTTTGGTTGCACAGTTTAACTCCATTTCGAAACCTATCATCATTCTATCCGAAATCTTGTTCAGTATTATCGGCGTATTCTTGGGTATTACCATATTCCGTATGGATATGTCCATCGTAATGTCGGGTATTGGAATTGTTGCTTTAGCCGGTATTGTGGTTCGTAATGGTATTTTACTGGTTGAATTTACAGACTTGTTGATCGAGCAGGGCATGCCGGTGAAAGAAGCTGTAATTGAGGCTGGACGTACCCGTATGACTCCGGTTTTACTAACCGCTACGGCTACTATGTTAGGTTTAATTCCTCTGGCTGTAGGCTTAAACATTGACTTTGAACTCTTGTTCTCCGAATTTAATCCGCATATCTATTTTGGGGGAGATAATGTTGCCTTCTGGGGCCCACTATCTTGGACCATGATTTTCGGATTGAGCTTTGCCACATTCCTAACTTTGGTGTTGGTACCTTGTATGTATTTGCTCTCAGCAAAAGGATCCGAAAAGCTGAAAAAGGTATTCAACTAATTCCTAACAAAAAAGCGGCTTTACGCCGCTTTTTTGTTTACCATAAGACATAAAAAAACCGTCAGGAATTTCCAGACGGTTTCTTTTTTCTCTGTTAATCAGATTACTTAGTAGCAGCTGAATCAGCAGCAGCTGAATCAGTAGCAGTAGAATCAGCAGCAGTTGTATCAACAGCAGCAGAATCAACAGCAGTTGAATCTGTAGCAGCTTCTTCAGTTTTGTTAGAAGAGCAGGCAGCAACTGACAAAGAGATAGCTAAAGCTAAGAAACCGAATTTGAATAAATTTTTCATGTTCTGTTTTGTAAAGGGTTAATTAATAATTATTAATAATTTGTTGTTAATACTGCAAAAGTAAAAAGGTAACCCGTAAATCCTGAAAAAAATTAAAAAAATATTTTCCTATCATTGGGTTACTATTCCCTTAAAAGCGTATTAAGATTGAAAGATAAGATAAATAGTTCAATTCCAGCCGATAATGAAATCATTCTTGGTATTCGGAATGGATCTAAAACTAGTTTAGACCGACTGTACCGTGCTTATTTTCCGATGATCCTTCAACTAGTGATCAGCAACAACGGAAATGAGGATGATGCAAAGGATATTTTTCAAGAATCGGTTATTGTTCTTTACAATAAGGTTAAGGCTGGTGATTTTGAGCTGAATAGTAAACTAAAAACCTATATCTACGCAGTTTGTCGGCGATTGTGGTTAAAAAAGCTGAATCATCAAAGCAGGTTTACCAATACTGCTCATGTTTTTGAAGACATTGAAGATGTGGAATTGGATGTGGAAGCACATGAAACACAAAACAGGCAATTTCAGCAAATGCGATCTGCCTTGAGTGAATTAGGTGAACCCTGCAAAACCATAATAGAAGAATTTTACCTGCACAATAAATCGATGCAGGAGATCTGTGAGCAGTTTGGCTATACCAATGCCGATAACGCGAAAACACAGAAATACAAATGCTTACAACGACTTAAAAAACTGTTTTTTAAGTCTGAAAATTAGAATATGAAAAATTTAGAGTTGATTAACCAGATTGAAGCTTACATCCGTGGCGAATTGAGCCAAGAGGAGCGTGTTGCTTTCGAGAAACTGCGTTGTGAGGATGCCGCGGTTGATCAGTTGGTTGTTGAACATCAGGAATGGATGAATTTAATGGCCGCGTATGGTGAGCGTCAGCGCTTGCAACATGCCATGGACCTTATTCACGAACAAATTGATGTGCATGCCTTGAAAAACGAATTGATGCCTGCTTCTGTAAAAGTACTTCAGCTTTGGAAAAAAGTACGTTTACAGGTTGCTGTTGCTGCTTCTGTAGCTATTATTGCGGTACTAAGCACATTGATATTCTCTGGTCATTTGGCAGAAAATTTGACCGGATACAGTGCACTGCGTCGTGAAATCAATAACATCAAACGTTCACAAAGTGATTTGGCCAAAAATATCACTAAGAAATCAAAAGGACCGGTTAACCCTGGCGAATTTGGTGGAACTGCCTTTGCGCTTTCGTCTAATGGTTATATGGTTACCAATTACCACGTGATTAAAGATGCAGATTCTCTGTACATTCAAAATGCCTCAGGCGATTCGTACAAAGTGAAAACGGTTTATGTTGAACCAGAGTACGATATTGCAGTTCTTCAAATTGTAGACCCCGAATTCGTTTCTTTAGGCAAGCTACCTTATACATTCAAAAAATCCACTTCAGATTTAGGGGAAGATGTTTTTACCTTGGGCTACCCCAGAGATGAGCCAGTTTACGGTAAGGGCTATTTGAGTTCTCGTACCGGATTTGATGGCGATACGGTTGCCTATCAGGTTTCTATTCCGGTAAACCCTGGAAACAGTGGTGGTCCATTATTAGATAATAAAGGCAATGTGATTGGTATCATTAGTGGTAAACAAACCCGTACAGATGGTGCTGCTTTTGCAGTTAAATCGAATTACTTGTTACAAACCTTGAAAGAAATTCCACAAAAAGAGTTGGAGCGTGATTTAGCCATCAATAAGAAAAATACTTTAGCCAAGCTTAACCGTACCGAGCAAATCAAGAAAATGCAGGATTACGTGTTTATGGTTAGAGTTTATTAATACTCTTGATTTTAAAATATCAAAGCCCATGATTATTAATCATGGGCTTTGTTTGTTTATGGGGCCAATCTTACGATTTTCCAATTGGTTTTATCCGCCTTGCGGTACACGATTCTGTCGTGTAAACGGCTTGGGCGACCCTGCCAAAATTCAATTACTTGTGGTTTTACTAAATAACCGCCCCAATAGGAGGGTTTGGGTATTTCCTGGTCTTTGTATTTTTCTTGTAAATCACTCAGGTTTTTCTCCAGCATTTCTCGCTTTTCAATAACCTGACTTTGAGGAGATGCCAATGCACCAATCTGACTTTCTTTGGGACGAGAACTGAAGTATTTTTCAGATTCTTCTTTACTTACTTTTTCTATGGTGCCTTCTATCCGAACCTGGCGCTCCAATTCGGGCCAGAAGAATACCAAAGAAACCACTGGGTTTTTTGCTAATTCTCTTCCCTTACGACTTAAGTAGTTCGTGTAAAACACAAATCCATCCTGATTGAACCCTTTCAATAAAACAATACGTGCAGAAGGTTTGCCATCTGGACTTGCTGTAGCTAAAGTCATGGCATTGGGTTCATAAATGCCCGATTTTAGGGCTTCATCAAACCAATGGTCAAATTGTTCTATCGGGTTTGATTTTACATCGTTTTCCGACAGTTGCTCTGCTCGGTACTCTTTACGAAGGTTTTCTAAGGTTTGGGGCTTTGTTTTCATATCTTGTTACAAACTTACTAAAAGCTAAGGCTTTTGGCGCTGTATTTGATGATTGATTTGCGTAGTTTTGAAGTGATGACCAAGTCAAATACACTTAAAGCAGGCAGTTTGCTAATTTCTGAACCCTTTATGCCAGATCCTAATTTTAAAAGATCGGTTGTATTGTTGACTGAGCATGGTGAGGAGGGTAGTGTGGGGTATATCCTGAACCAAAAAAGTAATTTGTTGCTGAAAGATGTTGTTCCAGATTGTTGGGCAGCTGATTTTCCAATTTACTTGGGTGGACCAGTAGCCAACGATACACTTCATTTTATTCATTCTGTTGAAGAGTATGTGCTAGGTGGCGAGTTAATTACTGATCAAATGTATTGGGGCGGTAATTTCGAAAACTTGAAATTATTGGTCAATCAATCTGCCTTAAAGCCTCATCAAATAAAGTTTTTTGTGGGTTATTCTGGATGGGATCCTGGTCAATTGGAAGAAGAAATAGCTCAAAAATCGTGGATTGTTACGAATCAGTTTTCTCACAACTTGATTTTTGAAAACGAGGTAGACGAACTTTGGAAAAAAGTTGTGACCAATTTAGGGCCAAAATTTGCGCATTTGGCTAATTTTCCTGAAAACCCTATGTGGAACTAAGCTTTACTTATTTCTTTAGCGCTTTCCTCAATCTTTAGCTTCAATTCCTCTTTATAGTTGAGTAGTTTTTTAGCTAGTGAATCGTCGGAGGTGGCTAAAATTTGAGCGGCCAATAAACCGGCATTTTTTGCGGCATTTAGGGCAACTGTTGCCACCGGAATGCCGTTAGGCATTTGTAAGATAGAAAGTATAGAATCCCAGCCATCAATCGAGTTGCTCGATTTTACCGGAACGCCAATTACAGGCAAATGCGTAATGGAGGCAACCATACCGGGTAGGTGAGCTGCACCACCGGCACCAGCGATAATCACCTTCAAACCTCTAGCGGCGGCATTTTCAGCATAGTCGAACATGCGTTTTGGGGTGCGGTGAGCAGAAACTACGGTAATTTCATAGTCTACACCCAATTCCTTCAACATATCAGCTGCATCCTGCATTACCGGAAGATCTGATTTGCTGCCCATTATGATTCCAACTTTTGCCATGATTGTTATGCTTTTACTTTTAACAGTTCTTGTACTTTTCTTGCTTTAGCGATCGCGGCCTCCCGTTCTTCATCTAAAATCGTTACATGTCCCATTTTACGTCCAGGTTTGGTAAACTTTTTACCGTACAGATGAACGTAAACTCCCGACATTTTCAAAATTTGTTCCAAGCCTTCGTAAACCGCTATGCCTTCAAATCCATCTTCACCCAGTACATTCACCATTACAGCATGATTGATGGATTCGGTATCGCCCAAAGGTAAATTAAAAATTGCTCTTAAATGTTGCTCGAATTGAGAAGTATAATTACCTTCTATACTGTGGTGACCGCTGTTATGTGGACGTGGAGCAAGTTCATTCACCAGTAATTTTCCATCCTTGGTTAAAAACATTTCTACGGCCAAAATGCCTACAATTTGCAGTTTTTGAGCAATTTTCTCAGCTAGATTTTGTGCTTCTTCTTCAATAGTTTTCGGTAATTCTGATGGAGAAACTAAAAACTCAACTAAGTTTAAATGCGGATTGAAGTCCATTTCAACCAAAGGGAAGGCTTTGGTTTCTCCCGATTCATTACGAGCAACCATTACGGCAACTTCTTGTTTAAAATCAATCCATTCTTCAATTAAGCTGGGAGCATCAAATGCATCCGTTAAATCTGCCTCAGAACGTACTTTGTAAACACCTTTTCCGTCGTAGCCGTCTTTCCTTAGTTTTTGGATGAAAGGGAAGTTGAGTTGTTTGCTTATGAGCTCTTGGCGGTTGCCAATCAGTTCAAAAGAAGCAGTCGGGATATCGTTTTCCTTGAAAAAATGTTTTTGAGTGCCTTTATCTTGAATTAATCGGATTACTCTGGACTGCGGATAAACGTTTACGCCTTCCTTTTCTAATTTCTCCAGGGCATCAACATTTACTTTTTCAATTTCGATGGTTAAATGAGTGGTATTCTTGCCAAAAGAGTAAACGGTATCGAAATCGGTAATAGAACCCTGAACAAACTCGTGAGCAATGGACTTGCAGGGTGCATCAGCATCGGGATCGAGCACCCGGCAGGAAATGTTGAAATTGATGGCTTCCTGAATAAGCATACGGCCTAATTGACCGCCACCCAGGATACTTAATTTGAGATCTCCTTGCATTGGTAGTGCAAATTTACGCAAAAGCCATCGAATTGACAATTTTAACAAGTTTGCCTGCCTGTTGAAAAATTTAATTTTCGTTAACGGTATTAAGCAGTACTTTTAAATTGATTTTGGTTCCCGATTTGTTTTGGGATGAAAAGGGAATCTGGTGAAAATCCAGAACTGTCCCGCAGCTGTAAGCTCCAGCATTCGCTATTCACTCAGTTGTCACTGTCTGTTGAAGATGGGAAGACCGAAAAGCGAGGAGTAAGTCAGAAGACCTGCCAAAATATTGTACTATTCATAGCTTTCGGGGACTGGAGCTTGAATGATTTACACTACGTATTTCATTTAAATACCTTCTTAACTGTTTGCTGTGAGAAAACTCACAACAACATGAACAAAAAAATCTTTAAACAGTTTGTGGGCCTAGGGTTCACATTGTTGGCAATTCCTTTTTTGGAAGTCAATGCGCAGGAAAAATCAAATTCTTTAGATGAAGTGGTGGTTACTGCAAGTCGCTCTCCGCGTAAACAATCAGAAATTGGTAAAGTAGTGCGGGTGATTTCATCTCAACAATTGGCTCAAAGTCAAGGAAGAACGTTGCCAGAATTGTTGAACAACGTTGCCGGTTTAACCATCGGAGGTAATGGTAATCATCCGGGTGATATCAAAGCACTCTATTTGAGAGGTGCCGCTGCAGGTAATACTCTGATTTTAATTGACGGTGTGGCCGTTAACGATGCCTCTACAATTTCGGGGGAGTACGATATTTCTGCAATTTCAATTGATCAAATTGAGCGGATTGAGATTTTAAAAGGAGGCAATTCCACGCTTTATGGTTCTGATGCAGTAGCTGGTGTGATCAATATCATTACTAAAAAGGGTCAAGATAATCGATTAAAAGCCAGCTTATTGGCTACTGGAGGTTCTTATGGTACATTTAAAGAGGCTCTATCGCTAAATGGATCGGTTGGGAAGACTCGTATTGGCCTTAATGCATCTAATTTAAACTCTAAGGGATTTTCTACAGCTGCATCTCCTAACGCAGTTTCAGACCTCGAAAAAGACGGTTTTGATCAGCAGGGGATTAGTTTTAATATCCAACGCAGAATCTCGGAGCGTTTTCGCCTCAACGCCAATATTCAGGCCAATAGAAATCAAGCAGATTTAGATGCCGGTGCTTTTTCTGATAGCGATCAGGAAGCATACAACAAACAATCTTCTTTACTGGGTTTGGGAGGACAGTATATTTTAGGTAATGCTACGCTTGATTTTAATTGGAGTGAGAATAAAGTAAACAATGAGTTTACCAGCTTCGGCGATACCTACGATAATACCGGTAAGATCAGCAATGCCGAAGTGAATTTGACTTACCCAATAACCGGTTATTTAGATTTAATATCCGGTTTCAATTACAAACGATCTGCTACTTCGCAGTTCAGTACCAGTCAATTTTCGCCCGATTTGGTATCAAGCAATAACTTGAAAAGTTTGTATTCTTCTTTTTTTATCAAGCTGGGTAAAAATTTTAGAACAGAACTTGGAGGGCGTTATAATGATCACAGTGTGTACGGCACCAACCTGACGTATACCATCAATCCATCGTATTTAATTGCCGATAAATACAAGCTGTTCATTAATTTCTCCTCTGCGTATAAAGTTCCTTCGTTATACCAGTTGTTTTCTGTGTATGGAAATATTAACCTGAAGCCGGAAAGTACACGAACATTTGAATTTGGAGCCGATATGGATATCGCAGAAAAAATTCGATTAAATTGGGCCTATTTCAACCGAACCATTCAGGATGTGATTGGGTTTGGCTCAAACTTCACCTACATCAATAGCGATCGTCAAAAAGACCACGGTTTTGAGCTGGAATTGAATGCCAAACCAAGTACTAAAACTCAAGTGGATGCATTTTACGCGTATGTGTATGGAAGGATTTACAAAGGGACTAGTGTTGAGAACAATTTGTTGCGTCGCCCAATGCATAGTGCAGGTTTAAACATAAGTACACAAATTACTTCTAAAGTTTCCTCATCCTTGATTTACAAATGGGTTGGTTCCAGAAAGGATAGTTATTACGACGGTTTTTTAAATCAAACAGTAAATGCGCAATTATCAGCCTATAATTTGCTAGATCTTTACATCCAATACCAGCCAACATCAAAAGTGAATTTGTTCGCCGATGTAAAGAATCTGTTGAATGTTGATTATGTTGATTTTGCGGGTTATACAACAAAGCGAATCAATTTCAACTTGGGCCTGAAGGTCGATTTTAAGTAATGATGGATAGTAAAAGAAAAAGCCTCTTGCGATTAGAAAGAGGCTTTTTTTGTGTTTGTCTTGAGATATTATTTTGCTAGGCTAGGAAAGCGCTGGCTGAGTAAACCAAATGCGCCAAAAAGCAAGGTTCCGTAAATCACATCACCAATCAACATATTCTTCAAGAAAGGTAGTCCGGCAATGTAAGATGCCAAAACTCCAGTCAAATTGTGCGGATATAAACTTATAGGATAAAAGAAAGCAAAATTGGTAATCAAGAAGAAAGCTAAAGTTCCAATTATGCTACTTGCAGCTAAGTTGGAGATTGTTTGTTTGTTTCTTACCCAGTAACCACAAAATACCATCACCAGGAAGGCGCTGTACACTAAAATGTCAAAACCATTTCCGATAAATAAATCAGAAATAGCCATGGCTGCGATTGGCATAATAAAAGCCAGTCTTTTATCGGTAAACTGAGCACCTGCAAAAACCGCTAGTGCGCCTACAGCTGTAAAATTCCAAATATGTGGTATAAAAAGAGGTAGGGCACGTGTAGCTGCTGCAGCTAAAACCATCAGGCTTAAAACCCAAAATCGAGGTGTGGTTAAACTATTCATTGTGTTTCAAAAATAAGATTTTTTTTGATCGGGCAAAATTTTAATTCGTTTTAGACTCATTTAGGCTAGATTTCATGTCTGGCATAGCTTTCCTTGAAGTCTTGATCCATGGTATCAAAACGGGATATGGCCTTTGCAATAAACTCTTCATCCAGTAATTGGAAAACTCCATTTACACCATCTGTTACATCCATTTCGCTTACTTTATAGGTTTGTTCGTAGGCACCACGCTCCAATTTAATGATGAACTTTTGGTTCATAGAGAATATGGTGATTTTACAGTTTGGATGTGGTAATTCAGCAATTGCTCTCATGTGTGCTTAATTTTCATGAAGTATATTCAGGTCAGCAAGGGGATTCTGACCCCGAATGCGTCCAATGGTTTTTACTAACCTAAATCGGGCAAAAAGCTCCTCACTGTACCAATTCTCTTTACGTGTTTTCCGAATTACTTCGCTATGTTCAGCAGAACGGTAGGCGAATGCTTTTACATCATCCAGGCTATTCCATACAGAGAAGGTGGCTTGCAAAACAAAGGGTGATTCTCCGATTCCGACAGAATAAATGTATCCGGGCGCTTGGGCCATAATTTGACTTACTGCCGGTACATTACGCCAAAAAGATCTCAATTTGTTAAATCGAATGCTGGCACGGGTTAATACAGCTACAGGTTCGGTAAAGTTTTCATCTTGTTTCGGATTACCGAATGGCTCTTTCCCAGCCCATTTTCCATGACTGCTCAAAGGTTCCGAAAGAACAGTCCATTGCTCAAGAGCAAACCATTTCCACCATCTGCTTATCAGGCTATGGGAATAAAATGAATGAAAGTCAGCTTCCGAATCCCAAACCGCCACTAAGCCCCATTGTTGCCAATCCGGATTTAAGTCGAAGGTGCCGTTTTTGCCACAGCCCATTAGTTTCCAAAACTTAATTTTAGGATTAAAAAATAAGGGAATACGGTGTAAAGCCATGGCTAATAGTGCCATAGGCGTTCCCCATTTTGAATACCTGATCAGCGTTAGTGAAACCAGCATGAGTTGAATTAGGATCCAAAAATACTCATGCGGGTTCATTTCGGGCTAAAATTCTTTCCACAATGGCAGAATTAAGTCACAATTCAGAGATAAATCTGCAGAATTGCCGTAGCTTGTTATTTTTGTGAACCATGGCCGAAGATTTAAAAATTATACAAGCAGACAAGGCAAGTCAATACCAATCCTTGATACCGCAGATTGCTGCCTTGCTTTCGGGTGAAACCGATTTGGTTGCCAATCTGGCAAATATTGCCGCAGCACTTAAAGAGCAATTTGGCTTTTTTTGGGTTGGTTTTTATTTAGTAAAGGGCGATGAATTAGTTTTAGGCCCCTTCCAAGGCCCCGTTGCCTGTACCCGTATTGCCAAAGCCAAAGGAGTATGTGGTCAGGCCTGGGCACAGGCTAAAACACTTATTGTTCCTGATGTAGAAGAATTTCCGGGTCACATTGCGTGTAGTTCTTTGTCTAGATCAGAAATTGTGATACCTGTTTATACGAATGGAGTGCTAATTGGGGTTTTAGATGTGGATAGTGAATTAGTCAACCACTTTGATGAAATCGATGCCAAATACCTCGAAGAGATAGTGGCTTTAATTCCTGTCGGATAAATTTATTTCAGGTTTAAAAATTAGAAAAATGATTAGAAAAACACTTTTTACCCTCAGTTTAATCGGCCTATTTGCCCTAAATACAAAAGCACAAGTTGCGGATTCATTGAAAACTCCAATTAAGTCACAAGCCGATTCTGCTTGCTACGCTATGGGAACAGCCATTGCACAAGATCTCAAATCGCGGATGGTTACCGATTTAAACTTCGATTTATTTGTGCAGGCCATGCAAGATGTATTTAAAGGTAAAAACTCGGCTATTGATTTAATGCAGGGACAAAAAGCCATTATGGCTTATTTTGCTACTATGAAGGCGAAAGCCTCTGAGCCCTTAATAGCCGAAGCCAAGCGTTTTTTGGACGAAAATAAAAAGAAAAAAGGTGTAATTACCACTGTATCTGGTTTACAGTATGAAATTGTAAAAGCCGTTAAGGGTGCAGCTCAGCCAAAAGCTACCGACGATGTAACTGTTCACTATCGGGGTACATTAACCAATGGATATCAGTTTGACACTTCCTACGATCGTAAAGAACCTCTTAAAATAACCTTAAATAAAGTGATTAAGGGTTGGACAGAAGGCGTTCAATTAATGACACTTGGTTCAACCTACCGTTTTTACATTCCTTATCAGTTAGGCTATGGAGAAAACGGTGCCGGTCAGGACATTCCGCCGTACAGCGTACTGATTTTTGATATAGAATTGATTAAAATAGGTAATTAATAGCATGAATTTCGATACCAGCCTAGCTTTCGCCAAAGAATTGGATGCACAAGATTCCTTAAAATCTTTTCGAAGTAGATTTTTGATTCCCAAACACCAGGGTGAAGAGATTGTATATTTGTGCGGTAACTCTTTGGGTTTACAGCCTAAGCAGGCTAAAGATTTTCTGCAACAGCAACTAAACCAATGGGAAAACTTAGCCGTAGAGGGCTGGTTCGAAGGAGATACGCCCTGGATGACGTACCACAAGGAACTTCAAAGCTTATTAGCACCCATAGTTGGCGCAAAGCCTGAAGAAGTGATCCCGATGAATAACCTAACGGTAAATCTGCACCTGATGATGGTCAGTTTTTATCGCCCAAAGGGAAAAAGAATAAAAGTATTGATGGAAGGTGGAGCGTTTCCGTCTGACCAATATGCCGTTGAAAGTCATTTGCGCTTTCATGGAATCGATCCAGATAAAGCAATTATCGAGATTTTTCCTCGTGAAGGAGAAGAAACCTTACGAACTGAAGATATTGTAAAAACCATCAAAGAGCAGGGTGACGAATTGGCTTTGATTTTATTTGGAGGTATTAATTACTATACCGGACAGTTATTTGATCTTAACACCATTACGAAAGCAGGGCACGAAGTAGGTGCCTACGTGGGTTTTGACCTGGCACATGCTGCTGGAAACGTGGTGCTTAACTTACACGACAATAATGTAGATTTTGCCTGTTGGTGCTCTTACAAATACATGAATAGTAGTCCGGGAGGAATTAGTGGTGTATTTATTCATGAAAAGCATTTCAACGATGCCAGTTTAAATCGTTTTGCCGGTTGGTGGGGATATCAAGAAACTACGCGTTTTCAAATGACCAAAGGTTTTGTACCCGAGAAGGGTGCGGAAGGTTGGCAGTTAAGTTGTAGTCCGGTAATGATGATGGCTCTACACAAAGCTTCCTTAAAACTATTTGAAGAAGCGGGTGGAATTACGGTTTTGCGTGCCAAAAGTGAAAAGCTTACGGCTTACCTCGAAAACTGGATTAACAAGGTTAATGACGAACTCGGAGAGCAACTATTTCGTATCATAACTCCTTCAGATTCAGCTTCGCGTGGGTGTCAATTGTCTTTAATTGCTAAACGAAACGGGAAGCAAATTTTTGACGAATTGGTCAAACGTCGAATTGTAGTCGATTGGCGTGAGCCGAATGTGATTCGGATAAGTCCTGTGCCTCTATACAATTCTTTTGAAGATGTATTCCGTTTCGGAACGGAACTTGCTGATAGTTGTCGTAAACTCAACTAATAGACATCATGATGAAAAAAATCCGCACCTGGTCAATACTCAATGCTTGTGCTTTCCTAGTGGCTTTTGTGGTGGCTAACCTCAGTCAGTGGGGAATTATGGGCTTAAAAAATACCATGGCTACCGTTTCAGCCAAATACGAAAGCGTTTTTACACCTGCGGGTATCACTTTTGCGATTTGGGGCATCATTTACATCTCACTTTTTGGGTTTTGCATTTACCATATTTTTCAGGCTTACACGCAACATGCTGATCAACGAGTAAATCAAGATGTTAAAAAAATAGGCTGGCTGTTCGTAACCAATAACCTGGCAACAACCGCGTGGGTATTTGCCTGGCTTAGCGAATACCTGTTTCTCTCAACTGTATTGATTTATGTACAACTGATCAGTTTACTGTTAATTCACATTCGTTTAGATCTGTATAATCCCAGAAGGGCTCTGCTGGGTAAGGCTTTTAGTCAATTTCCATTAAGTATTTATTTTTCATGGATTTGTATTGCCACCATAGCCAATACCAGTGCCTACTTGGTTTCCATACATTGGGATGGTTGGGGAATTGAAGCCCATTATTGGGCGATTGTGATGATTGGTATAGCTGCATTGCTTACGCTATTCATGAATTTTGTCAAGAAGAACGTAGCCTTCTCACTCGTGGTGCTTTGGGCTCTTTATGGCATTATTCTTAAACGCCAGGCAGCTGGAACAGAGGCAGATCAGCAGGTAATTCTGGCGGCATGGTCAGCCTTCACGCTGATTGGGATTTCAGCCGGTGTACAATTTCTCAAAAATACCACACTTGCTAAGCCGAAACTCCATTAATACCTTTCAGATACGTGTTTTACATTGCTTACGATCCTATTTATGCGCATCCTTTGCCAGAAGGGCATCGTTTCCCGATGTTGAAATATGAATTAATACCCGAGCAATTACTTCATGAAGGATTAATCAGTTTGGAGAATTTACACGCACCGGCCATTTTGGAAGATGAAGTAATCCTCTGGACTCACGAACACGATTATTACTACCGACTTAAAAGCCTAAGCTTGACTCCTCAGGAAGCACGTAGAATTGGCTTTCCGTTATCTGAGCAATTGGTTGAACGCGAACTTAGAATTGCTCAAGGAACCATTGATGGCTGTATGTACGCCCTAAATTACGGACTTGCTTTTAATGTAGCCGGAGGTACGCATCACGCCGGTACCAATTGGGGCGAAGGTTTTTGTATGCTGAACGATCAGGCTATTGCTGCCAATTATTTACTAAAAAAAGGGTATGCTCAAAAAATTCTCATCATTGATCTAGATGTACATCAGGGAAATGGCACTGCTCAGATTTTTGCACACCAGCCTAATGTGTTTACGTGCTCCATTCATGGAGAGAAAAATTTCCCCTTTAGAAAAGAACAGTCGGATTTAGACATTGGTTTAGACGATGGAGTAGGTGATGAAGAATACTTAATAACCATCGGTTATCACCTGAATTTAGTTTTTGAGCGCTTTCGGCCAGATTTTGTGTTCTATTTATCCGGTGTGGATATTTTGGAAACAGACAAATTAGGTAAACTAGCTGTTTCTAAACAAGCTTGTAAGCAAAGAGACCGAATTGTTTTCGAATACTGCAAAAATGAAGGTATTCCCGTGCAGGTAAGTATGGGAGGGGGTTATTCTCCTCAAATTAAAGATATTGTAGAGGCCCATTGCAACACCTTTCGTGTTGCAATGGAGCTATATACTTAAGCAAACTTAGGTGCTACAACTAAATCTTTGCTTCCTGGCGTATAAGTATAGAAACCGCTACCGGTTTTAACTCCTTTTTCGCCAGCGGTTACCATGTTTACTAATAACGGACAAGGCGCATATTTTGGATTCCCGAAACCTTGGTGTAGCACTTCCAATATCGCCAAACAAACGTCTAAGCCAATAAAATCTGCTAATTGTAATGGGCCCATAGGGTGAGCCATTCCTAATTTCATCACGGTATCAATCTCATGGACTCCGGCTACACCTTCATATAAGGTATAGATCGCTTCATTGATCATTGGCATCAAGATACGGTTAGCAACAAATCCAGGGTAATCATTTACTTCAACTGGGATTTTATTCAGTTTTTGAGCTAAATCCATAATGCTGGCCGTTACGGC
>JACCDL010759091.1_pt1 | contig 38713 bp, 21 predicted proteins | sample 7441931 | NCBI WGS metagenome assembly JACCDL01 (sample SAMN15323437, study PRJNA562643) | freshwater metagenome | isolation source: river surface water | place: USA:Blue River Watershed | collected 2017-08-16
GTCGCACCACAAGTGGTAGAAGGCGAAACGATGCTGCCCCAGGTCTCGGTACCTATCGCAAAGGGAACTAATCCGGCAACCGTAGCCGAAGCGGAACCTGCGGAGGAACCAGAAGAACCATAGCTTAGGTTCCAAGGATTTTTTGTCCTACCACCATACCAGTAATCGCCCATCGCTAATGCGCCTAACGTGAATTTGGCGACTAAAACGGCCCCTGATTCTTTCAATTTCGAATAAACATAGGCATCTTCATCGATCTCCTGATCCTTGTAAGGAGCAGCTCCCCAGGTCGTCTTTGTGCCTTTCACCGCAAACAAATCCTTCAAACCATAGGGTATTCCATGTAATAAACCTCGGTATTTACCACTCGCTATTTCCTTGTCAGCCTGACGTGCCTGTGCTAATGCCAAATCCTCCTGAATGCTAATGACGCATTGCAAAGTCTCTCCGTGTTTCTTGATTCGTTCAATAAAGAACTGCGTTAATTCGACCGAAGTGATTTGTTTTGACTTGATTAAATGCGCGAGCTGATCGATGGAATAAAAAGCTAAATCAGATTTTTTTGCAGGTAATGTAGCTTTAACCGACGGCCAAACCACCGGTCGCTGCGTCTGATCAAATTTCATTCCCGGAAGTCTAGGATTTTGCCAAAGACTCAAGGGCACATTGTTATTTAATGACAACGCATGCATCGCTTTGTAGTTCGCTAGATTATCCACCACATCTGAATAAAGCGTATCTAATTCCTGGGTAGTGAATTGAATATCAAACAAGGACGCAGCCCCAGATAAATCCGATTTTGTTTGTGAAAATAATGAGCTAGAAAAAAGCAGCAAGAAGGCGATTTTTTTCATATTACTGGATAAATAGTTTAGCACGCTGTTTATTGATTTGAATGAAATAATTCCCTTTGGACATATGCTCTACCGAAATAGTCGTAGAATTTAATCCCTTGGATTGCGGTAAATTTTTCTGAAATACCTCACGACCCATCGAATCCATCAATTTGAGTATTGTTTCACCTGCTGCTGCGGAATCCCAGTCTAGTTTAACTAAATCACGAGCAGGGTTTGGATAAAGTTTCAGACTTTGAGATTCCTGCTCCACACCCAGAATATTAAAATCGGGAGTGGACCAAGGTACTAAACCCAGATTTGTTGTATTCCATGCCACATTGGTCAGTAAATGAAACTCTCCTGGCAATAAACTCATCTTTGCCTCCGCATCATTTACTTCAAACGATTTCCCACTAAAATAATCGTACCAGGTACCTGTTTTAGGGAAGCTAGCAGAAACAACTTGAGGATTGATATCCGGGTTAGCAATGACCAATAAGTGTTCTGATCCTCTTGTTAATAAATTTCGCTTCACCACAGAAAGGGAACCTACAGTAAAATCAGTCGTTGTAAAAATTGGTTTCGACGTTTTCAAAGCTCCCAACTGTTGATATACTTTTAATAATTTTGCACGCTCTGAATCCTGAGCATAATTCCACTTCAAGGGCTTCGCCCCAGTTCGACCATTCTCATTGATGGACACATCATAACCCAACTCGCCAAATTGCCAAATTAGTTTAGGCCCTGGAATGGTGAAAAAAGTGGCTGCTGCCATTTTCATTCGCTCAATTCTTTCTTGTGCTGTAAATGTCTTTTTAGCCCCAGAAGCTATTTCCACCATCAATCGCTCCTCGTCATGCGATTCGATGTAACTCATGACGCTAGGATTCATGAAACCTCTTGTCTTATAGGAAATTTGGCTTAAATCCTGTGTATAACCTTGAACTACACGCGTCATGTCAAACTTGCTATTGCCCCACAAAAGCATGCCATAATTTCCTAATTCATTCTCTTCATTATTTGCGGCAAAATGCTCTAATATGACATATGCGGACGCATCATAGCTGCGAATTTTATCATAAATTCGTTTCCAATTGCGCACGCGTGATCCATCATATTGGCCCCACTGACCTACATTGCTACCTGATGGCGTTTGTGTGAAACCTTTGGACAAATCAAAACGATACCCATCTATCTTATATTCATCTATCCAAAACTTGGTTACCAGATCAACCAGCCATTGGGTATGTAGGCTCTCATGATTAAAATCAAAGAAGACACTAAAGGGATGCGTCGCAGTAGGATTGAAGAAAGGACTCGATACCGTAGGTTTAGCCCCATCCCAGTACATCTTTACATACGGATTCTCAAAATCCGCCTGGTTCAAAACGATATCCATAATGACCGCAATCCCATTTTCATGGCATTTATCAATCAAGTATTTCAAGTCATTCTTTGTCCCATAAGCCTTATCTGGCGCCGTATAAAAGATGGGATTATATCCCCAAGAATCATTTCCTGAAAACTCTGCCACCGGCATTAATTCCAAGGCATTAATCCCTAACTTCTTCAAATAACCGATGGAATCAGCCACCGTTTTATACCGGCGATCGGCTACGAAATCACGAACTAATAATTCGTAAACGTGTAAATTAGAAGGAGATGGGCGCGTAAAATTAGTCGATTTCCAAACGTATGGTGTGGATCCCGGCTCAAAAACCGACACAATCCCCTTGGCCCCTACTGGATAACTTTTAAGACCCGGATAGGTGGTAGATGTGATAAATTTATCATTGTTAGGATCCAAAATTTTCTCTGTTAATGGATCAGCTACAGCTAAATTGCCATCTACCCAAAACTGATAGGCCACCTCTTTCCCGGGCACCTGAACTCCTAAATCAATCCAGTAACGCAATCCATCGGCAGTACGCTTCATTAAGTAGTCGGGTAAGGCAGACCAATTAGAAAACTCTCCAATCGCATAAACAAAAGAGGTCGATGGAGCATAAAAACAGAGTACCACTCGATTCCCCACATAATTTATACCATCTTTAATTCCTGCAGGCAAGGCTTCTGTAACAACCGTTGGCTTAGTTAAAATACGCACGGAATCTTTTAAAGTCGAAGACCCAGCCGTTCCCTCTAAAATCAGCGTATGTAATTTGCCTTTTTCGGATCCTAATGCGTAGGTATAATTGATGGAATCGGAGGCAGATGCAGTGGCTAGCACTGTTCCTGCAGATTTTAAACTAATCGATGAAGAGGCCGAAAACTTAGCCCTGATGGAAACAGATGTCCCCGCATCCGCTAAGGTAAAGGACTCCGTAGGGGATAGCCATTTCAAAGCATAGGACCCTGTAAAGAGCGGTAAAATAAAATCTTCCGTTTGCGCTTTACCATCCCCACTTTTTAATAGTAATCCTAATTTAACAATCGGATTTGCAGCTGGTACATTAAAGTAGGTACGCGGGGTAAGTTTAATCGACCATTTGTCATTGCCTAGGGAGGTCATCCGTCCTTTTTCAAAGGGGACACTAAAATTAGTTTGACCTGCTGGCTGGTATTTAAATGCATCCCCCGTTAACAAATCCCCTGCACCTGACCATAAAAAAACATCGTTTGTTTTCCCTAAAAGACCTGAAGCTCGCGAATCTTTCGCGAGCTTCAAGTCAAAAATCAAGGTAATCTCTTTATCTCCAGTTGGGAAAATTTCAACAGTTGAAACTTGGGCGTAAGTAGAAAATGAGAAAAGTAAAAAAAATAGATATCTCATCGAATTTCAAAAATTTGAGCTGATTTTGCTGGAACATTTAAAGTTTTCCCGAAAACAACATCCGTCGATTCCATCACATTGTGCGCCTTAGCACCTGCAGGAAGAATCTCTTCGTAATGACTCAAATCAAGGTTACGAGATTCAGCATTTTTATTTAGAACCACCATTACTTTGGCCTTATCCGTGTAACGGAAATAGACATAGATGCCATTGCCTTCGCCTGAATTCTCCGGGCCAAAATGCAACAATTTGCCTTTGTGAATCGCCTCTGACCCTTTTCTCCAAGTCAAAATCTTCTTGAAGAACTCTTGAGTCGCTTTCTCATCTGCTGTCATGTTCGCACCTGTAAATGCATTTTTCGCATCGCCTGCCCAGCCACCCGGGAAATCCCCGCGAATTTCGCCGTGCTCAGACGACTTCGGATTAGCCATTAAAATTTCTGTGCCATAAAACACCTGTGGAATACCACGCGTGGTGAAAATATAGGTCATAGCCATCTTCATTAAGGATTGATCATGTTTCATCTGCGTGAAAACACGCGACATATCATGGTTATCCATAAACACGACTAAATTATCTGGATTCGCATACACTAAATCACTCGAGATAACGCTGTAGATTTTGTTCAACCCTTTCCCCCAGTCCTTATCATTTTCATTCATCGCCTCTGAAATCGCGTTTTGTAAGGGAAAGTCCATTAAGGCTGGTAGAGACGATTTATAACCATCGCGATTTACTTTTCCACGTTGCCAGTAGGATGTGATGATCGGATTAGACGACCATTCCTCTCCTACTAAATTTAAATTGGGATATTCTGCTAAAACAGCATCGGACCACATTGTCGCAAACTCCTTCGTAGAGTAGGGATATGTATCGATTCGAATACCTCCTAAATGTGCATATTCAATCCACCAAATCGTATTTTGAATAATGTACCGCTGCATAAATGGATTCTTTTGATTCAAATCCGGCATTGCTGGTACAAACCAGCCTTCCGTCTGCAATTTTGTATCATACTTAGACACGTGCGGATCTTGCACCGTTTCACGGCGGTGTGTGGTGGAAACAAATTTACCTCCATAATTAATCCAATCAGTAAATGGCTTATCATCCATCCACCAGTGGCCATTTCCTGAGTGATTCAAAACAACATCTTTGATCAAATACATCCCATTCGCCTCCATTTTCCTCCCTAATTCACGGTATTCTTCATTTGTCCCAAAACGACGGTCAATTTTATAATGATCCGTAATCCCGTATCCATGGTAACTTTCTAAGGTTTGATCATTCTCTAACACCGGCATATTCCAGATAGCGGTGAATCCCATATTTTTTATGTAGTCCAAATGATCGATAATTCCTTTTAAATCACCTCCATGGCGATCATATAACGCACCACGATTCAATGACATGTCCCGCATTCCGGCCGCTTTATCATTTGCCGGATTACCGTTTGCAAAGCGATCAGGTGTAATTAAGTAAATCACATCTTTCGTGGAATATGAAGAACGATTAGCTGAATTCTTAGCACGTGCTTCTAAAGAATAATTAATGGTGTGAATCACTGCACCATTCTTTTTAATGACCAAGGGATACGTTCCAGCTTGCGCGTTAGGTGCAACAACTAAATCAACGAATAAATAATTAGGGCTGTCGCCGTAGGTTACTTTCTTAACGGTTAAACCGGCTTTAGTGGATATTACTGCACCACCCTTCAAGTCTTTGGCTTTAATCAATAACTGTAAATTGGGATTCTTCATTCCCACCCACCAGTTCAATGGTTCGACACGTAAATCTTGAGAGACAAGGGAGAATGAGGCACAAAAAAGGAGGCCTAGGAAAAGGACTTTTTTCATAAATTAATTTGATAGAGAATGATTGAATGGTTTTGATATACCTTTCACGAAAATAGGCAAAAATAGCGAAATGGAGGAGCATTCACGGAAGAATCCTATAAAATAGATGCGCCGACAAGTAAAATATGCCCGATAAATTTGGTATTATTATTCAAATATGAGATATTTGCTAGGAAAATGAGCCTCAGTAGCCCAAACGACTAATTATTCAAATAATACAAATATAAATTACCTCTTTTATGTGTGGAATCGTAGCGTACATCGGAAAACAAGCAGCATACCCCGTTATTTTAAAGGGTCTGAAGCGTTTAGAATACCGTGGATATGATAGTTCAGGAATTGCATTATTCGGTGAAAACGTCTGCACATTTAAGAAAAAGGGTCGTGTGGCAGAATTGGAATCGTGGAACGAGTCCATCATTTCAGAGGCTACAGTAGGCATCGGGCATACGCGTTGGGCAACCCACGGAGAACCTTCTGATGTGAATGCACATCCCCACACTTCCAATAGTGGACGCATAACCCTCGTACATAATGGCATCATTGAAAACTATGGTTCATTAAAGCAGGAATTGGTTCAGAAGGGCTATACATTTAAGAGTGAGACGGATACAGAGGTTTTGGTCAACTTCATCGAAGACATCCAAATCAACAATAATTCTTCGCTAGAAGAAGCCATGCGTATCGCATTAAAACGAGTTGTAGGTGCTTACGTCATCATTGTGATGGAAGAAGGCTTCCCGAACCGCTTAATCGCAGCCCGTAAAGGCTCTCCTTTAGTAATCGGTGTAGGCGATGGCGAACATTTTTTAGCCTCTGACGCCTCGCCTATTATCGAATACACAAAGAAAGTAATCTACGTAAATGACTACGAGTTAGCGATCATTTCTCCAGATGAAATCATCTTAAAGAATTTAGGTAACGAAAACATTACACCGTATATACAACAATTAGACATGGAATTAGCTCAAATCGAAAAGGGCGGTTTCGACCATTTCATGTTGAAAGAAATTTTTGACCAACCAGGCAGCTTAACGGATTGTTTACGTGGCCGATTGGACATGGAAAACCTAACCTTAACTCTTGCAGGTGTGGAAGAACACATGTCCGTGTTCTCTCAAGCTAAACGCATCATTATAGTCGCTTGCGGAACGAGCTGGCATGCGGGTTTAGTGGCGGAATACATGATTGAAACCCTTTGCCGCATCCCGGTGGAAGTAGAATATGCATCAGAATTCCGTTATAGAAATCCAGTGGTAGGTGAAGGCGATGTATTAATTGCTATTTCCCAAAGTGGTGAAACAGCCGACACCCTGGTCGCCATCGAAAAAGCGAAGGAAGCGGGAGCCTTTATTTTTGGGGTAGTGAACGCAGTAGGATCATCCATCGCTCGTTTATCTCATTCAGGCGCTTACACACACGCTGGCCCAGAAATCGGCGTAGCAAGTACAAAAGCATTCACGGCACAATTAACGGTATTGGCAATGATGGCCATCAAAATTGGTCGCGAGAAAAAGACCGTTACTGAAGCTGAATACAATCGTTATTTAGCTGAATTAGCCTTAATTCCAGAAAAAGTAAAGGCTGTATTAGAAACACATGAGTCCATCAAAGAAGTAGCAAAGCATTATTCAGAAGCACGTGACTTCTTGTTCTTAGGTCGCGGATACAATTTCCCAGTGGCTCTAGAAGGCGCTCTAAAACTAAAGGAAATCTCCTATATCCACGCGGAAGGTTACCCAGCGGCAGAAATGAAGCACGGACCTATCGCGTTAGTAGACGAAAACCTACCGGTTTTATTCATTGCTACTAAAGATGCTTATTACGAGAAAATAGTTTCAAATATCCAAGAGATAAAAGCCCGCAAAGGAATGGTGATTGCCGTTATTTCTGAAGGCGATACCCAGATCCGCGATATGGCTGATCACGTAATGGTAGTTCCAGAAGTGGACGAGTTATTAGCTCCACTTATCTCTGTGATTCCCACGCAGATTCTTTCGTACTATATCGGAGTCTTGAGAGGATTAGATGTAGATAAGCCAAGAAATTTAGCGAAGAGTGTAACCGTGGAGTAGTTTTGGAAGGGTTGAGTTTTATATCTTACTGTACATAAAAAAAGCGTCTCGGTAATCACCGAGACGCTTTTTTATTCAATACCTTCAGCTTAGTTGAAGATATATCTTAAGCCAAACTGCATTCTCCACACGTCAGAAACGCCGGCTGTAGCTCTGTACGTTTCAGAAATCAAACTTGTACCAAGGTTTCTGAATCTGTATTGAGGTCTACCATCTGCACTAACCGAAGGTGTTCCAGTTACCAGAGGCTGTGTTGAATTGAAAGTCTTACCTACACCGTAATCAGCATCAATTAGATTTCCTACGTTTAGAATATCCATACGGAATTCCAAGGTATTTCTCTTGCCGCCGATGTTAGTAAACAATTGCTGAGCAAATGAAAGGTCAGCACGGAATACCATTGGCATAATAACTCCACCTCTTTCAGCATATTTACCTCTATTAGCACTTAAGTACTCATCTTGTAAAATATACTTTTCCCATGCATCCGCTTGCTCTGCAGCTGTGAAAGTCTTTCCACTAGCAGTAAATGATTGGAAATTCATTTCCGCTTTGGTTTTTGGAATGTAGATCAAATCGTTAGCAGTACCTCCGTCATTATTCAAATCTCCTCCCACTACATAACTAGCGTTACCAAGGGTTCTTCCTTCCCAGAAAAGAGATACTGAAGTATTACCGATCTTGAAGATGTCTTTAGAGTAAGATGCGATAGCAAAAACTCGGTGTCCCATGAAGTTAGCTGAGTTAGCTAAAGCTGGATTGTTCGGATCATTCGTAATTGGGTTTCCGAACCAAGTACCTGCAGCAATAGATCCTGGATCCACGGTGTTTTTAGATTCACCATAACTATAGGCCGTCTTCAAGAATAATCCATTTGTAAATGGTCTTTCTAAAGAGAATGAAGCTACCCATGAGTTACCAACCGCTTGATTAGATAAAGTCACTGCATTCGGGATCTTACCATTAATACGGTTAGGGTTAGTAGCCGCATTCCATCTGTAACGGTTGTCATTTCCAGTAAATTGAGAGAATGCAACCGGCAAGTTAGCGTTGTAGTAAGCTACTCCGTTCACATCTTGGTTGTAAATAAATTCACCTGTTGCGATAATCCCACCAGGTAATTTCTGATCAATAGCGATATTAGATCTCCATACTTGAGGAAACTTAAAGTCAGTCTCAGTCAAGGCAAGCTCGTAAGATGATGCTGGTGCACCAGTCACTACAGAAGGCTTGTACGTATTAGGATCTGGGTTGAAAGGTCGAGTAGTCGTGTTATCAAGTTGTTCAAAACCAGTCAAGATACCATTATTTCCCACTTGATTAGAAATCCAAACATAAGCAGGGCGACCAGTGAATACACCTGAACCACCTCTAACCTGTGTCATTTGATTATTAAATACATCCCAGTTAAAGCCTACACGTGGAGACCACAATAGATTAGCCTCTGGAAGTGCATCTGTTCTGAAGTTTACATAAGCTCCAGCTGGATTTCTGAAGTACATGCTCTCCATTTCTGTATTTCTAAGTGCAGTCTGTTCGAAGATAGGAACATCTACTCTTAAACCTGCTGTTAACTTCAAGTTAGGTCTAGCTTGCCACTCATCTTGAATGAATACTCCACCATAGTTTACTTCTAAAGGCTGTACTGGCTTATCCGATCCCGGGATATTATTCCAACGAACCTGAAATCTTCTTTGTGTTACGCCAGAAGCTACTTTATTGCCATTAGCAAGGAAATTATCTGCATCCTTGTAGAAATCAGCCAAAGAGTTGTATACATATACAGATTGTGAACCAGGGAAGAAAATGTTTTCAGACTGGTAGTTTTCATAGCTAAATCCTGCCGTGAACGTATGGTTTCCTTTGAAGATTTGTAAGTTATCTTGGATTTGGAACGTCTTGTATCTCAACTCGTTGTTAGGAGTGAAAGGCTCAAATCCGAAAGAAGTATAAGTAGAACCAGCGTTCAAGATATCCACCATAGGGAAGAAAGTTCCCTTCTCACCACGGCTTTCGTCTTGGTAAGTATACCCCACTATTAAATTATTGGATACGTTATTACCGATACGTGAATTCAATTCTGCCACTAGAGAACGGATGTTCTCCATGATGCTGTAGTTAGAGTTTTGAAAGTTTAATGCTTCAGATCTAAAGTTACGGTTACCGAAACCTAAAGAAGAAGAACCAGACATCAACACATCAGTAGAAGAATTTAAGTGATTGTATCTCAAACTTAATTTGTTCTTGTCATTGATATTGTAATCAAACTTAACCAAAAACTTAGTACCTACTGTAAGGTTGTCATATCCTTGGTAAGGACCCGTTTCATAGTTAAACTTACTTCTTAGATAAGAGCTCAATCCATCCAGGTCAGAAGCTAAAACACGAGTTACGTTACCTGTAATTGGATCCGATCCAGAATTCGCTTTCCAAGTTGTACCTGGTCTTGCTTCTTTCTCATCTTCAAATGATGCAAAAAAGAATAACTTGTTTTTAATGATGGGACCACCTACACGGAATCCTACTTGATTGTAGTTAAACGTACCGGGATCAAAACGATTATTACCAGCAATTTTACCTACGTTATCGTTATTTCTTGTGAAATAATAAGCCGATCCCGAGAATTCATTCGTACCAGAACGAGTTACCGTGTTAACACCTGCACCGGTAAAGTTACCTTGTCTCACATCATATGGAGCCACATTTACCGAGATTTGCTCGATAGCATCTAAAGAGATGGGAGAAACACCTGTTCTACCACCTGGGTTAGAACCAGAACCTAATCCAAATGAGTTATTGAAATAAGAACCGTCAACGGTAATGTTATTCAATCTTGAATCTTGACCTGCAAAAGACTGGCCATTCGATTGTGGAGACAATCTCGTGAAATCATTAATACTTCTGGAGATCGTTGGAAGCTTATTAAGCGTTCTATTATCGATAGATGTGCTTGCTCCCGTACGCTCACTGGAGAATAGGCTGTTTTGATTAGCACTTACTACCACTTCAGAAAGCACTTTTCCATCCTCCTTAAGTGTAATGTTCAGGTTAGCGAACGTTCCAAGAGAAAGGTTCAATCCGTCGATTTCTTTTGTAGAAAATCCGATGAAGGAAGCAGATACCTTGTAAGGCCCTCCCACACGCATACCTGGAATTGAATACTTTCCTTCTGAATTTGATACCGCACCATAGCGCGTTCCTGAAGGAAGGTGAGTAACGACCACACTAGCACCTAGAAGTGGTTGTCCATTAGCTTCAGTTATGGATCCGGTGATACCGGAGGTTGTAACTCCCTGAGACATCGCTGTAGTTACACTCATTAAGAGTACAAACAGGGCAAGCAAATTCTTTAGTAAATTTAGCTTCATAATTTTTGATTTGATAAAGTTTGATTTATAGTTAAAAAACAATTTCCAAAGGTATACATGTTTTAATAGGTATACTTTATTGTCAAATTATTTTTCAAACAACAAATTTTATAATTTTTAATGAAAACATAACATAGCCACTACGGATTTTTTATAAATTTTTTAAAATATTTTAGTGGTGGGTCCAAATTCTAATTTTCGTTATACCTTCTTTTAATTGACATAATCTCAGAATTAGCTTTCTTTTTGCTATTCATATTAATTTTTGTTGGCTTAGAATCCTATTCTCAAGAGTTATGTCTTACAACCACTAGCCTAAATCACCCTAACTCGTAAAAGTTCAATTTTTAAGAATTTTTTTCATAAAAAGTATAGAAAGTTGTCTTTTTCCTTTAAATTTCGAAAAAATTGGGTTGTATTCAACTTTATTAACAACATATTAACTTTTTACAAAATTTAGAATATGAAAAATTTTACCAGAAAAATCTGGAGTTCAGTGCTTTCGGTGGTTGTATTCCTTTTATTAGGATCCACTGTTTCACTTGCTCAGACTACCATCTCAGGTACAGTCACGGATGCAAACACGAAGGAAACTTTGCTAGGGGTGAACATCCAGGTTAAAGGAAAAGTAACTGGAACAATTTCTGACCTATCCGGTAAGTATTCCTTGAAAGTCAATCAAGAGGCTCCATTTACTTTGGTTTTCTCTATGGTTGGTTTCGGAACGAAAGAAGTCGAAATCAAAAGAGGAATGTCTACCCTTTCGGTTGAATTAACTGAGACATCTGTTTTAGGACAAGATGTAGTAGTTTCTGCCTCAAGAGTGGAAGAAAGTATCCTTAGATCTCCAGTATCTGTTGAAAAAATGAATATCCTTGCCATTCGCAATGTCCCTCAAGCTAGTTTCTACGATGCTTTAAATAATTTAAAGGGAGTAGAAATGAGCACACAGTCCTTGACCTTTAAATCATTTAATACAAGAGGCTTTAACGCCAACGGTAACGTGAGAACGGTACAATTGATCGACGGTATGGATAACCAGGCTCCTGGTTTAAACTTCTCTGTGGGTAACATTGTAGGTATTCCTGAATTGGATTTGGAAAGCGTTGAATTGCTTCCTGGAGCAGCTTCAGCACTTTATGGCCCTAACGCAATTAATGGTATCCTATTAATGAACTCTAAAAGTCCATTCTTATACCAAGGTCTTTCTGTGAATGTTAGATCAGGTTTGATGGATCAAAAAGATAGAACTACTGCACAAACAGGTTTCTATGACTTCAGTGCTAGATTTGCTAAAGCATTCAGTAACAAGGTAGCCTTTAAAGTAAATTTTTCTTACTTAAAAGCAGATGATTGGCAAGCAAACGATTTCAGAGACCAGTCTTTATTGAATGGTTTTAGAATCGCAAATGGTACGCGTGATACCAATCCAGGTTATAACGGAGTCAACGTATATGGTGATGAAACTAACGTTAACATGTACTCTACTGCTCAAAGTATGATCTCCGCAGGCGCTTTACCTGCTGCAGTACTTCCTTTGATTCCACAAACATCTATTTCTAGAACAGGTTATAGAGAATCTGATTTAGCCGATTATGGAACGAAATCATTAAAATTTAATGCAGCACTTCATTATCGTATTAATGACCGTGTGGAGGCAATCATTCAAGGTAACTATGGTTTCGGAACTACGGTTTATACGGGTGCTGATCGCTACTCAATCGCTAACTTCCAATTAAGTCAACTTAAAGCTGAATTGAAAGGCGCTAACTGGTTCTTAAGAGCTTACACCACACAAGAGCGTTCTGGTGATGCATTTGCTGTAGGTATTTCCGCACAAGGTATCAACGAAGCATGGAAACCAAGTACTCTTTGGTTCCCTCAGTACGTAGGAGCATTTGCTCAGGCTAGAGCGGGTGGGTTGAGCGAGGCTTTAGCTCACGATGCAGCAAGAAGATTTGCTGACCAAGGTAGATTAATCCCGGGAACTCCAGAATTTGAAGCTGCCAAAAATAACGTTGTAAATCTTCCAATTCCAGGGAATGCTTCTGGAGTAGGTGCTAAATTTGTGGATAAAACAAACTTATACCACGTAGAGGGTTCTTACCAATTTAAAGAAATTAAATGGGCTGATTTTGTAATCGGCGCAAACTTTAGAGTTTTTGAATTGAATTCTGATAAGACGCTATTTGCTACTGATGATAATGGCAAAGAGTTTACTAACAACGAGCATGGTGCTTATATTCAAGGTGCCAAGTCTTTATTTGATGATAAGCTTAGATTGACGGCTTCCGCTCGTTACGATAAGAAAGAAAGATTTAAAGGTCAAGTATCTCCACGTGTATCTGCAGTTTATACTGAAGGAACGCACAACTTTAGAGCCTCTTTCCAAACTGGATTCCGTATGCCGACGACACAAGATCTGTTCATCGACTTGGTAACTCCTCAGGCACGTTTAATCGGTGGTTTACCTTTCTTTAGAGATCGTTACAAGTTCGCTACTAACCCAGCCTATACACTAGCTACGGTAACGCAATTTGGTGGAGCAGTTTTATCTGCTACTCAGCCTTCTTCACCTGTTTATCAAGCTTCAATTGCGCAGGCAACTCAGTTAGCAATTACTCAAGCAACTTCTATCATAACTCAGCAAGTAATTGCTGGTCTGATTCCAGCTGCTCAGGCTCCTGCAGCTATTGCAGCTTTAGTACCTTCTATCGTACCTCAAATAGCTGCTCAATTAGTTCCTGCAAATGCAGCAGCGGCAAATCAAGCTCTATTGGTGCCATTCAAAGCGGAGGAATTCAAGCCAGAAATTGTTCAATCTTATGAGTTAGGTTACAAGGGATTGTTTGCTAACAAATTGTTAGTCGATGCTTATGGTTACTACAATAACTTTGAAAATTTCATTGGCGGTCAAGTATTGGTTCAGGACAAAAACTACGTTGCTACAAGTCCTGCATCAACTTTAGGTCTTAACCTATTGAATTCTAGTACTAGAAGTGTCTACTCATTGCCTGTTAATAGAAAAGAAATCATCAAATCTTATGGTTGGGCAGTAGGATTGGATTACCGTTTACCTAAAAACTACACTATTGGAGGTAACGTATCTTACAATAAACTTCAGGACTTAGAGAAGTTGAGAGCAACTGGATTCCAGCCTTCTTTCAATACTCCTGAGTTCCGCTATGTATTGAATTTCGCGAACCGTGAGATTGTAAAGAACATTGGTTTCTCTATGTCGTACAGATGGCAGGATGAATTTGTTTGGCAGTCTTCATTCGTAAATGCAGATGTATCTACCTTCCAATTATCTAAGATGCCTGCATTCGGAACTTTCGATGCTCAAGTAAGTTTTAAAATGAAGTCATTAAAGTCTAACCTGAAAATTGGTGGAAATAACATGTTCAGTGATGGATACAGACAAGCATGGGGTAACCCTACTGTAGGTTCCATGTACTATGTGAGCTTAACTTTTGATGAGTTCTTGAACTAATTAGCAATAAAAGTTTCCTTTAAAGGGCCATCCAAACATTTTGGATGGCCTTTTTTTATTTTTTTAAAACTCAGAAATGGGTATTTGGATTGAACAGCTTAACATTAATAACCCCTGTTATGCTTAGGTTAAATTTTGATAAAAAAATTATACATTTTTGTAGAAATCAAAGAAAAAAAAATTTAACTTGCACCGAATCAACAGTCCGTTGTATCGATTTAAATGCATTATCCTTCAACAAGTTAGTGTATTTGAGATGAATGACTCAAAATTTAGAGAGTTAAGCGTTTCAAGATTTCGTATTTGACGGGCCATAAACAAACAAATTAATTAATATGAGGAAAATTTTACTCCTAGGTCTCACAATGCTTATGGTTAATGCGATAGCATTTGCCCAAGGGCGTGTGATTACCGGTACAGTTACTTCTGTAGAAAATAGAATGGGTGTACCAGGTGCATCAGTTCTTGTTAAAGGTACGACTGTGGGTACTACCACCGATTTGAATGGTAAATACTCCATAAACGTTCCTACTGGAAAAAGTGTGTTAGTATTCAGATCTGTGGGACTAGTTGCTCAAGAGGTGAATGTTGGAAACAGAACCATCATAAACCTAGGTTTGGAAACGGATAACACAGCCTTGAATGAGGTGGTCGTAACAGGTTATGGTACGCAAACGAAACGTGAAGTGACGGGTGCTGTATCTTCTGTTAAAGGATCATCTATTCAAAACTTACCATTACAATCTTTTGACCGTGCCCTACAAGGACGTGCGTCAGGGGTACAAGTTAGATCGTCTAACGGTCTTCCAGGTGGTTCGGTAAATATCCGTATTCGTGGTGTGGGCTCTATTACTGCAGGTAATGAACCTTTATTTATCGTAGATGGGGTACAGTTAAACAATACATCTAACGCGGCATTCACACAATCTAACCCACTTGCCTTTTTGAACCCGAATGATATCGAGTCAATGGAAATCTTAAAAGATGCTGCTTCTGCTGCTATCTATGGATCTCAAGCGGCTAACGGGGTAGTTATTATCACTACTAAAAAAGGAAAGAAAGGAAAAGCTAAGTTTGAATTAAATGCCTTTTCTGGAGAAACTCAGCCAATGAAGTACCTAGATATACTTTCGGGTTCTGAATGGTATGGAATGCGTAGAGATGCATTTATTAATTCTGGCGTTTCGAATCCTGAAGCAAATGCATTGAGCAATATGGGGCGTCTTCCATCTAACTGGGCTTCTCAAACAAGACCGGCATTAGATGCTATAGGCTTAGCTTTACCTAATTACGATTGGCAACGTGCAGTGATGGGAACTGGTAGACTCAATAACTATGAGATGAACGTTTCTGGAGGAGATGACAAAACTACCTTCTTATTATCTGGTTCATATAACTACCAAGAGTCCTCATTTAAGCCTGTTGACTTTGAAAGAGGAACGGTAAGAGTAGCTTTAACGCATCAAGCAACTAAGCGTTTAAATATAGAGACTAACATTAATCTATCAACGTTTACGCAAAATGTCCCATTTGCAGTGGAAGGTTCTTTCTTAGGTAACCCGGCCTTCTCTGCATCTGCCGTATTGCCTCACAATGCGATTTACAACGAAGATGGTACTTACAATACAGCCATTGCCGGAGTATTAGGTCAGAATGTGGTGTTAGTTAACGCCTATAATACAGGTTTACAGCGTACAAATACAGTAGTAGGTAATTTGATTACGAACTACAAAGTTGCGAACAACCTAACTTTCCGTTCTTTGTTTGGATTAGATTATCGTTTACTACAGGGTGATAATTACCGTGATCCACGTACTCCAGATGGAGCTGGTGTGATAGGTAGAAGTTCGGTTCAGTCTGACTGGAGAACTCGTTTTATTACAACGCAAACATTAAACTGGAATAAATCTTTCAATGCAGTTCACAATATTTCTGCCCTATTAGGTGTAGAATATTTATCTGAAGTGAGAGAAGGTATTTCAGGTGCAGGTATTGGTTTCCCTACCTTCCAATTTAGAACCATTCAATCTGCTGCTACTCCAGAATCAATTACTGGCTTCTGGACTGGATATAGAAGAGCTTCTGCATTTACTTCTGTTAATTACGATTACAAGAAGAAATACTTAGCAACTATCACAGCTCGTTATGATGGATCCTCCCGTTTTGGAGCGAACAACCAATATGGTTTATTCCCATCTATTCGTTTAGGATGGAGTGTGGCAGAAGAAAATTTCCTTAAGGATTCAAAACTAATTTCAGAAATGAAGTTTAGAGCTTCTTATGGTTTGACTGGTAATGATCAAATCGGAAACTTTGATGCAAGAGGCCTTTATGGTGGTGGTGGTAACTATTCAGGAAGTGCGGGTATCTTACCTTCCTCACTAGCTAACTTAAACCTTGGATGGGAAACGAATAATACCGCAAACGTTGGTGTGGACTTCGGATTCTTTGATAACAGAATCACAGGTTCAGTAGACCTATTTGATCGTAGAACTAAGGAATTATTATTGAGTCAGCCTATCCTTTGGACGAATGGTTTCAGTGGTATTTCAAATAACGTAGGTGAGCTTCAAAACAAAGGTATTGAAGTTGAAATCTCTACAGTTAACGTAGATAATGCTGGTTTCCGTTGGAATAGTAGTTTTAACTTCTCCCAAATTAAGAACCAGATTGTAAAATTATATGATGGTTTATCATTTCTACCTGCTAACCCAGGAATTGCTGTAGGTCAGCCTGTAGGTAGAAGCGGTGAAGGTGCTTTCTTTGCAGCGCAATATGCAGGAGTTAACCCGGCTACTGGCCGTCCAATGTGGTACGATATCAATCGTAGAATCACTTATTTGCCATTAGCGGCAGATAGAGTTTATAGAGGTTCTTCGCTAGCTACCATCTTTGGAGGTATGAATAATACTTTCTCTTACAAAGGTTTAGAATTAACTACCTTCTTTGTTTATGAGTATGGTGGGTTTACGACTGATGGACAGTACGGTTTCTTAAGAGAAAACGGAACGAGATTAACTTTAAATGCACTTCGCGAAGTAAACGATAGAGCTTGGAAAACGCCAGGACAGATCACGGACATTCCAAGAAATTTAACATCTAATGGCGGTAATGAAACAAGAGGTGCAAGCAGAAACTCAGGTGATGCAGCAATTTTGAAGACTGACTTTATTCGACTTTCACAATTGACTTTAGCCTACAGCTTTCAGCCTAGCTTAGTCAATAAAATCGGCTTAACGCGTGCACGCATTTACCTTCAAGGAGTTAACTTATGGACCTACGCAGATTACCCTGGATATGATCCAGAGTTTACAGGAGCAGGTACAGGTGCTATTCCTTTGACTAAGAGCTATACACTAGGAGTTCAAATCGGATTCTAATCTATAAAAGGAAAAAAATATGAAATTACATACTAAATTTTACTTATCTCTTGCCTTAGTAGGTTCCCTCCTATTAAGTTCTTGCGATAGTTTACTTCAGGTAGATCCTAAACAATCAATTGATGCAAATGGAGCTTTAAATACGCCTGACGCGATGAATGCAGCACTTAATTCAGTATATTCTAAATTAAGATCTGCACGTAACTACGGCCGTGACTTGTTAGCGGTATCCGATGCATTAGCAGATGTAGGTCAAACAACTAGTAACTCTGGTCGTTTGATTGGTGAAAACAATAACCAACCAGGATCACATTTCGGTACATGGCAAAATAGTTATTTTGCCATCAATGAGGCTAACCTAATCTTAGCTGGTATCAGCAAAGTTCAAGGTGCAACGGATGCTCAGAAGGCGCGTTGGGAAGGAGAAGCTAAGTTCTTAAGAGCTTTATACTATTTCGACTTAGTAAAAGTCTACTCTTACATTCCTACTGCTGTATTCCAACCTGGTGTAATTGGCCAAGGAGGTATACCAGTCGTATTAGAAGGTGTAATCACCTCTGAAGAAGCCTTAACTCGTAAAACACCACGATCAACAATTGATGCGGTATATGAGCAAATATATAAGGATCTTGAGGATGTTAAAAAATTAGTACCTGCAGGAAGAGGCGTTCAATACGGTTCTGGACCAGCTGCTTCAGCCTTGTTATCTCGCGTTGCTTTATACAGAGGAGATTGGACTAAAGTGGTTTCAGAATCTACTCTTGCCTTAGCAAGTAATGTAGGTACTGTTACTTCTGGTGCAGCCTATGTGAGTGGATGGAGAGCTGCTATAAACCCTGAATCTATGTTCGAGGTACGTTTTGCCTTAGCAGAAGAATCAATTGGTGTGAATGAGTCTTTACAATCAACTTATACCGCTATCTTGAGCCTTGCAAATAAAAATTCTCAAGGTGGATGGGGTGATTTCATTCCAAATGCTACTGTTAGAGGATTCTTTGGATTGACGGCATTACAGACGGGGACACCAGCAACTGACAATAACAACTGGGATGTAACTAGAAATGCTGACGTTAGAGCACAATTGTATACGACGGGTAACACTGTTAGAGGAGCTGGTCGTCAAATCGAATGTACCAAGTTTATGGCTAAATCTGGTTTTGCTTATGCTGACAATGTACCTGTGATTCGCAAGTCTGAGATGCACTTAAACAGAGCAGAGGCTAATTACCAGTTAAAGAATGAATCTGCTGCCCTTACTGAATTAAATGCATTCAAATCCTTGAGAGGTTTACCTGCGGTAGAGTTATCAGGAAATGCGCTTTTAGAAGAAATTCTTTTAGAAAGATTCAAAGAGTTTGCATTTGAAGGTCACCGTTTCTTTGACTTAAAGCGTTATGGAAGAGCAATCGTGAAAACAACACCAGTTGTGAACTTATCGTTCGAAGATTTCAAGATTCTGCCTCCAATTCCTCAGCGTGAGGTGGACGGTAATCCTAATATTAAACAAAACAGAGGCTACTAAAATTTGAAATCATGAAAAAAATATATTTATTATACTTACTGGCCTTAGTCCTTGTATCCTCTTCTTGCATTGAGCAAAACTACCCTAAATGGGAAGGAAGTGTATTAGAGTTTCAAGACGCCGTAGAACGTACGCCTTTAGCAGGTGAGACATATCCTAGAATTACAGTAGCTAATACTGTAGGTACAGTTAGCTTTCGTGTAAATCTTGTAGGCGCACACAGAGCATCTGATGAAATAATCATGTACTCTGCCGTGACTGGCGCTGCTACCACAGCTGTAAGTGGTAAAGACTATACAATGACGGGTAAATTAACGATCCCTAAAGGTAGTAGCTTTGGTACATTAACTGTCAATATAATCGACACGAAAAAAATTGGCGGTTCAGTTGATCTTTTGCTCCAGCTTGATGGAAATGATGAGATCGGCTACAACACTAATTACAACAAAGTTCAACTTCGAATTACTCGATAATTTTGTTTTGTTAAACTTCAACTAGTAAAAAGACCGGATTTATCCGGTCTTTTTATCTTCTACAAATGATGAAAAAAATATTCTTCTTTATTATTCTAGGAGTATCTCCTATGGTGTCTAATGGACAATTGGCCATTCTGCGTGATAATGGAACAGGAATGCCTATTACTGCAAATCCGTATATTGGAGTTAAAGGTTCTGCTTATTTAGAAGACTTTAAAAAGGGAGTTTTATATCTCAATAATGGTCTAAAAGTAGAGGGCCTGAATATTGCATTGAATGCTTATTCAAATAATTTGGAGTATAAATTAGATGGTGGTCAATTTTCCTATGGACCAGATAAGTTATCTAAATTTACTTACACCTCTTCCTCAGGAGAATTGATCGAATTTACCTCAGAATATGAGGTGCCTACAGTCAAGAAAAAGCGATTTGTTCAAGTTTTAGAAAAGGGGAAATATTCCTTGCTATTTCATCCGTATAAAGTGATGACTGATGATCCATCCGCTACCTATGGTGCCCAAGCAGCAAAGGTTTTTCAAGACGAACAAGATATTTTCGTAGCAGTTGATGGAAAAGTGTATTTATTGAAAAACAAAGAAAAAATACTTAAAGAGGCTTTTGGTGCCGATGCAGAAAAGGCGATTGCTTTTATTAAGTCGCAGAAGGTAAATTTTAAGGAAATGAATGAGTTGAAAGCTCTTATTCAAGAAATGAATAAAAAGTAATTTATAAATTTAGGGGATAATGTCATAAACTTCCATTTGTTTGTGCATCACCTTAAACCAAAGCGGGGGGATAAGAGCTAGTAAAATCATTCCAGGGTATCCAGTCGGCATTTGGGGGGCATCGTCCATATGACGAAGAATTTGGTATTTTCTAGAGGCCAAATAATGATGATCACTATGTCTACTCAACTCGAACAGTGTTAATCGCCCTAGAACATGATTACTGTTCCAGCTGTGAGCAGGCTTTACACGCTCATAGGAAGTCTTCGCTTGTTTTCTTTGCAATCCATAGTGTTCAATGTAATTCACCGTTTCTAAAAGGGCTGCTCCTGTGAAGGCAGCTACAAGGAAGCATACAAGAACAAAGCCTCCGAAAAAATAATAAATCAAACCTAAAAGGCTAAATTGAATCAGCTGAAATAAGGCCATTTCATTGAAAACTATATTTTTTGATTCCGAAATCGCAATCTGCCAAGCCTTTCGTTGTGTCCCTACAAAAGTTTGAATCCAAAAAGCATATAAGTTCTGCTTAAAAAAGGCTGTACTAGGATCCTCTGAAGTTGCTACATGCCTGTGATGCCCTTTATTATGCTCGATAAAAAAATGCATATAGAGGCTGGTAAGTAGAAGAATTTTGGCAAGAAACTGCTCAAATTTATACACCCGATGACCTAATTCATGTGCCGCATTAATTCCAAAAGTCCCACACAACAATCCCATTGTTACTACTCGACCAGCCGTATCAAAAATAGAAAGTCCCTGATTTAAACTAGTTAAAAATAAATACAAGGCTCCTAATTGCATAGGTACAGTTAACCATAAGACCAAATCAAAAAATAGATTTGATTTAGCCGCCTGCTCCTGTTGCTCCGATAAATTATCCGAATTAGGGGCTATAAATAATTCACAAATAGGAATCAAAAAGAACAGATACGCTAAGGGTCCCCAACAATATAAACCACTCTTAGTAAATGCTAGAAAAGCTAATATAAACAAGAAATAAGGCGTTAAATAGCGTAGTGGCCTCATCATCAGTAATTTACATTTTTTCCTTTAACTTTATAATTCCATTTCGAATATCAGATCTCTCCGATTCCTTAAATCGACGAACAAAATCCAAAGCTATATTTAACGTCGCTTGAACGGTAATATAATTTTTATTAACCATGTCAGAAATTAATTTGCCATTAATGTTCAACATCAAATTAGCTATTCTAGGTCTAATTCCAAGAGTGAAGGTATAATAATCTGAATTTGTATTAACAACTGAATTTGATTTAGCATCTACTATTTCACCTAGCATCTTACCGACGTTCAAATTACAAAACCGTAATATATAGAACGATAACTGAGGCTCTAATACGGTTGATTTTAAAAACAAACCAGCATCGTATTGCGCTGCACCTGGTAAAGGGGATTTATACACTTTATTCGGATACCAAACTGCCAGTCTAAAACCTACAGCATTTGCCGTATACATCGGTGCACCTCCATCAAACCCTTCAAATCTTTTAATCCCTGTCTTTTTATACAAACCTATCTCTCCTACACTGGACGCAGTAGCTATTGTATAATTTGAAATATCTGCTGCAGGTAAATTATAGAAATTTGAAATAAGCCCCCCTCCTATTTGTAATTGCCAGGTCATGGGGCGTTGGGCCTTAATTTCTTTCACCTTTTGTTCTGTCAACCCTTCGATAACCGCCTGTTCCCGGTATATGATTTCACTCATATTTCGCAATGGATAAGCTCGCTTCGTTGATACAATCAGTATGTAAGCATCCATTAGGTTGCCAACCGCTACTTTTTGGTCAATCTCTGTAATCTTATCTCTAAACATAGAGTCTTCAATTAGCTTTTCTAACTGATCGAATCGGTCACTATCGAAATAGCGGAATTCCCTAATTTTTCCTAATAAAAGTTTAGCGTCTATGTAATCCCTATTGGACACACTTGATTCAGCTTTAGAGATATAGGAATCAAATGCCTTTTTAATTAAAATCTTTTTGACCTCAAAATAACGGGTAGAAAAACTGCGATCTAATCCCTCTACATATTTTATCGTTTGAAGTGCAAATAAATAATCACTAGAAGCAACTTTAGGTTGAAAATAATCTTCGATCAAATCTAGTGCCGCTACTTTCTCCGTTAATAAGGTGGGATTATCTGGATATTTTATTGCCATCTTTTCGAAATCCAAAAGTGCTCCTTTAAAATCCTCTGCATGCAATTTCTCTTTTACAGCCACTAAATCTGTCTGAAACTCGCCAGACTCCACTAAGGTCATCAATTCAGTTAAATACTTTTCCAAAGAAGCCACCTGTCCTAACAAAGATTCCTCTTTCGCTATTCGACCGGGATCTAGCATATTCTGTACTTCAATTAAAGAATAAATGTCATTTTTCTGCTTCAAATATTCGTTGTATTTCAACTGAATAACCCGAGCATGTGCTACATTTTGAACCGAAAAAGAGGAAACTTCTTCCAATATTTTATTCAAGGCGTATTGAATTTTTGCCAAATTTTGAACTAAAAACTTCTCCTTACTGATATAAATCAAACCATATAATCGTCTGTTTCTCATATCCTCCTGAAACAGAGGCTTCAAGTCACTAAAGGTTATTTCCGATTCTATATTACTGTTAAATTCAAAATTTGTAACCTCGCGTAGACTATTATTTTTCCTATTTCCTTGATCTTTAACACTTAAGGAAACCGATTTAGATTTGTCCTCTAACCGAACCTTAGAAATAATATTTTTAGCTAAAGAAGCCTTTAAGTCTACTTCCAACTGAGTCTTCAATTCTTCTAGATTCGTCACACCAGGAACATAAGGCCTGCTTGCTAAATGAAAATAGTGTGATTCAGCTAAAGCCGATTCTACTTCTTTTGACTTAGTCAAATCAAAACTCACTTGACTAAAAGCCCACTGACCAATACTTAATAAAAACAGTAATATTATTAACTTTCTCATTCTTTCCACTTATTGTACTAATTTAGCCCATTCCCTATCAAAAACTTGCCGAAAACGATTCTTTTTCTCTTCTAGGCTACTTGCTTTCGAAGCAGAAAAAATACGTTCAAATCCATCTACAAAATCCTTTTTAGGCAATTCCACTATCACCCAAATTTCATACCGCTGATCTGATCGCAAAATTACTTTTTTTTCTACCACCCTTAATTGGGTCATTGTTTGTTGTGCTATTGACATTTCCTCTTTCTGAAAATAGGTATTCCATCCATCTAATTCAGCCGACTGAAAGGCTGAATTAAACTCAGTACTTACATTTTTAATTAAAGTCTGAATGAAGGAAGTTAATTCAATTTGAGCTGTATGAATGGCCATTCGTTCTGCTACATTTTCACTTTCACTTTCACCATGAGATACAGTACGCAAATAAGCTGATGAAGATTGATAAGCATCCACTGAAAAAGGAATAGCTAACTGGCTCGTACTAGTACATGAGCAGCATACTATCCACACTAAAAGAATTATCCTTACCCTATTCATACGATACTACTAATATAATCAACCTCGAATAAAATACCGCTAAAACAAAAAAGTCAGGACCTTACGATCCTGACTTTTTCAAAATAACCTTAGCTATTAATATCCATTATTTTGCTTAAGGGTAGGTTTTCCATCTTTTTGTGAGTTTAAAATCTCATCAATCGGAAGAGGGAAGTAATTATTCTTAGCCGGGTCAAATGATTTTCCAGCCAAATAACTTCTTTTGCTATATGTTCTTCCGGTTAAGTCTGTACCTGATACAGACTCTTTAGGGATATACATCTTGTTCAAGAAGTCAGACGCAATTCCCCAACGAACTAAGTCGAAGAAACGATGGCCTTCCATAGCAAATTCCAAACGGTTTTCCATATATACTGCATTTAGTGCATAGTCTTTACCATTTGCTGCGAATGTACCAGTAGGATATGGATTTACAACGTTCTTTATTGAAGCATCTTGTACTTTACTTCCCTTAGCGCGATTACGAATCATATTTACATATTCTTCAGCTTTCGCTAGATTACCAGCTTCCGCCTCTACCTCAGCTAACCATAAAATAACCATGGATAACTTCAAAAGACGGTAGTTGTTATTAACTGAACGACGGTTCGTTGAGTGTGTCGTGCTTCCTTCTTCAGCTAAATAATACATCCATTTTTTACCTGTATACGGACCAGAGTAGTTTTGGTCACGAATCCAAGATGCCCCTGGCATTTTACCCCAATCTAAGAAGTTTACACCACGACGACCTACGGTCCAATCTAAACGAGGATCCACCGTTTGAGAAACATCTAACGTGAAAGCTGCAGCTGTACCAATACCTTGATCGTTCGGTAAATCTACATTATTGTACGTATCCTCCAATCCTGCTTTGTTTTTACCAATCATTGGAAGGCCGTCAGCTGTAGTTTTAAATGCATTCACTAGGTTTTGTGAAGGTAGGTAAAATCCACAACATCCACGACCCGGAGAGGCGCCAGTGTATGGCCAGTTCAAGTTGTCACCTTGATTACCACTACCGCCTGTTGATCCATCGTTTACAGAGAATTGTACTTCAAAAAGCGATTCAGCGTTATTGTTAGTCGTAGTTTTGTAGTTGTCATGGTAATCATCTACAAGCTTTTTACCAGAATTTTTTAAGATATCTTCCAATAGGGGCTTAGCTAAGCTAAATTTCTTTTGAAACATATATGCTTTCGCAAGATAGGCCATAGCAGCCCACTTGGTTGCTCTACCTTTTTGAGATTGCGTTGCTGGTAGATTTTTCATTGCAAAATCGAAATCTGCCTCAATGTTTGGCCAAATATCTTTGTCATTAGGCACTTTCGTAGAGTTACGATCATCACGCTTGTACGTGTTTTCATCAATGTAAGGAATCATGTTCCACATTTTCTTTCCTTCGAAATGGTAATGACCACGTAAGAAACGAGCCTCAGCGACTACCTGTGTTCTCTCCGCATCGGACATATCCTTAACATCTTGGCTTCTTGCTAATAAGATAGCCTCGTTAGCTCGCGCAATACCATCATAGGTATGTTGCCACTTACCTAAGAAATAAGTGTTCTCTGCAAACCAAGTGTATTGCTCAATGAAACTTTGCTCTGGCTGGTCACCAGCGTCAGTACCTTTTACAGCATCACCGGATGTAATTCCACCAAACACATAGTTTGAGACGGCAGATGTCCGTCCTACGTTTCCTGCACCAACTCCATCTAATAAAGAATACGAACCTATTAATAAGGCATTTACTCCGTTTTTATTAGCCAGAGAGTTTAGAGAGGCTGCTCCTTGAGGTTCTACCTCGAGAAACGACTCTGAACAAGAAAAGTTTATTCCAACTGTCGCAACTAATGCGAATATGATTAACTTTTTCATTTTTTTATCTGATTTATTTTAAATTAATTAAAATCCTACTCTTAATCCTATGTTGTAAGATTTAGCTACCGGGAATGCCCCCTCATCAATACCCATGTGAGTATCTTGATTATCAGCTCCTGAATTTCTAATGTTGATATCAGGATCTAAACCTTTGTATTTAGTTAAAGTCAATAAGTTTTGTCCTTGAACATAAACTTGCATCGAACTTAACTTGATTTTCTTTAACACACTAGTAGGTACCGTGTAGGTTAACTGAATGTTCTTGATACGCATGTATGAACCATCCTCAACGAAATAAGTTGAAATTTGCTGACTAAAGGTATCACCCGCATTTAAACGAGGTAATAAAGCCACATCTCCTTGTTTCTTCCATGAATTATACAACATATCCTTTGAACGGTTTCCTTGGAATGTGTTAAAGTCTGTCCAATACTTCAAGTAATTGAAGATTTCATTACCCTGAACACCTTGAGCAAAAACAGTGAAATCCCAATTTTTATAACCTAAATTAAGATTTAAACCATACGTAAAGTCTGGGTGAGGATTACCAATAACAGTTCTATCAGATGCATTAATTTTGCCATCAGGAACACCGTCTGGACCACTAATATCTTTAAAATTGAAAACACCAGCACGAGTATAGCCAGGAATTTGCGTGGCTGCAGCAGCCTCTGCATCATTCTTAAGAACCCCATCAATAACATAACCAAAGAAACTAGCAATCGGTAAGCCAGCTCTTGTTAAAGAAATTGCCGGTAGACGTGTCGTGAATCCAAAGATCGAAGCCTTCGGGTCATCATTCAACTTCACTACGTTATTTTTATACTGGCTAATTTGTCCCGAAATAGCATATCTTAATTGACCAATTTGATCTCTATAAGATATATTTAAATCGATACCCGTATTATTAACTTCTCCAATATTCACAAAGTCAACACTACCTGTTCCCGATGTTCTTGGAATAGGAACTTGCGTTAACATATCGGATGTAGTTCGAGTATACCAGTCAAAAGCAACATCTAATTTATTATTAAACAAACTTGCATCTAAACCAATGTTAGTGGAAGTGTTTGTTTCCCAACGACCATTTCCATTACCGAATTGAGTTAAGTCAAATCCAGCTGCTAGAGAAGTTCCTGAACCTGTGATATCGTACATGTTATTGTTTGGATCTGGAGTAAACAATGTTGAAGCATTGTATACTGATGGGATCAACTGGTTACCCGTTTTACCCCAACCTCCACGTACTTTTAAGTCGTTAATGACAGTTATATCTTTCATGAAATCCAATTCCGAAAGACGTGCACCTACTGAAAATGCAGGGAACACACCATAACGGTAAGATGGACCGAATCTTGAAGAGCCATCACGACGTAAAGTAAAATCAGCTAATAAGAAATCCTTGTATGAATAATTTGCTTTTCCAAATTGTGAAAATAAGGCTGTGATGGTAGCACCCGCTCCTGCGTTCGAAAGACCTGCAGGGAAACCATTGTTCAAATAACGATACGATAAATCATCAAAAGCAAAATTTGATCTAGCTGCACTAAATCCAAATGCATACGTTGATACTGATTCTGTTCCAACTAATATGTTGAAATCATGATCTCCCCACTTTTTAGCGTAATTCAAGGTATTGTACCAAGTAATAGCACGGTCAAAGCTATTTGAAACCGTTAAGCTGTTCGCATTACGCGCTTCAACTGCTTCAATATCACGGTTGAAATAAGCTGATTGATTAAAGTTATTGTATTCAAAACCAAGGCTAGTACGAGCCTTTAAATCTTTCAAAATTTCAACTTCAGCAAACACATTACCGAAGATACGTGTAGAAGTTACTGGATTATCTTTCTCTCTCCATTGGCGAGCTAGTGGATTAGGGGCATTACCTAAATTCGCACCACGTGAACCTCCAAAACCATTAAGATCTGATAAATTCGACCCCCCTAACGCTTTAGGTCCACCAGTTATATCAAAAACAGGAATGATTGGCTGAACACGAATCGCAAACATGATTGGATTCGATTCACTATTGTTACCACTAGGAACACCAATACGCTCATCGATAGAAACAGTTACATTCTCTCCGAAAGTGATAGCACCTTTTTTGAACTCTGTGTTAGCACGAACAGAGTAACGCTTATATCCTGTATATCTTAAGATACCTTCCTGATCAAAGTAATTTGCAGAAATGGCATACTTACCATTTTTAGAACCACCTGTCGCTCCTATCTGATAGTTAGAGATTTTAGCTGGACCAAAGATTACATTCTGCCAATCTGTTCCCTCTTTATTGGCTTTCGTAATGTTAAAAGCGTCAATATTGAATCTTGGATTAGCTATGTCATTTGTGTATGTATAATTACTTGGCAATGCACCGTATACGTTCGGATAAATGTAATCAGCGATTGTTTGCGTTCCATCAGGTGCAAAACGGTATTGAGCTGATGGAGAAAAACCCGGAGCTCTACCTTGACCAATTGACGACTCATAGAAATACTGTCCCAATTCTTTGGTATTCAATAAATCCAAGAGCTTGCCCACTCGCTGTGTACCTGTGTACATATCAAAAGTAATTTTAGGCTCGCCTTCACCACCACGCTTAGTTGTGATGATGACAACACCATTCGCCGCACGTGCTCCATAGATAGAAGCCGCAGAAGCATCTTTCAATACCTGCATCGACTCAATATCATTCGGGTTGATTTGGTTTAGCGTACCCTGTGTAGGCACTCCATCAATTACATATAATGGTGAGTTATTGTTAGTAGATCCAAATCCACGCACACGAACCATCGTTCCACCACCTGGAGAGTTATCATTACCAACAGTAACACCAGATGCACGTCCTTGTAACATTTGCGTTACAGACGCTGCTGGTAATGCAGTAAGTTCTTTTGCACTAACTACCGCTACCGCACCTGTAATGTCTTTTTTACGTTGAGAAGTGTAACCAGTTACCACAACCTCACTTAATTGACTTACATCCTCATCAAGTGTAATTGCGATAGTTGAGCGATTTCCAACCGCGATAGATTGGGAAACATAACCTACCGAGGTGATTACTAACTCGGCATTTCCGCTCTTTACATTAACAGAGAAGGCTCCATTAACATCCGTAGTGGTACCAGTTGTTGTACCCTTGATTACTACAGAAACTCCGGGAATTCCTCCGCCTTTAGCGTCAGAAACGGTTCCCGCAACTTTTCGGTCTTGACCAAATGCCACCAACGACAAGGTGAGCATCAAAGCCAGTAGAAAGACCACTCTGCTTACGTAGAAATTGTTTTTCATATAAATTAAAGGTTTTAGTGAATGTTAAACATTTGCCCAATAGAGACTATCAGACAAAGTTTAACTGAGACAATATTAAATATATTTTGTTATTTTCTACACAATTAAATATAATTTTTTTAATATTTTTTTTAATAATAACCATTAAATAACATTATATTAATCGCACAATTAATTTTATTGCTTAAGACAAAATCGAAGGAAATTTTTACTGAAAAAGAAGAATTCCTCTTCAAGTTGCATTTGTTGATTAAAAATAAAACTTTTTCCCTTTTTTGGGTGTTAACAAAACATGCCTGAAAAAATTATTGAGGTCCGTCACTTATCTAAAAAATTTGGTTCTTTCCAAGCCGTCTCAGATGTTAGCTTTTCTGTTTACAAAGGAGATGTTTTTGGGTTCCTAGGTCCCAATGGTGCCGGTAAGAGTACAAGCATAAGATGTCTTAATTCGCTGATTAAACCAGACAGTGGGGCAGTCGAAATTTTTGGAGAATCTATCTCCACTCATAGAGAATACATTCTGGGACGTATCGGAAGTATTATCGAAAAACCTGATTTTTACAAATACCTATCCGCCTACCGAAATCTGGAAATCTTCTCTCGCATCTCGGGAAAACCCTCTACCAAGCAAGAAATCTACAAAATGTTAGATTTTGTGGGCTTAGGTGGACGCGAAAAAGACAAATTTGCTGGTTTTTCACACGGAATGAAACAGCGTTTAGGAATTGCACAAACACTATTGCACAATCCAGACTTGATTATTTTAGACGAACCTACGACTGGGTTAGATCCACAAGGTATTATTGATATCCGAAACTTGATTTTGCGTCTAAAAAACGAACAAAACAAAACGGTGCTTTTGTCTTCGCATAATTTGGCAGAAATTGAACTTATCTGTAATCGAATGGTCATTATTAACAAAGGCCGATCCATCGTTGAGGGAAATGTCAATGAACTAATGAACGGGGAAAACCTCATTTTACGTTTGGAAGCAAGTCCTATGCCATCCATTAAAAATACCTTGCTAGCTTGGAAACCTAATTTAGCATGGGAAAGTGTAGGCGATTCAGCGATTCAATTCCTTATCGAAAAATCAGAAATTCCTACGCTAACAAAATACCTCGTTGAGCAGAATATCCAAATATACAGCCTGGAGGCCAAACGCACGCTGGAGGATTATTTCATTAAAATCGTGAACCAATGATCCTGTTTAACAGCATATATAATGAAATAATCAAGATTGCGCTGAAGCCTAGGTCCTATTTAGGCCTTGCTGCCATCACCGTATTAGTGGGCGTCATTCAATTTGCCTTGAAGGCAGATGGTATGTCGATCATCTCCTTCGTGACAGCCTCTTTCGAGCAGACTTTAACCTTTGAAGGCAATGTGTTGAATGGTAATTTAGTTGCTTTCATCATTCTTCAAATGTTATTAGTCCAAATTCCGCTGCTAGTCGCCTTAGTAACCGGCGATTTAGTTTCAGGTGAAGCGGCGATGGGAACGATTCGAATGCTAGCTACGAAACCGATTTCACGTGTTCAACTCCTGTTATCTAAATTTATTGCAGGTGGGATATATACCTTCATTGTCATTTTATGGATGGGGGTGATGTCTGTGTTAGTCGGTAAATTGTTATTCGGGACGGGCGACATGATGGTGTTGAATTCAGATGGATTAGTGATTTTGCAGGAAGCTGATGTGAATTGGCGTTATTTGGGTGGATTTACAGTGGCGTTTTTAGCGTTATTTACGGTCAGTTCTTTGTCTATTTGCCTGTCTTGTTTTACAGATAATTCCATCGGACCTATCGTGGCAACCATGTCGGTTATCTTGTTATTCACGATAATTGGTACCTTGGATGTGCGAGTTTTCGATCCGATTAAACCCTATTTGTTTACCACACACATGGCTTCTTGGCGCTCCTTTTTCGAGGATCCGCTGCCTATTTCTGACATCTTACGTTCTTGTGTGGTATTAGTGGCGCATAATGTGGTGTTAATTTCTGTTTCGCTCTATACTTTCCACCGAAAAGATATTCAATCATGATTCGTCTAGCCTTGTTATTTCTTTCCTTTTCCCTATTTGCTCAAGATGCGAACAGAACCGTTGTACAGGTTTTAGCACGGATGAACAAAGTACGCGATTACCGCGTCGAGGCGCAGATAAAATCCGATATTCCCTTGATTAAAATTATGCCTGCAAAGGCGACCATCTATTTTAAGCAACCAGAAAAATTCCGGATGATCACTAAGGGCATTGCCATTTTGCCCAAAAAAGGATTCACCGACTTAACTACCTTATTGCGCAGTAAATCTGCTTACAATGCCTTGTTTACCGGTTTCGAGGTCATTGATGGTGTAAAAACAGAATCAATTACACTTTTACCTACGGACGATTCAGGCGAGATCGTATTAGCTAAAATTTGGGTGGATCCTACATTAGCCTTGATTTTAAAGTCTCAAATCACCTCCCGCAGCAATGGAACCGTTCTTTCTACCTACGTATATGGCTCCGAAAAAGCCTACGGACTACCTTCAGAATTAAATATTACGGTGGATGTGAAAAAATTCAAAATCCCTAAAGGCGTAGTCGTCGACATTAATCGTACCGCCGTCGCACCCGTAAATACACGCAAAACTGGCCAAATTCGTCTTTCACTAACGAATTACGTCATCAACCAAGGAATCGAAGACAAAATCTTCAAAGACTAGAACTCCTTTCTTGTACTATATTACCGGCAGCTTTCGTTCTTTTTTCGTAATTTAGATTTCTAAATTAAAAAAAATGAAAGGCGTTTACCTGTTTTTGCTTTTAAGCTTTTCGCTAGCTAGCTATGCCCAAAACTGGCAGCTGACCGGATTCAAAAAGGCTGACGCAGAAAATCCAATTCTTTTCCCCTCCTTAGAAGCCCGTTTCCTAGATCCTATCACTGGTAAAAATGTTGGCTGGGAAAATAAAAACGTCTTAAATCCAACGGCCCTCGTTCGCAATGGTCTCGTTCATTTACTCTACCGTGCACAAGATTCAGTAGGTACTTCGCGTATTGGATTAGCGACGAGCACAGATGGAATTCATTTCAAAAAAAATCCGGAACCTATTTTATTTCCATCAAATGACGCATTCCGCGGTTTTGAGTGGCCTGGTGGCATAGAGGACCCTCGAATTGTGGAAACCGAAGATGGCGGCTATTTCCTAACCTACACTTCTTATGACGGGAAAGTCGCACGTTTGTGCGGCGCATTTTCGAAAGATTTGAAAACCTGGGAGAAAATTGGTCCTCTATTTACAACCGAAAAATACCTGAATACCTGGTCGAAATCTGGTGCTCTTGTTTCAGTCCAGCAGGGCAGCCGTTTAGTGGCTCATCAGATGGATGGATTATATTATATGTATTTTGGCGATACCGACTTATTCTTGGCGACTTCGAAAGATTTACGTCATTGGGACATCTTGGAAAATGCAGAAAATTCCGTTCGATTATCTGTTCTAAAGCCTCGTGCGGGCTATTTTGATAGCCGTCTAGTGGAGCCTGGACCCTACGCGCTGCTTCGCAAAGAAGGAATCGTGTTAATCTACAACAGTATGAATGCTGAAAATTACAATGAGACTCGTTTCCCTAAATCCACCTATTCCGCAGGTCAAGTATTGTTCGATGCACAGAAACCTTATAAGGTAATAGCAAGGACAAACGAGCCGTTTATTTGGCCTAATCAACCCTATGAAAAAGTAGGTGAAGTGAACGAAGTGTGTTTTGTAGAGGGTTTAGTGCCCTACAAAGGAAAATGGTTTCTTTATTATGGAACCGCAGACTCTAAAATTGCTGTTTCTATCAAAAAATGAGCCCTTTAGGATTACATAATATACACCATATCGCAATTATCTGCTCGGATTATGCCCGTTCTAAGGCCTTCTACACGGAGGATTTAGGGCTTGAAATTATACGAGAAGTGTATCGTGAGGAGCGCGATTCCTACAAACTGGATTTAGCACTTAATAATCACTATGTGATTGAATTGTTCTCCTTCCCTAACCCGCCAGCCCGTCCTTCTAGGCCGGAAAGCACGGGCTTAAGGCACTTAGCATTTCAAGTAAATAACCTGGATCTTACGGTTCAGGAATTAACCAAAAAAGGCATTACATCGGAGCCTATTCGCATCGATGAGTTCACCGGAAAGCGATTTACCTTTATTGCTGATCCGGATGATTTGCCGCTTGAATTTTATGAGATATGATCTGATTTTTTGAATTATGAATAGAATTGATAAAAAACCCCTTTCAAAACTCGGATTTGAATTCGTAACCCCTGCTTATTTAGAAGAAGGCCAAACAGAATTCGACCACCGAAATTCAACTCTCGACTTAGCCGCTTACCGGGCTTTAGCACCGCGTGAAATTAGTATCCTGGAGGCGAATCTGAACGAGGCTGAAAACTGGAAAGATGTGTGGGTGAAAGAGGGTTTTAATCCTTATTTGATCAAGAATTGCCGTTTTTTTGGGGTAAATCGCATCGGTGTTTTGGAAAGTTGCTATTTAGAATTCAAAAACCTGCGCATGCCGGTGGGTCTTTATAACAGCACCTTGATTTCTTGTGATTTTGGCGATAATGTGGCGATCGATCGCGTGAATTTATTGTCTCATTATCAAATCGGAAATGAGGTCATGATCCTCCAAGTGAACGAATTAGCGACGACACCAACGGCGAAATTTGGAAATGGTATTGTAAAGAAAGGGGAAGAAGAGCGCATTCGAATTTGGATGGAATTAGGGAACGAAAACGGAGGCCGTAAGGTGATTCCATTCGTGGGGATGAAACCAGCAGATGCCTTTTTGTGGACGCAAGACCGCGATGACAGCCTTTTACAGGCAAAATACAAAGAAATGACCATCCAAGAATTCTCCTCCAAGCGAGGATTCTATGGCCAAATCGGCGATCGCACCGTCATCAAAAATACCGGAATCATCAAAGACGTCAATATGGGCACCGACACCTATATCAAAGGCGCGAATAAATTAAAGAACTTAACAATCATCTCTAACGCGGAAGCCTCCACCCAAATAGGTGAAGGCTGCGAAATCGTTAACGGAATCATCCACGAAGGCTGCCGCATATTCTACGGCGTTAAAGCAGTTCGATTTATCCTAGCGGCACATTCACAACTGAAATACGGTGCTCGTTTGATCAACTCCTTCTTAGGAAGTAATTCAACCATTTCCTGCTGCGAGGTATTAAATTCGCTTATTTTTCCAGCCCACGAACAACACCACAACAACTCGTTCTTATGTGCAGCAATTGTGAATGGCCAGAGCAATATGGCCGCTGGAGCAACCCTAGGGTCAAACCACAATTCACGTGGAGCAGACGGAGAATTACAGGCGGGACGCGGATTTTGGCCTGGCTTATCAGTAGCCTTAAAACACAACTCGAAATTCGCTTCCTTTAATTTGATTTCGAAAGGAAATTACCCAGGTGAAATTCACAATCCCCTACCCTTCTCGCTCATCGGAAACGATGATACGGAAGGTGGATTATTGATTATTGCCGGCTATTGGTTCCAGTACAATATGTACGCCCTAGCGCGTAATGCATGGAAATTCGCAGCCAGAGACCAAAGAACGAACAAAGACATGTTACTTGAGTTCGATTTCCTAGCCCCAGATACCGTTTCGGAAATCCTGCAAGGAATTAAATTATTGGAAAAATGGGTATCAGAATCCCTAGGCGGCGGCGACGGAAGAGCCTGGTTACAAGACCCGGCAAACGCGTCAAATCCTTTAGCCATCTACGCCACTGGCATAGAAAACACGAAACGCAGAACGCGCATAGCGAAGGCACACAAAGCCTATCAGATTTTCCATGATTTATTGAATTACCATGCGGCCAAAGAATGGTTAGCCACCTGCGAGCGTCATCCTTCTACATCGCCATCTGAACTTTTACAAGCTACTTTAAAGAATGCAACAGCCATACAAATATGGGAAAATTTAGGGGGTCAATTGATTCCTTCTGGATTCATTCAAGGTCTCAAAAGTGATGTCAAATCAGGAAAAATCACCCGCTGGAAACAAGTACACGAATTCTACGAAAAACAGGCGGCCTTGTACCCAGAACAAAAATTCGAAAATGCCCTGAACGGTCTATTGCAAATTAACCCACAAGCTTTCGAAAATATCCCAGCCTGGATCGATCGTGCCATTGTTACCTCTGATTTCTTAACAGCCGGCATTGAACGTTCTCGTTCAAAAGACTACGAAGATCCATTCCGCATAGCGATGTTTGGCAATGCGAAAGAACTCGATGCGGTAATTGGGGATGTGAAGGAAAATGAGTTTATCCAGGAGGCAAAGGTAAGGGCGGTAGTGTTTAGAGAGAAACTAGCCAAGTTAGTTTAGAGATTATAGAGTAGAGAGTAGAGAGTAGAGAGTAGAGAGTAGAGAGTAGAGAGTAGAGAGTAGAGAGTAGAGAGTAGAGAGTAGAGATATGGAATTAAAAAAGGGGCCTACGCCCCTTTTTTAATAATTCAGAAATAGTAAAGTCAAAATCTATACTCTCTACTCTATTATCTCTAATCTAGCCATAAAAATGGCACCGCCATTTTTATGGCTTATTAGAATCCACCACCAATCTTTGCTCTCTATTCGCGATTTCCCACGCCATATAGAACACTAAACGGCCTACTTTTTGGATTTGGTCAAACTCAATCTTGTCTACTTCATCACCTGGCATGTGGTAATCATCATGAACTCCGTTGAAGAAGAAAGCGACAGGAATACCGTGCTTTGCGAAGTTATAATGGTCTGAACGGTAGTAGAAACGGTTTGGATCGTTTGGATCGTTGAAACGGAAATCTAGTTCAAGACCTACGTGTTTCTTGTTTTGCTCGATTAATACCTCACGTAATTGAGACGATAATTTATCCGAACCGATTTCGTAGATGTAATCCGGCTTTCCTTTGTGTTCGTCATCGTAGCGACCTGTCATATCTGTATTTAAGTCGACCACTGTATTCTTTAATGGGAATAAAGGGTGGTTTGCGTACCACTCAGATCCTAAAAGTCCTTTTTCTTCACCTGTTACCGTCATAAATAAGATGCTACGACGTGGGCGCTTTCCTTCTGCTGCTGCTTTACCGAAAGCCTCCGCTAATTCCATCACCGTTACGGTTCCAGAACCATCGTCGTTTGCGCCGTTGTTGATTTGACCGTCTGCAGATACTCCGATATGATCGTAGTGCGCTGTTAAAACAACGATTTCTTCTTTCTTATCAGTACCTTCTAAGTAACCTACTACGTTATACGTGTCTACTGGTTTCTCCGTTCTTTCGATTGTTACTTCGATCGGTGCTGCTTTGAATTTCGATGCAACTGATTTTTTCGCAGAGGCTAAAGAAGCTTTGTAAGCTAATAATTCTGCTTCTGTCGTGCCTAATAATTCAGCCGCCGCCTCTGATGAGATGACAAAAACGGGTGCTTCATTTGCTGCCGAAGCTGCGTCAGCAAAGGCCATGCGCTCGTTTCCAAAACGTTTCATCATCGCTTGACGTTGACGAACTTGGTTGCCAAAAGTTTTTGTATCGCGATCAGCGATCAATATCAAGCCTTTCGCTCCAGCTGCCTGCGCACGCTTCAATTTCTCTTTCCAACCATCGCCTTTACCGAAAACAGATGGGTCCTTCGAACCAGAGAGTACATAAAGACCAGCGGCATCTTTTGCTTCGCCTTCAAAGGCTAAAACCATTTTTCCTTTGGCATTTAATTTATCAAAATCCGTGTATCCACCTTGCTGAACCCCAAAGCCAGCAAATACCATTGGGAATTTTGAATTAGCAGCCACTGGTGCTAAAGCACTCGCCATCATGTCGACTAAGTATTCGTATTTCTTTCCTTTAGAAGTGAAGAAAACGTTCGTCCAGGCGCGGTTTACTAGGTCCACTTTTTGGAAATAAGACCCATTCACTGGCGCAATGCCTGATTTCTTAAAGGAGTCTGCAATGTAGTTCGCTGCCACTTTCTGCTCTGGCGAACCTGTATTACGACCTTTTAAGCTATCGGAAGCGATAAAAGTCAAGTGTTTTTTCAGATCATCTGCTCTGATGGACAGCGCATATGGAACTGGATCTCCCTGCGCAATGGCGCTTATCGGGATTAATTTAGCAGCTAAAAATAGCCCTAAAATGTAGATGTTAGTTTTTTTCATTTTTCGAAACAAAATTTAAGAAAGCGAAGTTAAGAATCTAAAAATAAATCGCTAAAAAAAGATTAAATTTGTGGCGATTTTCTTATCCAAATTCTCAACATTCATGACCTTAAATTACACTTATCAGGAAGACTTTTCTTTACGTCATAACAATGCAGATGCAGCTGATATAGCAGCCATGTTAAAAACCATTGGCGTAGATAGTTTAAATACACTTATTGAACAAACTGTCCCTGAGAAAATTCGCTTAACACAAGGGCTTCGCTTGCCAGAACCGAAATCTGAATTCGCGTTCTTGCGTGATTTTAAAGCGATGATGGGCCAAAACCAGATCTTCAAATCACACATCGGTTTAGGTTACTCTGATACGATTGTGCCTACGGTCATTTTGAGAAACATTTTAGAGAATCCATCTTGGTACACTGCTTACACGCCTTACCAAGCGGAAATCGCACAAGGTCGTTTGGAAATGTTATTAAACTACCAAACGATGATCATCGATTTAACCGGCATGGAATTAGCGAACGCCTCTCTTTTAGACGAGGGAACGGCAGCAGCAGAAGCCATGACAATGTTATATGGACAACGTCCAATAGAACGCAATTCAGCCGAGGCTTATTTCGTTTCTGAGTTATGCTTACCACAGACCATTGACCTATTAAAAACGCGTGCGGAACCTATCGGCATTGAAATCGTTGTGGGCGACCACCGCAACTTCGATGTAACGGATTCTCGTTTCTACGGCATGATGTTGCAGTACCCAGCTTCGAATGGCGAAGTGTTCGATTACAGCGCCTTAATCGCGGCTGCGAAAGAAAACGGCTTACAAGTAGTTGTTGCAGCAGATTTATTAGCCATGACTTTATTAACGCCTCCGGGTGAAATGGGAGCCGATGCGGTGGTAGGTGTTTCTCAGCGCTTCGGGGTACCGATGGGCTTTGGAGGTCCACACGCTGGATTCTTCGCAACGAAAGAAAAATACAAGCGTAATATTCCAGGTCGTATCATCGGTGTTTCCGTAGATGCCGAAGGAAACCGCGCTTTACGTATGGCGCTTCAAACCCGCGAGCAACACATTCGCCGCGAAAAAGCGACGTCTAATATCTGTACAGCTCAGGTTTTGTTGTCGATTATGGCAGCCTCTTACGCGATCTACCACGGCCCTCAAGGCTTGAAGAAAATCGCTGAAAAAGTATACGGCTTAACTGAATTATTAGCGGTGAATCTGCGCAAACTAGGTTTCGTTTTAGAAAACACGAATCACTTCGATACGTTGACGATTCAAACGGGAGCTCAAACGGCGGAATTACGAGCTTTGGCAGAAAAAGCAGA
>JACCDL011236871.1_pt1 | contig 38708 bp, 34 predicted proteins | sample 7441931 | NCBI WGS metagenome assembly JACCDL01 (sample SAMN15323437, study PRJNA562643) | freshwater metagenome | isolation source: river surface water | place: USA:Blue River Watershed | collected 2017-08-16
AGCAACTGCGGCTCGGATGGTGTTAGATACTCCTAAATTATTGATGGGGATTTTTACAGATGTTGAAATCACATTGATAATTCTACCCCATCCTTTTTCCTTCATGTTAGGTATAACTGCTTGAGCAAGGATATGATTACACACTAAGTGTTGTCTAAATGCTTGCTCAAAAGCGATTGGATCTGCAGTAGCAATGAGTCCCCCTGCTGGACCACCAGTATTGTTAATTAAAATATCGATTGAGTATTCACCTGTTATCTGCGCTACAGTTAACTTTAAATCATCTAACTGAGTAAAATCAACGACGCGATACTGATGTGACTGCCCCTCTGCAACACGCAATTCCGCTACAACACTTTTCAATGCAATTTCATTTCGCGCAAGCAGGATACAACTTGCACCAAGATCTGCCAAGGCAATTGCAATAGCCTTACCAATTCCCTGTGATGCTCCACAAACCAAAGCAGTTTTTGAACGAAGTGAAAGATTCATCATGTTAGCTATTCTTCTTCTTGCATTTCACTACGAAGCTTATCTGAAACCTTAACCAAAATCTTGTCGATGCGATGACCATCCATGTCGATGATCTCAAAAGTAAATCCTTTCCATTCAAACTGATCTCCTGTTGCTGGTATTCGCTCCAATTGGTGTAAGATAAAGCCAGCAAGTGTATCAAACTCTTGTTCACCTTCATTCATCCAATCAGCTTTTTCAAAACGAGTAAGAAAATCATAGAATGGAATTTGAGCATCTACCAGAAAACTTCCATCCTCGCGTTCAACGATTTCGTAATCTTGCAAATCAAGCTGAGGAAGATCACCTACAATTGCTTCTAGAATATCATTAAGTGTTACTAACCCAAGTAAAGTACCATATTCATCAACAACGAAGCTGGTATGAATTTTTGATTGCTTAAACTTTTCTAACAACTGGTATGGACTAATATTTTCAGGAACGAATAGTGGAGTAGACATTACTTCCTTAAATGAAATGTCATCAGGGTTCACATACATGTCTTTGATAGACACAATCCCTTTAATATGATCAATAGACTTATCGCAAACTGGATAAACGGAATGTGGTTCCTGTAAAATTTTTTCTCTTATACTGTTTTCACTGTCATTGAGATCAAACCAGATAATATCACTTCGGTGAGTCATTAATGATGTAATATTTCTATCACCCAAATGAAATACCCTTTGAATAATTTCTTGCTCAGTTTCTTCAATTGCACCGTGTTCAGTCCCTTCATTGATAATTGCTTTGATTTCCTCTTCAGTCACTTGTGTTTCATCAGCTTTAAGACGGAATATTTTCAAGAAGAGTGTTGACGTTTTAGAAAGCAACCAAACGAAGGGGTGGGTGAATCTTGAAATAAACAACATTGGACGAGCAACTGCTTTGGCAATGCCTTCTGGATTAGACAATCCAATACGCTTAGGTATCAATTCACCAAAAACAAGAGAGAAAAAAGTGACCACAATAACAACAGTTACTGTTGCTAACTCATCACTGAAGGCGGCAATGGGATGGTCAAATTGAAAGTATTTCTCAACGTCATCTACAATCCTATCCCCTGAAAAAATACCTGTGAATATACCAATGATGGTAATTCCTATTTGGACAGTTGAAAGAAATGAATCAGGGTGTTGAGCAAGCTCCAACGCCTTTTTTGCACGTAAGTCGCCTTTGTTTGCCTGTCCCTCCAGCCTTGGTTTTCGTGCAGAAACCAGTGCTATTTCAGCCATGGAAAAAAATCCATTAATCAATATAAGAAGGAACAGGATAATTAAATCATTCATATAGTTGATTCCTGTAAAGATAAGGCCTGGTTAGCTATTCGAGCAGCTATCCACCCAAAAAGCATCCCCAAGAAACCCCCAACCAGCACATCCGAGGGGAAATGGACACCTACATATACCTGAGAATAGGCAATTATAGCGGCCCAAACAAACAGGTATTTAACCCAGGGAGAAATTTTACCCATTGTAAAATAAGCATATGCAGCAAAGGCAAAATGATTTACGGCATGTGAAGATGTAAAACTGCCGTTTGCTCCGCAATATTTTGCCAAAAATCGAATTTGATGGACCATAAAAGGATCTCTACAGGGTCTTGGACGATCGAAATAATCCTTTATCAAATGGCTGCTGATTAAATCGGCAAAAGCGACCAAAGAAACAGCTCCCAAAAACCACCATACTCCCTTTTTTCCATATTGCTGAATGACATAAATCAGAATAAATAAGTAAAGCGGGACATGAAAAATAGATTCACGCATGAAAAGCGTTACCTGATCGAGGAAAGGATGTATCATCACCCTATTGATAAACAGCATGACCTGATAATCGATGTGCAAGAGCTGTTGCAACAAGCTCATCCCTTCCGTCTGGATAAAAGTCATACTGTAAAATTAAACAGATTATGTGTATTGATAGCATTTTATATGTTTAACCAATTGTTTATGAATTCCTTCGTTTTAAATGAAAAACGACTTGCATTAGCCATTGATTTTGCGTAAATTTGCACCCACAAAAGCACCAAGTTTGGCACTCATAAAAAGTATATCAGGAATCAGGGGAACCATAGGGGGAAAACCAGGTGAATCACTATCACCTTTAGATGTTGTGAAATATACTGCGGCCTTCGGACAATGGGCAATAAGTGGAGGAAATAAAAAGATCATCATTGGCCGAGATGGCAGAATCAGTGGTCCGATTGTCTCTCAACTGGTTGCTCAAACACTTGTTGCATTAGGTGCCGACGTTATCGATCTTGGCCTTTCAACCACACCTACTGTAGAATTTGAAGTAGTGGCAGAACAAGCTGCAGGTGGAATCATCATCACAGCAAGTCATAATCCAAGAGAATGGAATGCACTAAAGCTGTTGAACGAAAAAGGAGAATTCATCAGTGCTGAGATAGGTGCACAAATACTCAACAACGCAGATCAGGAAAACTTACAATTTGCAGGAGTTGAACAAGGTGGTCATTATACTTCAAGACCTGATCATGCTGAACGTCATCTTGAAGCCATCTTAGCTTATCCACTTGTAGATGCTGCATCTATCGAGAAAAAAAATTTAAAAATTGTTGTTGATGCCATCAACAGCAGTGGTGCTATTTTCGTTCCTGCGCTCCTCCAAAAGTTGGGTGTTGCCAAAGAGAACATTATCGTTCTTAACGAAGAAGTAACAGGGAAATTTGCCCATAATCCAGAACCATTACCACAAAACCTCACCTCTCTATCAGCGGCTGTTGTAGCCCATAAAGCAAATTTGGGAATTGCAGTCGACCCGGATGTTGACAGACTAGTATTGGTTTGCGAAGACGGTTCAATGTTTGGTGAAGAATATACCTTGGTTGCAGTTGCTGATTATGTTTTGAGCAAGAGAAAAGGTGACACAGTAAGCAACCTTTCTTCTACTAGAGCCTTGAAAGATGTATCTGAGAAATACGGCTGCAAATACTACCCTGCAGCTGTGGGCGAAGTAAATGTGGTTGCAAAAATGAAAGAGGTGAACGCAGTAATTGGCGGAGAAGGCAATGGGGGTATAATTGTACCAGACTTCCATTATGGCAGAGATGCTTTAATTGGAATTGCATTGTTTTTGACCAAGCTTTCTGAAAATGGAAAGACGGCAAAGCAACTTCGGAATACTTATCCTGATTATTTCATCAGTAAGAATAAAATAGAATTGGAGGGGAATATTAACCTGCCTTCAATCTTCGAAAAAATTAAGACCAAATACAAATCTAATCCGGTCAATACAATTGATGGATTGAGAATTGAATTTGACAAGGACTGGGTTCACTTACGTGCCAGCAATACGGAACCGATTATTCGCATCATTGCAGAGAGCAGTTTTGAAACAACAGCAAATAACATTGCCATCAAACTCATTAAGGACATACAAGAGGCCTTATAGGAGCAAATCCTTAACTTTGAAAAAACAGCTCTGATTAATGTCCTCTCGAATTTATTTAGACAATGCAGCAACTACTCCTATTGACCCCTTGGTAGTTGAAGCCATGATGCCCTATTTAACTGAACACTTCGGTAACCCTTCCTCTATTTATTCATACGGACGAGAAAATCGCCTTGCCATTGAAAAAGCAAGAAAATCGGTAGCTGCCATCTTGAACGCTCACCCTTCAGAGATATTCTTTACCAGTGGAGGAACCGAAAGCAGCAATACAGCCATATTTGCTTCAGTGAGAGAGTTGAATTGTAAGAGAATCATTACATCTCCTATCGAACACCATGCCACACTCCATACCTGCTCTTATCTTGCTGATTTGGGTGAAGCTGAACTGGAGTTTGTGAATATTTTACCAAATGGTCACATCGACTTATCAGATCTAGAAAACAAATTGGCTAAGTCTGATCAAAAAACATTGGTGACTTTAATGCATGCCAATAATGAAATTGGTAACATCACCGATATTCAAAAAGTTGGAGAGCTTTGCAAAACCCATAACGCTATTTTTCATGCAGACACCGTACAGACAGTAGGTCATTTCCCAATCGACTTATCTGCTGTTCATGTAGATTTCATTACTGGAGCTGCACATAAATTCCACGGACCAAAAGGCGTTGGTCTTTTGTACATCAATGGCAAAAACAAGATACATCCTCTTATTCATGGGGGCGGACAAGAAAGAAACATGAGGGCCGGAACAGAAAACCTCTATGGCATAATTGGTTTTGCCAAAGCGTTGGAAATTGCAACAGCACACCAAGAAAAGGAAAAGGAACAGATCCTAAGCATAAAAAAATATTTAAAAGAACAACTTACCAGTCAAATACCTGGCGTTGTTTTCAATGGCGATCCAGATGGCAATAGCCTCTATACTGTTTTAAATGTTGGATTTCCACAAAACGATAAAACAGAGATGCTGCTTTTCAATTTAGATATCCGAAATATTTGTGTATCTGGCGGAAGTGCTTGCAGCAGTGGCGCCAATCAAGGATCACATGTAATCGCTGCCTTAAATAAAGCACCTCAAGCTACCATTCGATTCTCCTTTAGCAAATACAATAAAAAAGAAGACATCGATGTGCTAATATCAAATTTACTAGAACTGATCTAAGTAAAATTTAGAACATCATATCTGGATGATGTTATTTTGAAGAAAAAATTTTAGTTGATTTTCTTTTTGATTTCACTCAACGCTACCAATGCTTCAACAGGTGTAAGACTATTGATATCGATTTCAGTCAGCATTTTTCTAATCTCATCAAACACTTCCGTGTGTGCATCAAAAATTGTGAGTTGCATGCCAGGTGCTTCAACATGATTGGGCAATCCATTTTCTGATGTTTGCTTCTTCTCAAGGGCTGCCAAAAGTTGACCCGCCCTGTTGACAAGCGAAATTGGCATACCCGCCATTCTTGCCACATGAATACCAAAACTGTGTGTACTTCCACCGGGAGCCAGTTTGCGCAAGAATATAATTTTCTTATCTATTTCTTTATGCGTGATGTGATAATTTTTCACGCGAGGCAAACGCTTTTCCAACTCATTCATTTCATGATAATGTGTTGCAAAAAGTGTTTTTGGTCGTTGCTTCGCATCATGCAAAAACTCCGCAATACTGCAAGCAATTGAAATGCCATCATATGTTGATGTACCCCTACCAATTTCATCAAGTATTACAAGACTTCTAGAGGAAATATTATTGATGATACTTGCTGTTTCGTTCATCTCAACCATAAAGGTTGATTCTCCCCCACTCAAATTATCTGAAGCACCAACGCGTGTAAAAATTTTATCCGTAACAGGAATTCTTGCTTTTTGTGCTGGTACATAACTTCCCATATGTGCCATCAAAGTGATGATAGCCGTTTGTCTGAGTAGCGCACTTTTACCACTCATGTTTGGACCGGTTAAAATTATAACCTGACAATCATCCTGATCCAATGAAAGATCATTAGAAACATATGCTTCCCCTGCAGGCAAAAGTTGCTCAATTACAGGATGTCTGGCAGCTTGCAACTGCAAATCCGCATCATCATGCAAAACTGGTTTACAGTAATTGAATTTTATTGCATTAGCAGCAAAAGAACAGAGGCAGTCGAGAATAGCTAGAACCTGAGCATTTTTTTGCATAGGCAAGATATACTCTTGCAACTCATTCAACAACTGATCATAGATCATTGACTCCAGTTGCGCTATCTTATCTTCTGCGCCCATTATCTTCTCTTCGTATTCCTTTAATTCCGGAGTAATATACCGCTCTCCATTGGTAAGGGTTTGTTTTCTGATCCAATCAGCTGGAACCTTTTGTTTATGTGTATTACTTACTTCCAGATAATATCCAAACACATTGTTAAAACCAATCTTGAGAGAAGAAATACCAGTGTTGACTATTTCCCGCTGTTGTATCTCGAGTAAAATATTTTTACCACCAGTTGCTAATTCCCTGTAATGATCTAGATCCTGATGAACTCCTTTGGCAATATATCCACCTTTTGAAGTTTGCGCAGGTGCATCATCAGCTATTTGTCTTGTGATTTTTTCTTGGATAAAAGCACAGGTGTTGAGGTTATCCGCTAACCTTGCCAAGTATGCATCTTCAATAGAAGATGATGCAGATTTTATTGCACCAACTTGTTCTAAACCTCTAGCCAATTGCAACATTTCACGCGGACCTAATTTTTTTGAAGGAAGTTTACTCACTAATCTTTCAATATCACCACAGGATTTTATAAACTGAGATATGGTCAATCTCCACTCTTCATTGGCAATAATTTGTTCAGTAAGATCAAGACGTTCATTGATTTTTGTCAAATCCACCAACGGCATCAAGATCCATCTTTTAAGCATCCTTGCTCCCATTGGAGAAACTGTTGCATCCAAGGTTTTCAATAATGATGCCGCTTGATTATTCGGACCGCTAACCAATTCAAGATTGCGAATGGTAAACTGATCCATCCATAAATATTCCTCCCTATTTATACGATGAATATTGGCTATATGATGGCTATTGGGATGGGCTGTATCTTGCAAATAATGTAAAATTGCACCAGCTGCTACAATGCCTTCTTGCATGTCATCCACTCCAAATCCTTTAAGTGAATGGGTGCCAAAGTGCCTGAGTAATCCTTCTTCTGCATAGCGGAAATCAAAAATCCATGCATCACGACAATAGAAATAAAATTTCTTGCCAAATCTTTCAGTAAATAAAGCTTGCTTCCCTTTTTGAAAGATGACCTCTGCAGGTTGAAAAGTTTGCAGCAGTTTATCGATATAATCGAAGTCACCTTCAGCAACGAAAAATTCTCCTGTAGATATATCTAGAAATGAAATTCCATGTTTATTCTCCCCTAACTGAATTCCTGCCAGAAAATTATTACTCGTATGCTCAAGCAGTTTGTCATGCGTAGCGAGTCCGGGTGTAACCATTTCTGTAACACCCCTTTTCACAATCCCCTTAGCTTGTTTTGGATCCTCTAACTGGTCGCAAATAGCCACCCTATAACCTGCCTTAACCAATTTATGCAAATAAGTGTCTAGCGCATGGTGAGGAAAGCCTGCTAATTCAAGAGAGGAAGCTGCCCCATTATTTCTTTTCGTTAGGGTTATTCCCAATACAGTTGATGCACGGACTGCATCTTCGCCAAAAGTCTCATAGAAATCTCCCACCCTGAACAAAAGTATGGCATCAGGGTATTTTTGCTTAATAGCCCTGTGCTGCTGCATGAGTGGTGTATCTTGAACACTTTTAGCCATATTATATACAATAATAAAGGATGCCAAAAATACGAAAGCAAATGACCTATTTTCTATATGGGGAAAAATCACCCCAAATCATGTTATTCTCACCGCGAATACCTATTTTTAAAGACGGTGTTGTTGGTATGAAAAAATCATTTGCCCTTATCCTTTTGTTGCTTGCTTCATTTTCTGCTTTAAATGCTCAGAACAATACCATTATTGACACAGATTTACCTTTAGTCAAGATTGATACAAAGGGAGGAACTATACTAAACGATCCTAAAATAACGGCAGACTTAGGCATCATTTACAATGGTGTTGGAAAGCGAAATAAGAGTACTGATGCATCCAATGAATTCAATGGTAAAATTGGAATTGAACTTAGAGGTCAATCTTCACAGGGGCAACCATTGAGATCTTATGATATTGAGCTTAGGGATGCAGCTGGCCTGGAATTGCCTACACCATTATTAGGTATGCCTCCCGAAAGCGATTGGGTATTGTATGCGCCCTACATGGATAAAACCATGATGAGAAACTATCTCGCTTATACACTCACAAGAGAAATGGGAAGATGGGCTTCAAGGGTAAGATATGTTGAACTTATTTTGAACAATGAATACCAAGGTATTTACCTGCTGGCCGAAAAAATCAAACGTGATTCAAGCAGGGTCAATATCAGTAAACTGTTGCCAACCGACAACAGCGGTGTTGAATTAACCGGCGGATATATTTTCAGTCTCGATAAAGGAGCCAACGGTTGGTTTTCCAGCTACCCTACACCGGGGGCCACTAATCTTGCACCACGTCAGTTCTCTTATGTATACCCCAAAGTAGCCGACATAACACAACAGCAAAAGAATTTCATCAAACAAACAGTTGATGATTTCGAAAATGCCTTGGCCGGACCAAATTTCCAGGATCCATCTTTGGGTGTAAGAAAGCATGCCGACTTAAGCAGTTTTATCGACTTCTTGATCATTAACGAGATCAGTAGAAACGTAGACGGTTATCGCTTGAGCACCTATTTTCACAAGAACAAAAACCTGTATGATGGAAGAATCAAAGCCGGACCAGCTTGGGACTTCGATTTAGGTTTCAAGAATGCCGACTATTGTGATGGCAGTCTGATTTCAGGTTGGGCCTATAAATTCAATGCTGTTTGTCCAAGTGATGGCGCAGGTCTCATTCCTTTTTGGTGGGATAGACTTATGCTGGATACTGCATTTGTTTCATCATTAAGATGCAGGTGGCTCGACTTAAGAAAAACTGTTTTATCAGAACAGAATATCAACAAACTAATTGATTCTGCCGATCTTGTTACCACTGAGGCTAGGCCCAGACATTTTGCAAAATGGAATTTATCTGGCAACCAATGGTGGAGAGGTACAAATCCTATACGTTCTTATGAGGAAGAAAGAGATGCCATGAAAGCATGGATAAAACAAAGAGCAGAATGGATCGACTTAAATCTTCAAAACAAGGGAGCCTGTGGTGATTGGCCTGCCGACAATACCGAAGGCATAATTTTAAAAGCATTCCCTAATCCTTTCCAGAACAGTGGTAATATCAACGTGCAAGTGAAAGAAGCTCAAGGGATTCGGATAATGGTGATTGACATGAATGGCAGAGTTATGATGGAGACATCAAAAAATGTATTCAGAGGCGGAAACAATGTTAGTCTAGATGCTGCCAGGTGGCCATCTGGCGTTTATCAGGTAATACTTACCACAGTCACCGGTCAGGTTTACAAATACCGGATGATTAAACAATAGCAGAAAGACATACGTTATAGTGGAGGCTGATCAAAATCATCTTTCGGCCGAATTGAATAAACTAGGTTTATAAAAATCAGGGATGTCTTCAGCTCGAAAAGTTAAATCCAGCTATTCTTTTCACAATAAACCAACCTTAATCAGAGGTGGTGAGCCCTATTTCACAACACTTGTTCAACTTATTGAAAAGGCCCAGTCTAGTATACAATTGCAGGTTTATATTTTTGATGAAGATGAAACAGGAAAAGCTGTTGCCGAGAAATTAATTGAGGCAAGAAAAAGAAAAGTAGATGTGCAAGTATTACTTGATGGATATGCCTCTCGATCTTTATCTAATGATTTCAAGGAAAAGCTCAGAAATGGAGGTATACAATTGAGATTTTTTAACCCAATCTTTAAAAGCGAAAACTTTTATTTTGGACGCCGACTTCATCATAAGATTCTGGTATGTGATGGAATATATGCATTGGTTGGTGGTATTAATATTTCCAACCGTTACAACGATATGCCAGAAGATCCGGCATGGTTAGACTGGGCAATACTTGTAGAAGGTGATATTGCATATGAGCTTCATAAACTATGCAACCTATTCTATTCAAAATGGAATAAAAAGGTTGTGCACATCGATAAAAAATTGATTCTTCCAAAAATCAATACATCACTGCATTGCCCAATGCGCATAAGAAGAAACGACTGGGTAATGAACATGAACCAAATCTCAGCCAGCTACATGGAGATGTTGAAAAATGCACAACAAGAAATCATCATCATGTCAAGCTATTTCATTCCCAGTAACTTTATAAGAGCAAGCATGATAGCTGCCATTAAGCGAGGAGTAAGCATCAAACTTATTCTTGCATCCACCTCTGATATTGGTATTGCAAAATATGCAGAACGTTACTTGTATGCTTGGGCATTGAGACAAGGAATTACCATTTATGAATACAAAACAAATGTTTTACATGGAAAAATAGCAGTGAGTGATGACCGAATTGTAACCATTGGATCATACAATATTAATGATATCAGTGCCTTAGCGAGTATAGAATTAAACATTGATGTTGAGGAGAATAACTTTGCTGCAAATGTAAAAGCACAACTCAATGAAATAATTGAGAAAGATTGTGTTAGTGTAAATCCAAAACAGTTTTATGCTTCACAAAATATAATCGAAATGTTTTTGCAATGGTCGGCTTACCGAATATTTAGAATTGTATTCAAACTATTTACTTTCTACTTTACAAAACAACGCAGATGAAAATGAAGAAGAGAAGGGATTTCCCTGAAAAAGTTTGTCCGGTTTGCAACCGACCATTCCAATGGCGAAAAAAATGGGAGAAAGTATGGGACGAAGTTGTTTACTGCAGCGACAAATGCAGAAAAAACAGAAACAGCTCTCATGCTAACCAGTGAGAAGAATCATCTTTCAATTTTTAAAGCAGGCATACATTGGGTAAAATAATTATCCATGAATGGCGAACTGAATGAGCAGCAAATCAACAATATCCTAACGAGTCAGCTTGTAGGTAGACTAGCTTGTTGCGAGGACAAATACCCCTATATCGTTCCAATCACATTTGCATACGATGGAAAATATATTTACGGACATTCCTATGAAGGAAAAAAAATGGAAGTCCTGAGAAAAAATCCAAATGTTTGCTTTGAAGTTGACATTGCAAATGATCTCTCCAACTGGCAAAGTGCCGTTATATATGGACAATTTGAAGAATTAGAAAAAAATGAAGCCGAGGATGCGAGAAGCCTACTCTTGAACAAAGTAACTCCTCTTCAAACAATATCATGCATTCACCAACATGAACACGACGAAGGCATTGGGCATGAACTTTCAGACAAAGGCAGAATAAAGCCAATCATGTTCAGGATCAAGATTCATGAAAAATGTGGAAGATTTGAAAGACAATAAATAAAACTATGGGGTTTGAAAACAGAGAAGATGCTGGTCAACAATTATCGACATTATTAATTGAAAAAAATATTAGTGCAGATTGTGTAATCACTATCCCAAGAGGTGGAATTCCGGTTGCTCTTGTTGTTGCCAAGTCGCTGCATTTGCCATTAAAACTTATTCTTGTGAGAAAACTTGGCCATCCTATCAACAGTGAATTTGCCATTGGTGCAATAACTGAAAAAAATATACTGGTACACAATGACTCTTTTATAAAAGAAGGACATCCAGAAATTGCAGCAATTATTAAAAAGGAAAGAAAGAGGATAATAGAAATGAAACAAAAATTTAATCATGAATATGACTACCCAACAACAAAATACAAAAACGTTATATTGGTAGATGATGGTATTGCAACGGGCACCTGCATTGAATTAGCAATAGAAGAATTGAGAAAAAATGGAGCAAAAACAATCACAGTTGCAACACCAGTCTGCCCCTTTAACACCTACCAACATATTAAAAAAATTGCTGATGAAACAATTTGCTGTATAGTAGCACAACAATTTACAGGCATCAGTGCCTTTTACCACAATTTTGAGCAACTCTCAGATGATCAAGTTAAAAATCTCCTTGAACATGTGCAGAATTGATGAATAACATATGATATTAATTTGTTCTACTTAGTAAAGGGTACTATAATTAGTAATTCTTAATAACCTTAAGTATTTTTACTTAATTTAATGCCTTATTTAAACCAAATCTTCCTCTTCTAGCAGGCAGTCAACTTCTTTGAGCATGGAATTCAAAAGACTGAACAGTATGACAGGCAAAGATCCTGTTTTGAACAGAAGGATAGCGTCTATTTTCTTGAATGACCTTGAAAATTTTCTTTCAGTTTTCGCAGGGTTACCCTCACTTACAGAAACTGATACCCTAAAATTTTTGATTCACAAACACAGTCCAAGTTTCATCATTTTTGAATTAGAAACTTTACTAGCTGGGTATAATTCTTTTCTGGATAGAAAAATCAACCATGAAACCATTCTTTCATCTGATGTTGAATTTCAGCAAGTAATTACCAATACTAAAGTTAAGATTGAAGAAGTAAGACAGTTTATTGCGGGATTAGACAAATAACTAGCTACCATAGAACTTATGGTATGCTTCTACCCTATTGTTAACATGAAGCTTCTTATAGATATTGTAGACATGTTTCCTGACAGTCTCTTGTGCTATATTCAGTTGAGTAGCAATTTCTTTATACAATTGCCCCTTTACCAATAACTCCAAAATCTCAAACTCTCTACTCGAAAGACATTCAAGATGGTTATCATTTTTTTCATTTTCTTTTTGTCGGAAACTAGTGACAACTCTTCTTGCTATTTTACTACTCATGGGAGCCCCTCCATTTACCAATTCCTCAATGGCAGTTATCAATTCTTGGGGCTTTGTATCCTTTAAAATATAACCACTTGCTCCTGCGGCCAATGCTTCAAAAATTTTATCATCCTCTTCATGAACTGTGCAAATCATGAATTGAACTTTAGGACATTTCTGTTTTAAAAATTTTACAGCTTTGATACCAGAAATTTCTCCCAAATCAATATCCATTAATACAACATGGGGAGCAGATAAGCAGAGGGCTTCAACAGCTTCTTCACCACTTGAAAATTCACCATTCAAAGTACACTTGTCTGATTGTCTGATTACTTCAGCAAGTTGATTGCGAACAAAATGGTTGTCTTCAACAATACTAACCCGAATTTTATCGGCGGTATTTTCCATAATTGTTTGGACGAATAGGATCTGTTAGCCTAAATGGTTAAACAAAAGTAATGTAAAAAACCCATGCTGTGTTAAATCGGAACGTACAGAACATACTTTTCAGCAAAAAAGGCTTCAGGAAAAATCGACTGTATCGGGGTGACATATGGTCTTAATTGGGAGTCTGCTATTTCCTGAGTAAGATCACCACCTTTTAAGCAAATCAATCCATTTTTATAGTCCTCAATTGGTCTTGCATTCCTGATCAATGGTTTTCCCCAAGTCCATAATTCCTTTAAAGGAGCAACCGCTCTAGATACAACAAAATCAAACTTTCTTCCTTTGATTTGTTCAGCCCTAGTATGTTCAAAACTAATATTATCTAGGCCTAACTCATTTTTTACTGCCTCCACCACCTTAAGCTTTTTGGCAATGGAATCCACCAAGTGGAATTGAACATCTGGAAAAAAAATAGCCAATGGCACTCCTGGAAAACCTCCACCTGTCCCGATATCAATAATTTCTAATCCAGGCACAAAGGGGTACTGTGCAGCGATGGAAAGTGAATGCAGAACATGTCTTTCATACAACGCATCTATATCCTTTCTTGAGATTACATTAATCTTCTGGTTCCATTCAGCATAAATGGGACCTAATCGTCTAAATTGATCGATTTGTTTTGGGGTAAAATCAGAAAAATAATTGGTAATCAGTTCCAATGGTTCTTTGGCGTTTTCCATAATGATGACATGAAAATAAAATAATAAAAAAACATCCAGATATCCCATAAGGGAAAAAGACCAAATAAATCCGTTTCTCCTAATCGTTTCATCGATTTAAAGAATACCAATCCCTGCACCAACAATTTCAGCACCAATACACCCACAACCCATCTCCAATCAAAAGTAAATATTGCACCAACAAACAATGGATAAAAAAGGAACTGACTTAACATATAAGCCCCTAATACCCATTTGTGTTCAGATTTATAATATTTGCCAGTAGCGTTATGCCTCTCTTTCTGCGCAAGCCATTCCGACCATCTTCTGGCTGGTGTTGAATAGGTAAATGCTGCCGGATCAATTACCACAGCAGTATTATCATTGTTAGCACAACCATTGATAAATAGATCATCATCTCCACCCGGTAAATGGTGATGCGCTGCAAACCCTTTTTGTCGGTAAAAAAGCTCCTTTTTGTAGGCTAAATTTCTACCTACACCCATATAAGGCATGCCCCCAAGTGCAAAAGATAAATATTGAAGTGCTGTATGAAAAGTATCAAAACGAATGATTTTGTTCAGCAAGCTTTTTTCTTTTTTATACGCCCCATAACCCAGAACTATTTCAATACCTGAATGAAATGCTGCTTGCATTTTCTTGATCCAATGCTCTGATGCTGGAATACAGTCGGCATCAGTCAGCAACAACACCTCATGCTTAGCTGATTTTATTCCCATCGACAAGGGGAATTTTTTTCCTGGAATATGAACAGCCTCCTGTTTGAGTTCAACAATATGCAATTGCTTAAAATCCTTGTACAACCCTTCCAGCAAGAACTTGGTATCATCTTGAGAATTGTCGTTTACAACAACTATTTCATGTGTACTACGGTATTGCTGTGCCAATACCCCTGGTAAATTCTTTTCAATTTCGTCTGCTTCATCTCGTGCGCAGATGACCACACTAACAGCGTGTTCATAGGAGAACTCCTTTTCTTTTGGCCGGTGAAAAGCCAATAAACGAAAATACCTAAGGTAATAAAACAGTAAAATAACCGTAACCAATAAAAAAGCCGACATGGGCAGCCACATGAACATACTCATGGGTTCGAAGATACAATATCTTTGCAGCATGAACTACAAAGCAGCTGTTGAATATCTCTATACCAAACTACCCATGTTCAGCAAAACGGGGGTGGCCGCTTTAAAAATGGATCTTGCCAATACGTTAACCATATGCTCCTACTTAAACAATCCACACCATAGCTTTAAATCCATCCATGTAGCTGGCACCAATGGTAAAGGTTCAGTAAGTCATATGTTGGCTTCTATTCTTCAGGAACAAGGCTATAAAACAGGTTTATATACTTCACCTCATTTAGAAGATTTTCGTGAAAGAATAAAGGTCAACGGCGAAATGATACCTGAAGAAGCTGTGGTTGGTTTTACAGAAAGAATAACCCCTCTTATAGAAGAAATTGGACCCTCGTTTTTCGAAGTAACAGTTGGCATGGCTTTTGAATATTTCGCCCAACAGGATGTAGATTTTGCAGTGATTGAAACGGGACTAGGAGGTCGTTTGGACAGCACAAATGTTATCCATCCAATAATATCAGTAATTACTAATATTAGTTATGACCATGTACAGATTCTAGGGAATACCCTCGATAAAATAGCCTCTGAAAAAGCTGGTATTATAAAGGCCCACACTCCAGTGGTAATTGGTAAATCGCAACCTGAAACCAAACCCGTATTTGAACAAAAAGCCTTGTCGGAAAACGCTTCTATATATTTTGCGGATCAGATTTGGTCGTCTACCATTATTGAAGATCATCCTACCACACTTTCAATTCACTTAAAAAGTTCAATCAATAATCAACAACTCACCTACCACTCTCCACTTGCAGGCAGCTACCAACAAGAGAACATCATCACGGTACGTGTAACTGTAGATCTATTACGTCAATTGAACTTGCAGATTGATGAGCAAGCCATTCAAAATGGAATTAAACATGTAATCTTGAATACTGGCTTGCATGGCAGATGGGAAACCATATCCACTTCACCTTTGATTATTTTAGATGTTGCGCACAATGCTGATGGAGTTAAAAAAATGCTCGAGCAGCTCAAGCGATTCAACTTCAAAAACTTATACTTGGTAGTTGGCATATCAGCAGACAAAGATGTAAATGAAGTTTTATCGCTTTTACCCAAACATGCTCAATATGCCTTCACCAAAGCACATTTGCCAAGGGCAATGGATCCTACTCAATTGAAAGAAATGGCAATGCAACATCAATTAACAGGCGAATGTTTTGAAAACGTAAATGATGCCATAGAACAGTTTAAAACAAAAGCGGAAGATGAAGATTTGATTCTGGTATGTGGAAGTATTTTTGTTGTAGGAGAAGTGGACAGAAAACGATTTATTTCCAATTGAGCTCTCCCATTTTATTAAGCGCATAGAACAAGGCAGTCGCATGCATACTTTGTAGTACTTCCTGTTTCTGTAAAAGAGCTTTGACCTCTTCTAAGCTTAAATAGACTAATTCTATTTCCTCATTTTGGTCGAGTTGCTGTTCACCGGTTAATTCACCACCCGTTGCAAGAAAAAAATGCATCCAGTTGTTATGCGTGGATGGATTAGCAGAGGTCTTACCTAAATAGGTATAGCTATCAAATATATACCCAGTCTCCTCTTTAAGCTCTCTAGCAATTGCGTCTTGTAAATTTTTATCTTCTCTATCGACACATCCTCCAGGAATTTCAAGCATGGTCAATCCCGCAGCATGTCTGTATTGCCGCTCAAAGATAAATTTACCGTCTTTGGTTATTGCTACGGCAGTCACCCATTCTGGAAATTCATACACATAATATGGATCGACTATTTGTCCACCTGAACGTTCACAAGTATCCTTTCTTACAGTAAACCAAAGGTCCTTGAATAAATACTCTGACTTAAGGAGCTTCCACTTCATTAGATATTTTTTGTCGCCCTGATTAATGCTCTTCTAATATAGGGAGCCTTTAATTTTTTATCATAGTGAAATATCATGTACCCCTGCGAAGGCTCAACCTTATAATTCTTTTGCTGCAACCACTGAGTAAATTCCTGCTCATCATCATGTTGATGATAAGTACAAAGAGCAATTTTCATTGTGCCAGCTTTTTCGATCGTTTGCTTAAATCCCCTCAACAATCCCCTTTCTCCACCATCAACATCAATTTTCAAAAACGTGATCGACTTATCCTTAAAAAAAACATCACCAGAACAATGCTTTTCATCATTTCTATCTGAAACAAATTTAGGGACAATCTCAACTTTATCTTGCCAAGGTTTAAAGGTTAAACGCAATGCATCAATCCATTCAGGATCGTACTCAAATAAATAAGCTTTTTTAATTCGATCAATTACTGCTAGTGTAAAATTACCTTCTGCAGCACCAAAATCAGCAAGTACATCATTTTGATCCAAATCAAATCGATCTGACAAATAACGATGTGGGCTCTTTTCGTCTTGTTCCAAGGTTAAATCATGGAAAGACTTTTTTATTCTGTTAACCGACCATTTCTTTTTAAAATACAGACGCTTTCCGTCCTGCAAAACATAATGCATCCCATGTTCATCATCATGAAATACCTGAATGTCTTCTTGATTATACTTTTCTGTAAAATGGTAAGGGAAAATTTGAACACCATGATTGCGCACATATTCTACAACATCCTTACGCTCCTGATCTTCACTATACCCAACAGAAGCTTCATGATACGCTGGTATCTGTTTTTGCAAACGAGACAACAATATTTTTGTACGAATGGGCTTTGGTACTAAAATCCTGTACAGCTGAAAGGCAAATGACATAAAGCTTATTTAATCTGTTTAGCCAAAGCTATACAATGTAGATGACTAGGATGTGGTTATTTGTACCAAACTACAATAAGAGAACGGACTTCTCCTTCAGGGATGCCCAATGCTGATACAGCCGCATTACTTATTCGTAACTGCATTCCTTCACTTTCTTTACCAGGGGGAACAACACCTAGTACTTTAGCATGAATTGTATATCCGGTTTTACTATCAGTCAATTTGACAATTGTACCAGGAACCACATCGTTTATAAGTATGTAATACTTTCCATCTTGCCAACCACTTGAACTTTTAAAAATACCATAAATTGGATTTTCAAGTTTCTGCTCCTTTCCTTCCTTTGATTGCTGTAAAAAATCTGTAGCAAAATAATTCTTTAAGCCAGGAGCAGTCATTTTATTTTCTGCAGCCTGTACTTTGGGTTGATTAACTTTTTCCGATGTCTTTGGGGCAACTTTAGGTGCTTCCTCTTTAGGCTTTTCTGTTACAACAGTTGACTTTTGCGTTACTGGCGGTGTAACCGTCTGTGTTTTTTGTGGAGTAGGGTTAACTGTAACCACAGGGGTTGAAGCAGGTAAAACAGTTGTTACAGTTGAAGCAGGAGCAGTTGATTTAGATACATTTGTATTGGAAGTGGATGGCGGAGTTATTGATGGAGTTGCATTTTGACTTGCTGCGCCAATATAGCCAACAACCAACTGATAGCCTATATTGACTTGATCAGCAGTTAGCCCATTTAGGTTTTTTATTCCAGCCAAACTCATACCATAGGTTGTCGCAACTTTTAGAAGCCCCTCTTTTGGCTGAACAGCATGGTATACTGGAACACCAACTGCAGAAACTGTTTGTATAAAATTAGTAGCATTCAAAGGCACTTTTAGCGCTTGTCCAATTGACAGCCCCTTGTCCATGCTAAGTCCGTTGAATGACGCTATTTCTTTTGGACTGATTGCATATGCCCTACCAACACTGTACCAATTTTCTTTAGGTTGAACTTTATGCTCTATGTAAATACCTCGCTCATTTTTTGCTGCATACAATTTTGTCTGCTGTGCATAAGCTTGCAAGGAAAAAGTAAACAATAAAAAGAAGAGAATTGCTTTCATATGAGCTTCTTACAATTAAAAAATGCGATATAGTCAAAGATAACAAAAAGCCATTTCAGGCATTAGAGAAAACTAGAATTTTAACATATAATCAACCCCGCATCAAAATGCGCCAATTCAATGGGTAGTGATTCTTTGCTTTACCCTGAACTTGTTTCACCCAACCCAATGCAATTTGCTTGTATCGCACCAGTGACCAACCTTTTGGGACATCTCCAAGATCCAAGGTCTCTCTCCGTAGATATTGCAAAGATTGTTTAAGGTCAATTTCAATATGTGGTATATGAGAAGATTGTATTGTAGACATCGCCAACTCATGATTGGGAATAAAATCATCCCTTATCAACTCACCTAACCGCAAACCTGATTTACGCAACTTCAACACACTTGAAAGCAGGATTAATTCTTGAGCATATTGGGTATCAAATGCAAAAATCTCTTCCGCCTTTTGATAAAAGTACAAATGTTCAGCACCATTGATCCATGCACTTAAATCAACTTTCAAGGATAAATTTTTAGGCGGCCCAGGATACTTTATTCCATTGTGCGTAGACAAACTCGTTCTTCTCAATAGACCACAAAAGAAACCTTCCCCTTTAACTTTATTTGGATAAAAACGGTACCCATGTGCCCCGTTTTTTTCAGAATGTGTATGTACAATATCCCAAGATGAGTCTATTGGAACAGCTACTGACTCAAACATTCCTGTATCAATCAAATAATCCAAATTGTCTTCATTCTCTTGACTAGAAAAAGAACAGGTGGAATAAAACAAATAACCTCCCTCTGCAATAGTTTCACTAGCGGCATGTAATATGCGTTTTTGGCGTGCAGCACAAAAACCAACCAAATCAGGAGTCCATTCGTCCATCGCCTTTTCATCTTTTCTAAATAGTCCACTCCCACTGCAAGGTGCGTCTACTACTACAAAATCAAAATAACCAGGCAATCTTTGAAAATCATTTGGATCATTATTCGTCACCAAAACTTTCATCTCTCCCCACTTAATGATATTCTCTTGTAAAACTGAAACACGCGATTGAATAATTTCATTTGATACAATTATTCCAAATTGTTGCATACCTGCTAACAAGGTAGACTTTCCGCCAGGCGCTGCACACATATCTAAAGCCTTGTATCCTGCTCCGTCTTGAAATAGACTCTTAACTACATGATGCAAAAACATACTCGATGCCTCTTGCACATAATAGGCTCCAGCGTGAAACAAGGGATCAAGAGTAAAAGAAGGACGCTCATTTAAAACAAATGCTCCATCACACCAAGGCACCTCTGAACTTATATTTGCTTCATTGATAATATCCGCATAAGAATTAACCTTGTTTTGATTAATTCTAATCGAGACAACAGGCGACGTTTGATGTGATGCTATAAATGCATCTTTCTCAAACCCTTGACAATGCTCTATATGCGCTAAAAAATCAGTTTTCAATTTCATTTACTAAGAATAGCAATAGCCTGCTGTACTACAGCATTAAATTCTTTTAAAGTATTGGTCAATACAACAATTCGCTCCTGAGCTTCATTCCAATTTTTCTCCTCAATACCTTCTCTAACACCTGGCAAAGTCTTTACCCCATAACCTGTATAAAATCCAGGTGCATAAATCTGATGCTTATACCAAGGTCTGCGAGGCAACCCTTTATCATTCAACAAGCTTTGTTCTGCTGTAAATAAAATTTTATTCAATCGGCCAAGTTGCTCTGCATTCAATTGATCAGCTTGAGGAAACAATGATTTTAATTGCTGAGAAGAAGACATCAATGCATGTAACGCATTGTCTAAATTACCAAACTCCAAATAAGGAACAGAAGGATGCTTAATTGGCAAACCTCTTTGCGATTTTGGATCAGCAGCCAATTGGAATACTTTTTCATCTATCAATTTATTATCCATTTCCACATCAGACCTCAATTGATCGAGCAACCCTTTTACATCCGTTAGGTATCCAGAAATGGTATTGGTAAGTATTTGGTAATCGAAGGGCAATACATCTGCATTGGCTAGTCTCAACATGGACCTACCTGCAGTTTTTGCCAATGCAACTCCATATTGAAATCCTGGATCTTTAAACCGCACAAAATGATCGTATGAATCATAAATAGAATGGTATTCACCACCACTTCCCTCGCCTCCAAAACCAATATTAGCAGATGGAATACCCAGGTGCTGAAAGAATGGTGAGTAATCAGATCCTGCACCCAATGCTTCAATTTTCATGTATTTGTTTCCTAACATTCTAGCACGAGCATTCTTATCTGCACTGGCCAACATTCTTGCATAACGTCTATCTCGAACACTCACACCAGTTTGCGGATCAATAACATCAGCTGCTATTTCATTAAAAAATCCTTCCAAAGCATGTGATCCACCAATACCAATAAATCCTCTGCTGTTTCCATCAGAATTCAAATAAGCGACTGTCTTCTGCTGTAATTCATTGGCATGATCTTCTACCCATTCAGTAGAGCCCAACAAAGCTGGCTCTTCTCCATCCCATGCAGCAAATACAACTGTCCGTTTTGGCCTCATGCCTTGCCTTGCCAATTCACCTATTGCTCTAGCTTCATCCATCTCAGCAACCATACCACTGATAGGATCAGCAGCACCTAAATTCCACCCATCATGATGGTTGCCTCTGATAACCCACTCATCTGGATAGACACTGCCTTTCATTTTCGCAATAACATTGTACAAAGGTTTGATATCCCAATTAAATTCTAAATGCAATCTTACTTTTTGTGTACTCGGACCAGCATGATAAGTAATAGGAAGGCCTCCCTTCCATGCATCAGGAACAACCGGACCACTCAATGATTGTAATAAGGGTAATGCATCTTCATAGGAGATAGGCAATACCGGAATCTTCATGATAGTGGTAACTTCCTCTCTATTCAAACGCTTTGCATCTGCCGTGGAACCATAACCAGGCGTAGTTGGATCACCAGGATAAACAGGCATATCCATTACTGAACCCCTTTGTACACCTTGTTGCGGACGATAGGGCCCATTGGGATAAACATCACCTGCAACAAATCCATCATCTTTAGGATCAGAATAAATAATGCAACCAATTGCCCCATGCTCTGCAGCAACTTTTGGCTTGATACCTCTCCATGATCCTCCATATTTTGCAATAACAATTTTACCCTTGACACTGATCCCCATTTTTTCTAACTCTTCATAATCAGCAGGTATACCCCTGTTAACAAATACCAATTCAGCAGTTACGTCACCATCTGCAGAATAAGCGTTATAAGAAGGAAGTTGATCTTGTTTTATACCAGAGGTTGCATCTTCTTTTAAAGCACTTTCCTCAAGTTTTGCTTTGTATGGTTTAGCACCCAAGAGTTCAAGCGACCTAAATTTTGGAGTTGGGAAAAGTACATGATACACCGCAATTTCAGTTTCATATCCCCATTGCTTGAATAAATCAGCCATGTATTCAGCATTTGCTTTTCCATGAACAGAACCGATATGATGAGGTTTAGAAGTCAGAAATTTCATCCATTTGTCCTGGTCGGCCGCATTCAACAGACCATCAAACTTTTTTTCAAGATCATATTGTGCAGCACTGTTTTCTTTTAGAAAACCAGTGATTTTTTTTTGCGCATGTAAACTAGAACTAACAAGAAATACAAGGGCTAAAGAAAATAGACGCATACAGAGGAATTTAGAAGCTTAAAAATAAGCATTCCCATCCTTACGCAGAACAATAAAATAAATGATTAGATACTTCTGATTTCTGCAAGTAAATCTTGAAGCGCCTTCTTAGCATCACCAAACAGCATTGATGTTTTAGGCTGGAAGAATAGCTGGTTTTCAATACCTGCGTATCCCGGCTTCATGCTTCGTTTGTTAACAATAACATGCTTTGCTTCCTCTACTTCAAGAATTGGCATACCATAAATAGGTGAAGAAGGATCAGATTTTGCAGCTGGATTAACTACGTCGTTTGCACCTAATATTAATACAACATCTGTATTTTTAAACTCTTCATTGGCGTCTTCCATTTCCAATAATTTGTCATAACTCACGTCTGCTTCTGCCAACAATACATTCATGTGACCTGGCATTCTTCCTGCTACTGGATGGATAGCATATTTAACTTCTACCCCTTTTGCTTCTAATGCTTTTTCTAATTCGTGACAAACGTGTTGGGCCTGCGCAACTGCTAATCCATAACCAGGCACTATCATTACCTTGCTCGCATAACTCATTACTACGGCAGCATCACTCAATGTAACCTCTTTATAAGTGCCCCCAGAAGGCCCACTTCCTGCAGCAGCTGTAGTACCACCACCAAAAGAACCAATCAATACATTCTTAAGCGATCTGTTCATCGCATTACACATCAAGATCGTAAGTAAGGTTCCTGCCGCACCAACCAAAATACCACCAGTCAACATCACCTTGTTGTCATACAAAAATCCGCCACAAGCAGCAGCTACCCCAGTAAATGAATTCAGTAGTGAAATAACGACTGGCATATCTGCACCTCCAATTGGAAGCACAAAGAAAACACCATATAATATTGATAATACTACAACCACATAAAACAACAAATGAAGTTGCTCAGGGGTAAACAAAATAACATACGCTGCAACAGCAAGATTCAACACGAGAATAACAAGGTTGATGATATGCTGACCACCAAATGCAAAATCTTTGATTTTTCCGTTCAATTTTCCCCAAGCAATCATGCTTCCAGAGAATGAAACAGCACCAATGATTAATCCTAATAAAATGATCAATAATTTGGTTGTATCCAATGTTGACAAATCGGTTGTAGTGTGGAGCAAATGGTTAAACTCAATAACTGAAATCAACGCCGCACAAGCACCACCCATACCATTGAACAAGCTCACCATTTCTGGCATAGCAGTCATCTGTACTTTCTTAGCCATTAATGTCCCTACAATTGTACCAATGATCAAAGCAGCAAAAATCCATGGATAATTACCCAAACGCTGTCCTTCATTTTCATAAAGAAAGATGGTTCCTAGAATGGCAAGAAACATACCTGCAGCTGCAACTAAGTTTCCTTTCCTAGCAGATGCCGGATTTGACAACATTTTCAAACCCACAATAAAGGTTATAGAACCAATCAGATAAATGAGTACAAGCAAGTTGATTTCCATTGCAAGCTATTTTGGAAGATTATTTTTTCTTTTTGAACATTTCAAGCATTCTGTCGGTCACCACAAAACCACCTACCACGTTAAGTGTACCCAAGATTACAGCCAAGAAGCCAAGCACCAACGATAAAATATCATCCTCAGCTGCTTGTCCCATTACAATGATAGCACCAATAATCACCACCCCGTGAATTGCATTAGCACCGCTCATCAAGGGAGTATGTAACACAGAGGGCACGCGACCAATAACCTCAATACCAACAAAGATCATGAGGAAGACCACGTAAAACATTTCCTGGTGTATGCTTATCCAATTCAAGACCTGATCCATATACTAGAAATTTTAAAAATCAATTATTGCACCTGAGCTCTTGCACCTTTTACAAGATCATCTTCCATGTTGATGGTAAGATTACCTTCTTTATCAGTTATGAGCTGTAAGAAATTAATAATGTTTTTACCGTACAACTTACTTGCATCAGATGGCATAGTTGCTGGCAAATTGCTATCACCTATAATTTTCACTCCATTATACACAACAGTTTCACGGTCTTTGGTATGTGGAGTATTACCACCAGTTGAAGCAGCAAGATCTACAATCACACTTCCCACTCTCATGGTCTTCAACATTTCCTCAGATACCAAAATAGGCGCTTTCTTTCCTGGGATTTGAGCAGTTGTGATTACAATATCTGCTTTAGCAATACTTTCAGCAATTTTCTGTTGTTGATTGCGCTTGTATTCTTCCGACTGTTCTACAGCATAACCTCCAGCAGCAGATGCATCAGCTGCTCCAGGAATTTCAATGAACTTGGCCCCTAAGCTTTGTACTTCTTCTTTTACAGCAGGTCTTGTATCAAATACTTCTACGACTGAACCAAGTCGCTTTGCTGTTGCAATAGCTTGCAAACCTGCAACACCAGCACCAAGAATCAACACTTTCGCCGGAGCAATGCTACCAGCTGCTGTCATGAACATTGGAAAATACCTACCATAAGCATTGGCTGCAGTCAACACAGCCTTATATCCAGCAATGTTTGCCTGACTCGACAAGATATCCATGCTTTGGGCTCTTGTAGTTCTAGGCAGGAGTTCCATGCTAAACACCACTGCACCTTTATCCAACCACTGCTTGATGCGCTCAGTTTGAAAACGAGCTTGGTACATACCAATCAACACTACACCATTTCGAACATCGATGGTTGGTGGATGAATGGACAGAACGATATCTGCTCCGTTGGCAATTTCTGCAGCGGACTTGATTTCTGCTCCGGCTTTACTGTAGTCGGCATCCGTGCAATAGGCTTGTTCGCCTGCTCCAGTTTCAACCCATACCGTAATTTTCTTCTTAGTTAATTGCGCAACGCCATCTGCGATGAGAGAAACCCTTGTTTCAGGGGCTAATTCTTTTAAAACACCAATAATCATGGGGTTTGATTGAGATGCTAAAGGTAACGAAATTCCCGCTCTGTACTAGGTAAAATAATTAGAAACGTATTGTAAAATCAAGCTTTTCCTTGAATTCTTTTCTAAGAAAAACAATTCCTATAAAAAATAAATCTACTGAACAGGAAACTCGTTCATTTTTTTTTATTTCTTCCCATGCATTTTCCATCCCTTTACTCCAATGAATATCATCAAAAACCAAAATATCCTCTTCTCCACAAGATCTGACTACTTCTTCAAAGTAACGGACAGTAGGTTGATATTGATGATTGCCATCAAAAAAGAAGAGTTTCTTACCTGTCATCTTCGACAAAGCCTCAGGTAATTTCAAATCAAAATCTCCCACCAAAAGAGTAATATTATCTAGTCCCTCTTGCTCAAAGGCTTTTCTTGAAAAATCGGCAATGGCTGGAGCTCCTTCTATTGTTTGAATCCTAACCCCTTCGCCTGCTAGAGCCAAATACCTTGTTGTGAGCCCCAATGAAGTACCTAGTTCCAATACAGATGCAACTTCATAGTATTCAACCAAGCGATGCAGCAGTCGTGCAAATTTTGGGTGCTTTGCAGCCCCATTCGCTATTTGCGCAATAGACCTACGAGACCCTGATTTTGAAACCGAACCAGCTCCTAAGTCATCTACCTCTAGAAAACGATTTTTTTCTGCTTTATAAGCATGCCTGATATTTTCTATATTATTGAAAACAGCTTTGTTTTTGTAAGAGGGTAATAAAACCTGTTCAACAAACTGAAATATGAATGGAGAGTGTATTCCGTGACCTCTCCCATTGGAAGCAGTAAAAAAATACTGCAAATACTTAACCCCAAGTTGAAAGTGATTGTACATATAAGAAGCTTATTGCTTTCTTTCCCAAATTTGGAAAGTATAAGCAAATGCATGTTTTTCATCTTGCTCCATTGGCGTCTCTTCCACAAGTTCAAAAACAGATGAATCTATTGGTTCAAAAAAAGTATCCGCTTTAGGGAAATTAGTATGCACACGAGTAAGGTAAATTCTATTGACTATTGGCATTACTTGTCGGTATATTTCACCACCCCCAATGACAAACACCTCTTTACAATCAGATGATTTAGCCAATTCAATTGCATGTTCCACACTTTTTGCTAGCACCAATCCCTCTTGAGGTTTTGCCCAATTCTCCTGACGAGAAATCACAATGTTGAGTCGGCCATTTAATGGTTTTGATGCCATCGACTCAAAAGTTTTTCTACCCATCACCACAGGCATCCCCCATGTTGTGTTCTTGAAGAACTTCATGTCGTTAGGCAATTTCCATAGCAAGGCATTGCCTTCTCCTATGGCATGGTCTTCAGCAGCAGCAACAACAATTGATATGATCATGTCTTAATATTAAACTGCAACAGGCGCTTTAATTGCAGGGTGACTTTGATAACCTTCCAAGGTGAAATCTTCGAATGTAAATCCAAAAATGTCTTTTACATCGGGATTGATTTTCATTTGGGGTAATGGGAATGGTGTTCTGGTCAATTGTAATTGGGCTTGCTCAAAATGATTGTTGTAAAGATGGACATCTCCAAATGTATGAACGAAATCTCCTAATTGTAGATCGCATACTTGCGCTACCATCATCGTTAACAATGCATATGATGCAATATTAAAAGGTACTCCTAGAAACACATCTGCAGAACGTTGGTACAACTGACAAGACAATTTACCATCCGCAACATAAAACTGGAACAATGTGTGACAAGGCATAAGTGCCATATTAGGAAGTTCTGCAACATTCCAAGCACTTACAATTAACCGTCTGCTATCAGGGTTCTTCTTGATTTGTTGAATCAGGTCTACAATTTGATCATGGGTTTTTCCATCTGCGCCTGTCCAGCTTCTCCATTGTTTGCCATAAACGGGACCAAGCTCTCCATTTTCATCAGCCCACTCATCCCAAATACTCACTCCATTATCTTTCAAGTATTTGATGTTTGTCTCCCCTTTCAAAAACCACAACAATTCATGTATGATACTTCTTAAATGAAGTTTTTTAGTGGTGACCATAGGAAACCCTTCGCTCAAATCAAACCTCATTTGGTAACCAAACACACTTCTCGTTCCAGTCCCTGTCCTGTCACTTTTATCCGTTCCGTTTTCTAAAATATGTTTTACTAAATCTAAGTAAGCTTGCATAAACGGTTTATTTACTTTATCAATTCGTGAATAACTGTTCCAACATTGCCACTAGGCATTTGTATTTTTAACAAGGCTGCAATTGTTCCTGCAATATCGCTCATACAGACATTACGATAAGACAGCCCTTGTTTCACACCCCAACCCATCCATAAGAGTGGGATATGTGAATCATAAGGAAACATAGATCCATGGGTAGTTCCAGCTGCATTAAAACTGAAAAAATATCCTGGCTTGTATATCAACTGCACATCACCTGCTAACTTATGGTTGTACCCTTTCTGAAACATCTCTTTATATTCCACTGGAAGATTAGCAAGTTGGATACTTTCATTATCAAAAGCCAATAGCATATCTGGGTGTTTGTTTAGCTGTTGAATATAAAAGGATTTTACAGCTTTGTAATCCACACCAACAGAATCGATGTATGCTTTATCCAAATAAACCTGGTAATTAGCAGAAGCTTCAACCAATCGCTTCAAACCAAACTTTTCCATAGTTGCATTTTCTGCTTCCTTCCCAGGCTTCATGCCCTTTGCTGGAATTTGATTCGCTTCTAAAAAAGCAGGAACATGTGCAACACCATGATCTGCTGTCATGAAAAACAAGTACTGCCCCTTTCCTACTTTTTGATCGAGATACGTTAAGAATGAAGCAAGCTCTTGATCAAGCTTAATATAAGTATCCTCAATTTCTACTGAATTAGGTCCAAATGAATGTCCAATATAATCTGGAGATGATAGGCTGATGGCTAAAAAATCAGTGATTGAGTCTCTTCCTAATCCCTCTGCATCTAATGCAGCTTTTGAAAAACTCAAGGTTAAAGTATTGCCCCAAGGAGTAGATGAAATGGCTCCAAAGTTTTTACCAATATTGCCCTCTAGCTTTCTTGGAAATGGATTTTTAGTATAAGCAGTATTTTCTTTATCACTCTGGATATAGGTATCTAAAGGGTGACTCAAATTCCAGTTTAGTTTATACATTGAATCTACAAGCCTGCGTTGGTTATAAGCTTCTGCCCAAGCGGGTAGAGCGTTCATATACCAGGTACTGGAGACAAAATTTCCAGAATTAGGTTCATACCAATATGCAGCATCACCTGCATGTCCAGCGGGCAAGATACTTCCCCTGTCCTTTATCGCCACACCTACAACTTTCGACCTGAAATTGGTTGCTAATTCAAGTTCATCTGTTATGGTCGTTGTGATTAGATTTTTAGGTGACATAGGCTCTCCTTTCCCATTTCCCCCAACAATCTTTACCGAATCATCCTCTACACAATACACATCACGCTTAAGCGACCTATCGTACCACTCATTTCCCATGATGCCATTGATAGCAGGTACAGATCCTGTATAGACCGATGCATGCCCTGCTGCAGTAACAGTTTGCGCATATGGTATAAAGGCGTTTTCACAGCTAAAGCCCTCTTTCAAAATGCGCTTGAATCCTCCCTCTGAATAGCGATTTTGGTATCTGTAGATAAAATCCCACCTCATTTGATCTACCATCACTCCCACTACCAATTTTGGTCGTGGTTTTGGATTGGAGGCAGATGACTGACCAACTACTGATCCAATCATGAGCAATGAAAGCAATAATGAAAACAAATTCTTCATGACCCCTTTTTTGAGTTCATACAAAGTTATGGCAATGAATTCCTTTTCTTTTGAGGAGTTTTAAACACTATGTTATATAAAGTTTATTTCTAAAAAATTTATCTTTGCACCTATAAACCCCATAACCTTCTCAATATGGCAGACATCTTTGAAAGACTCATCAAGAACTATGGACCGCTAGGACAACACCGTGAAAGAGCCCACGGATATTTTGCTTTTCCAAAACTGGAGGGTGAAATTGGCAACCGCATGACATTTAGGGGTAAAGAAAAGATTGTTTGGAGTTTAAACAATTACCTCGGTTTGGCCAATCACCCAGAAGTAAGAAAAGCTGATGCTGAGGCTTCTCAAACATTCGGACTAGCTTACCCTATGGGAGCAAGAATGATGAGTGGAAACAGCAATTACCATGAGCAATTGGAAAGAGAACTTGCCGCGTTTGAACATAAAGAAGATGCTATTCTATTAAATTTTGGCTACCAAGGCATCATGAGCTTAATCGACCTGCTTTGCAGCAGACATGATGTAATTGTATATGATGCAGAAAGCCATGCTTGTATTATTGATGGCTTGCGCCTTCATCCTGGTCAGCGTTTTGTATTCAAGCACAATGATGTAGCCGACTGTGAAAAACAATTACAGCGTGCAACTGCATTAATAGATAAGAACAAAAGTGGTGGTATTTTATTGATCACGGAAGGTGTGTTTGGAATGGCCGGTGATCAAGGAAAGTTAAAAGAAATAGCTGCACTTCGTCCGAAATACGAATTCAGATTATTGGTGGATGATGCCCATGGATTTGGAACACTAGGCAAGACTGGCGCAGGAGCTGGTGAAGAGCAAGGTGTTCAAGACGATATCGACTTGTATTTTTCTACTTTCGCCAAATCAATGGCTTCAATTGGTGCATTTATTGCCGGACCTAAAAGCATCATTGACTATGTTCGCTATAATATAAGAAGCCAGATTTTTGCAAAGTCTCTTCCTATGCCAATTGTGATAGGCAACCTCAAAAGACTAGAACTATTGAGAAGTCAGCCTCAACTCAAAGAAAAACTTTGGGAAAATGCCCTTAAACTGCAAAATGGCTTGAAGGAGAAAGGATTTGATATCGGCAAGACTGACTCTGTAGTTACACCCGTATACATGAAAGGCGGAGTGGAAGAAGCTACGCACATGGTGACAGACCTGAGAGAGAATTACAATATTTTCTGCTCGATAGTAGTTTACCCTGTTATTCCAAAAGGACATATCATTTATAGGCTTATTCCCACAGCAGCACATACTGATGAAGATATTCAATTGACACTCAAAGCTTTTGAAGAAACGAAGAAGAAGCTTGATGAGGGGGCTTATAAAAGTGAAGCCATTGCTCAAATGGCCGAAGTTTAAAACTTGCTTATTATCCCTGCTTCGGCAGGGATTTTTTTTGCCTTGGGGTAGGTATAAAAAAAAAGGGCCCGGATAGAAATCCAGCCCGTTTTAAATCCAATATCCTATGAAAAACCGAGATTATAACGTGGTTTTACTTAATCATATTGCGTACAATCCTAAGTATTTTTAAGTTTTTTTTAAGATTATTTCAAGACCCTTAAAAATCAATGAGTTACTTAACTTTTATGATTCATCTTTGTTAGTGAAATAAAGAATTTATGAGAAAGATAGTTGTTGCAGTTACCGGGGCCAGTGGTTCTATCTATGCCGATTTATTGATACAAAAACTAAAATCTATTGAAAACCAATGGAATGAATTGGCTATTGTGTTTTCTGATAACGCAAAAGACGTATGGTCCACCGAATTGGGAAATGACAATTACGATAAACTAAACCTCCCTGTTTACAATAAGCATGATTTTTCTGCCCCTTTTGCTTCTGGTTCAGGAAGATTTGACACCATGATCATCATCCCCTGTTCTATGGGTACGCTAGGGAGGATTGCTGGTGGCGCATCTAACGACTTGATAACGAGAGCTGCCGATGTAATATTAAAAGAAAAAAGAAAATTGATTTGTGTGGCCAGGGAAACACCCTATAACCTCATTCATATTCGCAATATGGAGACGATCACACTGGCAGGTGGCATTATTTGTCCTGCTACCCCATCTTTTTATAGTCAGCCTAAAACTATTGAAGAGGTTGCTTCAACTGTAGTCGATCGTGTTTTGGATCTAGCAGGCTTTGAAATAAAGAGCTTTCGTTGGGGAAAATAAGTTTATCGTAAATCAATAACCTCAACACCAGGATATTTTTTCGCATTGAATACAAAACTATCGTCAGGTATAGCAGTTGATGTTGCAATATTATTTATAGCATAGAGATAACGATTACCATTCTTTTCAAACACACGTGTTGACATGATAACTTTGGTAGTTTTATCCACTTCTAACACCACCTTAAAAAATGGCTTGGTCTTATCGATAGGCGTAAGCTCTACCACTTGGTAGGTCTTGCCATTGCGCTTAACATCTTCATTCAATAAAAACAAGAAATCCTTGTCGTAGAAATTCGTAAAAAGTTTCTGAGGAGTAATTGAACCACTTGAATTATCAAGGGTTGCTACTTGCACTTCCTTTGCAGCCATGTCATATGTCCAGATAGTTGCTCCATCACAAAAAATATCTTGTCCAGTAATTGAAACCCTATACTTCATACCTTTCATAAGGACAGTCCCGGTTTTTGTACCCTGCACCTTACCTGCAGCATTTTCGATTTTTAGGGTAAAGTTTGCTTTTACACTCTTGAATGTTTTGAATTTTGCACTCACTGCATCCAACACTTTCTTTGCTTCTGGATCACTCTTGCCACTACCCTTTGTAGCTTGCGCAAACAAATTGACAGTACAAACAGAAAAAGTAAGCAAGAGGGTGAAAAGTTGTTTTAACATATAACCTGTTTAAAGTATAGTTTTATTTACACAAAGAAAGTACTATTCCATTGATTTGAGAAACTGCTCAAGTTCATACTCTGTCTTAAAGAGAACTTCACGCACCTTACTTCCTTTACTTGGACCAACAATACCAGCAGCTTCCAATTGGTCCATCAAACGACCCGCTCTATTGTATCCCAATTTTAACCTGCGCTGTATGAGTGAAGTAGATCCCATCCCACTTTGTACTATAAGCTGAGCTGCTTCATTGAATAATGGATCTTTACTCAACAAATCTACCTCTCGATCTTCCATATCTTTTTCATCAACTACTTCAGGTAACTCAAAGGCAGAAGGATACCCTTGCTGAGCGCCAATAAATTCTGCTACTTTTTCTACTTCTGGCGTGTCCACAAAAGCACACTGGACCCTTGTAACCTCTCCTTGATAAGACACCAACATATCACCTCTACCTATCAATTGCTCTGCACCGCCAATATCCAGAATAGTGCGGCTATCCACTTTGGATGAAACCTTGAATGCAATTCTTGCTGGGAAGTTGGCTTTAATTGTACCAGTAATGATATTCACTGAAGGACGCTGCGTAGCTACAATCAAATGTATACCAATAGCACGCGCTAACTGTGCTAAACGTGCTATAGGCGTTTCAATTTCCTTGCCCGCAGTCATGATTAAATCAGCAAACTCATCAATGACCAAAACTATAAATGGTAAAAACTTATGTCCTTTTTCTGGGTTGAGTCTTCTCGAAACAAACTTCTCATTGTACTCGCGGATATTTCTACATCCCGCATCTTTAAGCAAATCATAACGCTCATCCATCTCAATACAAAGTGCATTAAGCGTATTCACCACCTTGCGTGTATCGGTTATGATTGCATCATCTTCACCAGGAAGTTTTGCAAGGAAATGTTTTTCAATGATTCTGTACAAACTCAACTCCACTTTCTTCGGATCTACAAGTACAAACTTTAACTGCGAAGGATGTTTTTTGTACAGCAAAGAAACAAGAATGGCATTTAAACCAACCGACTTACCTTGTCCCGTTGCACCAGCCATTAAAAGGTGCGGCATGGTTGCTAAATCGACAATAAAGTTTTCATTATCAATTTTCTTACCCAACGCAATGGGAAGCGCATAATCGTTCTTCTGAAACTTATCACTTGCTAAGAGTGACCTCATTCCTACAACACTTTTCTTTACGTTAGGCACCTCAATTCCAATCGTACCCTTTCCTGGTATTGGTGCGATAATCCTGATACCCAAAGCAGATAAACTTAATGCTATATCGTCTTCGAGGTTCTTGATACGAGAAATACGAACACCTGCTGCCGGAACAATCTCATATAATGTAACTGTTGGACCAACCGTCGCAAAAATTTTCTGAATATCAATATCGTAATTCTGAAGTGTTTTGATGATTTGCGTCTTGTTGGCTTCTAATTCACTTTGGTCCATCACAATTTTCTCACCGGAATGCTGTGCCATTAAATCTAATGATGGATACTTGTAGCCCTTCAAATCAGCAATAGGATCAAACTTGGGGGATGCTAAAACTGCAGCAGCTTTTGGTGCGATTTTTTCATCTACAACTGGCTTGATTTCTAAGTCTGGCTCGGCCTCCAACTCTTCTTCTTTGCGTTCTACTTTTGGAAGCACAACCTCTTCAACTGGTGGCGTAATCAATACTGCAGGTTCTGAATGCAAAGGCTTCTCTTCTTTCAATTTATTCGATGCATCTTCTATCACTTCTAGATTCAATACAGCATCTTCTGTTTTCAACGAATTACCTTCTGTTAAGTCTAATCTTGGTTGTAGCACTTCAGGTTCTAGATCAACTTCAGGTGCAGCCTGCTCGAATTTAGTGTCGTCAATTGAGGCAGATTTGCCAAAAACAGGCAGCTTGAAAACAGGATTGAACCTCCAAATGAAATATGAAAATAAAGAAAGTGAGATGATGGAAAATGTACCCCACCAACCTATTACACCTTTCAACCAAGTAGAAGAAAACTTTCCTACAGCACCACCCCAATTAAAAGTGGCATTGGGCATGAAAAAAGAGGCACTCACACTAATTACGACTAGTCCCATTAATATGTACCTGATGTTGCGCGCAATAGAAAATACTTTTCTGCCAAACAACACATTGACACCAACTACAAAAAACAGGGAACAAAACAGAAAGGACGCTATACCAAATCCATATTCAAAAAAGATATAGGCTGTATAAGCACCTAAACTTCCTAACTGATTGCTGATTTCAAGTTCATTGGGCATCAAAATCTTTGCCCCCATGTTGCGAACCTTGTCTTGATCTTCATTCCAAGTAAAGAGATATGAAGCAAACGCAACAAATAGGAAAAAACTGAAGAACAACAATACTGAGCCTAGTATTTTATGGGTGCGCTCATCTTTAACCAGCGCTTTGATTTCAACAGATTCTTCTTTTTCTGCTATCAATACCTCTTCATCAGTTTTTTGCTTCGGAGGTTTCAATCGATTGGCCATTGTATGTACTACTAATTAGATAAGCAATCCCCTATTGGAGTTTTTCAAAATTACATTTTTATTTCTGTTGAATTTCAATTAGTTCTGAATTGTAGCGTCAATTTTCTGAGCTATTTGCAGTGTGCTTATTTGTCGATTTGCCAGGAATTGAAAACAACAACCACAACCATCCTAATATAAATAAAACACCACCCAAAGGTGTAACCAAATTAAACAACCCTAAGCTGGTATAGCCTGCAAAACTCAAAACCACCCTTGCATAGATGGATCCTGAGAAACAAAGAATACCAAAGAAAAACAGTTGCCCTGCTAACCACATTTTTTTATCATGGTACTGCTTGTACAAAAAGCCAGCAATAAAAATGGCAATAGCATGAATCATCTGGTAATAGGTAGCCGTCTGGTATCCCTCTAACAAAGAGGGTGTAAGCAGTTTTTTCAGTAAATGAGCACCAAAAGCACCTAAACTAACAGCTATAGCCATCAGCAATGCTGCTGTTCTAAACATTCTCCTATGCATTTGTAATTTTTTGGGTTAAGGTTGAAGGATCCATTACGTCATCAATGGTGAGTGTCGACATACTATAGTATGGATACCTCTCTTCAAGTTTCTTTTCTATAAACTGATACAATTCACCATCATTTAAACTGGCGATAAGCGGTCTCTTTGATTTCTCTTTACTCAAACGCATTGCTAATACAGCAACGGGCAAGTTCAACCAAACGGTAACGCCATTAGCGTTCATCCAATCCATGTTATCATGAAAGCATGGAGTTCCACCTCCTGTTGATATGATGCCAGCATATGTACTTGATACTGATTGTGAAAGTAATTGATGAGCTGCTTGTTGTAATGCCGCTGTTTCAATATTTCTAAATGAATCCTCTCCTTCAGTTCTGAAAATTTCAGAGATAGTCCTGTTCTGTTGCTCCTCTATCCAACCATCTAAATCTATAAATGGTAAATCGAGTTGTTTAGCAAGCAGGTGCCCTTCGTGAGATTTGCCAGAACCCATGAAGCCGATGAGAAAAATCAATTTTGGATGTTGATCACTCATGAAAATGCATTGATGCCGGTAATATCCATTCCGGTAATAAGCAGATGTATATCGTGTGTTCCTTCGTAAGTAATTACACTTTCTAGATTCATCATATGGCGCATCACCGAATATTCATCAGTAATACCCATGCCACCTAGAATTTGTCTTGCATCTCTACATACGTCTTGTGCCATAGCACATGCATTTCGCTTACCCATACTCACTTGTGCAGGTGTTGCTTTGCCTTCGTCCATTAAAACAGCTAATCGCCAATTAAGAAGTTGTGCCTTTGTTATTTCAGTGAGCATCTCTGCTAATTTCTTTTGTTGCAGCTGGAAGCCAGCAATTGGTCTTCCAAATTGTGATCGTTCTTTTGCATAACGAAGTGCAGTATCATAACAATCCATAGCTAATCCAACTGCACCCCATGCGATACCGAACCTAGCTTTGGTGAGACAAGAAAGCGGGCCTTTCAATCCTTTTACACCAGGTAGAATATTTTCTTTAGGAATTTTTACATCCTCAAAAACCAACTCGCCCGTTGCAGATGCTCTTAAACTCCATTTCCCATGTATTTCTGGCGCTTTAAATCCTTCCATACCTTTTTCAACAATCACACCAACAACATCTCCCTGATCATCTTTTGCCCAAACTACTGCAACATCAGAAAAGGGTGCATTGCTGATCCACATCTTACTGCCATTCAAAATATAATGATCGCCATTACTTTTTATACGTGTTAGCATTCCAGCAGGATTACTGCCATGATCCGCTTCGGTCAGTCCAAAACAACCCAACCACTCTCCTGAAGCCAATTTGGGTAAATATTTATTTTTCTGCTCTTCACTTCCATACTTGTATATGGGATACATCACCAATGATCCTTGAACGCTTGCAGTCGACCTAACCCCACTATCGCCTCTCTCCAATTCTTGCATCATCAAACCATAACTGATATGATCCAATCCGCCTCCACCATATTGTGTTGCTACGGTAGGACCAAAACAACCCAAAGCACCCATCTCTTTCACAATATGAAATGGAAATTTAGCCTGCTGAGCTGCATCTTCAATAATTGGTGAAATAGATTGCTTTACGTAATCACGAACTGCTGATCGGATCATCAGGTGTTCTTCCGTTAACAAATCGTCTATATTAAAATAATCAGGCGACTCAAAAAGATCTTGACGTGGCATAGCATCAATTTCTACAAAATTAATCAAAAATGCTGCTTGTTTATTGGGTATTCCTTTAGCTATAAGTTAATATTGAAACGTAGAAAACTATGTTTAATTTAGCGTAAAATTAGTCGATGACACAGGTTGTAAATAACCATAGCATACAAGAGCAATTTGAGCTCATCCTAGCGGATGAGAACAAAATGCGTATGCATGAGTTTCTCAACAACCTGAATATCAGTGATGTTGCTTTATTGATTGAAGAATATGAGGAAAATGCAACAGAAATAGTAGCTGCTCTCTCCGTTCATCGTGCCGCTAGTACCTTTAAAATTCTTGAACTTAGCGCCCAAAAAACCATCATTCAAGACCTGCAGCCGCTTAAAACAGCAGCTTTATTGAATGAACTGCCAGCGGATGACCGTACTTCTTTTTTGGAGGAACTACCCACCAGCGTGGTTAGGGAATTGATCAAATTGCTCAACCCAGAAGAACGCAAAATCACTCTATCGCTTTTAGGTTACCCTGAGGACAGTGTGGGTCGATTGATGACGCCTGACTATATTGCTGTGCAAGCCGACTGGACCATCGCCGAGGTATTGGAGCATATCAGAGAAGTGGGACAAGAATCAGAGACTATCGATGTGATTTATGTGATCAACGATCAAGGTCAATTGGTAGACGACGTTAGGATCAGAGAATTTTTATTATCCCCTCCAGATAGATTGGTAAGTGAACTGACCGATGGCAGATATATCGAACTAAATGTATACGACGATCAGGAAAAAGCCAACCAAGTATTCAAAATGAATAACAGAGTGGCACTCCCAGTTGTAGATAACAATAACTTCCTTTTGGGTATTGTCACCATCGACGACGTACTTTGGGTTGCCAATGAAGAGTTCAGCGAAGACATGCAGAAGATGGGTGGTACAGAAGCTTTGGAAGAACCCTATTTGGAAATCTCTATTTTCAAGCTATTCAAAAAAAGAGTCGGTTGGTTAATTGTACTTTTCCTTGGAGAAATGTTGACTGCTACCGCCATGGCCAATTATGAACTGGCGCTCGACAAAGCACTTATTCTTTCCCTGTTTATCCCTTTGATTATCTCTAGCGGCGGTAATACAGGATCACAAGCCTCTTCACTGATTATACAAGCGCTAACGGTTGGCGAAGTGACTATAGCAGATTGGTGGAGTGTGATGAGAAGAGAAATTATTTCTGGCTTATTATTGGGTGCTGTATTGGGATTGATTGGATTTTTTAGAGTTGTCCTTTGGTCTCAAATCTTTCCCGAAGTATATGGCGCACATTATTTGTTGATTGCATCAGTGGTTGGTGTATCACTAATCGGTGTTGTACTGTTTGGCACGATATCAGGATCAATGCTACCTATTGCATTAAAAAAATTAGGTGCAGACCCTGCGGTATCATCTGCACCATTTGTAGCAACACTGGTTGACGTAACCGGTGTCATCATTTATTTTAATTGTGCTTACCTCTTCCTAAAAGGAACCATGCTCTAGTTAAATAGCCTGGTGATTAAATGGTTGCAATACCATCTCACTCACCACACCACTTGCAGGCTGCTGACACAAGAACCAAATTGAACGAGCAGCTTCCTCTTCCCTGATCATTTTATCTTTCTGCACTTTCAAATCAATAGTATCCCAGAACGGTGAATCCACACCTCCCAAAAACAAATTCGTAATTCTAATCTCAGTCCGCTTCAATTCTTCACGAATACTTTGCATCATTCCAACAATACCATATTTAGATGCAGAATAAGCAGCAGCTCCCGCCATTGGAACCTTCCCTAACACACCAGGAACATTTACAATCAACC